>ODAI010001189.1_pt1 | contig 15740 bp, 11 predicted proteins | sample 1539321 | NCBI WGS metagenome assembly ODAI01 (sample SAMN02144231, study PRJEB22623) | gut metagenome | biome: sheep rumen | host: Ovis aries | place: New Zealand
TACGAAATATTGATGGATATTGACCCTACTCGGCAAGCCACTTACGACAGAATTAATCAGTAATCATGTTACAACATCTACATATACAGAACTACGCGCTCATCACGCACTTGGACATTGACTTCGCCGATGGTTTCTCTGTGCTTACAGGTGAAACAGGAGCAGGTAAGAGTATTATTCTGGGGGCTTTAGCATTAGTCATGGGCGCTCGTGCAGACCTCAAGACCATTACTGAGGGAGAAGAACGCTGTGTGATTGAAGCCGATTTCGGGGAATACCTCATCCGGCGCGAACTGAACCGTAACGGTCGCAGTCGCTCGTTAGTCAACGACGAGGTTGTAACACAAACCGAACTCAAAGAACTGGCTAATAAACTGATAGACATCCACTCCCAGCACGAGAATCTGCTGTTGGGCGACGATAATTTCCAACTCGGTGTGGTTGATGCTATTGCCGGCAATAACAAGGAGATGGCTTCTTACGCCGCAGCGTACACGACTTATCGCCAAGCAGAGAAGTCTCTCAATGACCTCAAGGCATTAGCCGCAAAGAGTAGCAAGGACCAAGATTATATCGCATTTCAGTTCGACCAGTTAGACAAAGCCCAACTCAACGACCCTAATGAGTTAGAAGCCTTAGAGGATGAAGAATACAGGCTCAGTCATGTAGAACAACTCAAGAGCAGTCTCAATAGTGCACTACAGGCTTTAGACGGCGACGAAGGAAGTGCATTAGACCTTTTGCGTACGGCACGTACCAACCTTGAAGATATACCGGTCCTCAGCCAACGGCTACAGAGTCTGGAGATTGAACTCAAAGATATCGTTTCCGAGACGCAACGCACCGAAGAGAATACGGAACTCGATCCGGCAAGACTGACGGAAGTGCAGGAACGTCTTGATCTTATCAACACTTTACTGCGCAAACATAACGTACAGACGATAGCCGAACTGATTACCCTGCGCGAGGAGTTAGGACAACAGATGAACCAAATAGCCTCTTTTGACGAAGACATTGCCCACTTGGAAGCTGCATTAGCCGATGCCTTAAAGACTCTCACTTTGGCTGCGGATAAGCTGACCATAAGCAGAGGTAACGTCAGGGAGCAGATAGCCCAACGGCTTGAGACAGACCTCAAGAAATTAGGAATAGCACACGCTAAAGTGGATATCGCCATCACGCCACTCGATGACTTCACCGAGTCAGGACACGATAATATACAATTTCTCTTTGCCGCAAACCTTAATCAATCACTCCGCCGAGTGAGCGAAGTGGCGAGTGGCGGTGAGATAGCACGCTTCATGCTGTGCGTCAAAGCGCTGATTGCATCCACCAACGGTCTGCCAACTATTATCTTTGACGAGATAGACACCGGTGTGAGTGGAGAAGTAGCCTCCCAAATGGCTAAAATCATGCGCGACATGGCACAGAGCCGGCAGATAATAGCCATCACTCACCTCCCGCAGATTGCTGCAAAAGCCAATGCACAGTACCGCGTCTATAAAGCAGACTCTGACACACGCACCGAAACCCATATCGTCCGACTCCGGGAAAGCGAACGAGCCCAAGAAATAGCGACTATGCTCTCCGGCAAAGAAATAACTACCGCCGCACTCGAAACGGCACAAGAACTACTGAACAAATAATATGTTACCATTAGCGGAACGCGTACGGCCTAAAAACCTAAGCGAATATATAGGGCAGAAACATCTCGTAGGTGAAGGAGCCATTCTCAGACAGATGATTGAAAGCGGCAACCTGTCGTCATTTATTCTGTGGGGACCTCCGGGAGTAGGCAAGACGACACTTGCACGCATCATCGCTCACGAGCTCAAACGTCCGTTCTACACCCTATCAGCCGTAACCAGCGGTGTGAAAGAGGTGCGGGATGTCATCGACAAAGCCAAACGCGAAGCACAAATCAACAGCGGACTCTTTGCGGCTCAGACCGACCAACGCTCCCCTATCCTCTTTATTGACGAGATACACCGTTTCAGCAAATCGCAACAGGACAGTTTGCTTGGAGCCGTTGAAGACGGTACAATAACACTCATCGGTGCAACCACAGAGAATCCCAGTTTTGAAGTCATCAACCCGCTCCTGTCACGATGCCAGATATATGTCCTTAAGCCTTTAGGCAAAGACGACATGCTCGAACTGCTCCATCGCGTAGTACACAATGACGAGGAACTGAAAAACAAGCAATTGGTTATCAAGGAGACGGACGCCATTCTGCGTTATAGCGGAGGTGACGCACGCAAACTACTCAATATCATCGAATTGGTGAGCAATTCTGGTGTTACGGAGATTGACAACGCTACAGTCACCAAACAACTGCAGCAGAATCCGGTAGCCTATGATAAGGACGGTGAACTGCACTATGATATCATCTCTGCCTTTATCAAGTCTATCCGCGGCTCGGACCCGGACGGGGCTATCTATTGGTTAGCACGTATGGTTGCTGCAGGAGAAGATCCTAAGTTTATTGCACGTCGCTTAGTTATCTCGGCCAGCGAAGATATAGGTTTGGCTAATCCGAATGCGATGTTAGTGGCTAACGCGTGCTTCGATACGCTTCAAAAGATAGGCTGGCCAGAAGGACGTATTCCGCTTGCTATGGCAACTATCTATCTTGCTACTTCGCAGAAATCGAACTCCGCTTATCTTGCCATTGACAACGCTCTGGCTGAAGTGGAACAAAGCGGCAACTTAGCAGTGCCACTACACCTGCGTAATGCACCTACCCGGCTCATGAAAGAACTCGGTTACAGCGATGGCTACCAATATGCACACGACTTCCCTAATCACTTCGTGAAGCAGCAGTTTCTGCCGGACGAACTGGTCAACACCCGTTTTTGGGAAGCACAAGGAAGCCCACAGGAGCAGAAAATGGCGGAATGGATGAAATATCTGTGGGGCGCTGATAAAGGGTGAAAGGATTATTGGTTGAAAGGCGTTTATGTACATATTCCGTTTTGTATGAGTCGCTGCGCGTACTGCGATTTTTTCTCCACGACCAACCTCGCACGGAGGGAAGAATATGTACAAGCCCTTCTTAAAGAGATAGCAGACCGTGTGCCGGACAACAATGCCATTTCGACTATTTACTTCGGCGGAGGAACACCATCGATATTAGAGACCGAACAGATAGCCCGCCTATTGAACGCCTTGCTTAGTAAGACTCCCATACAACCAACGGAGATTACACTGGAGGCCAATCCGGGGGACTTGAACTTAGATAAACTCAAAGCGCTAAGAGCAATAGGTTTCAACCGTTTGAGTATAGGGATACAGTCATTTGACGACACCGAACTACGCTTCATCGGACGCCGCCATAACGCCATACAAGCGCGACAAGCTGTAGCCGAAGCGCAGAAGACCGGATGGAATAATATCAGTATAGACCTCATTTACGCCCTGCCGGGACAGACGATGGAGACATGGAGACGCAATATCACTTCGGCACTCGAATTAGGTGTACAACATATATCGTGCTATTGTCTGAGTTACGAGAACGGAACGCCGCTCACCCGTCTCATGAAAGAGGGACGACTCAAGTCTACGGACGAACAAACGGAAAACAATATGTACGATGAACTATGTTCTACCCTCAAAAGCCACGGGTTTATACACTACGAAGTCAGTAACTTCGCGCTACCGGGCAGAGAAGCACAACATAACTCGTCTTACTGGAACGACACACCTTATATCGGTCTCGGCGCAGGCGCACATAGTTACGATGGTGAATCCAGAAGATGGAACATAGCCGACCTCGATACATATATAACACATATTGCAGACGGGAAACCCTATTGGGAAGACGAACAATTGACTGACGAACAGAAAGAAATAGAACATATTATGTTATCGCTGCGTACCCGTAGGGGGCTTAAACTCACAAACGAACTGCAAGCTAAAGCGCAACCGATGATAGACAAAGGATTACTATCCCTCACCAACGGATTCATTACTGCAACCCAAGAGGGATTACATATACTAAATCGAATAATTGAGCAACTGATATGAAAAAGTACAAAGACTGGTCTTTTAAAGCTAAATTTATGGTATGGTTCTGGGGCGTGTTTGCCGCAGGATGCCTATTCTTGTATTTTCTATTTGTATTTATTGACAAGGGTTGGGTTGGTTACCTGCCTCCATTAGAGGAACTGCAGAACCCTAAGAATAAATATGCCACAGAGGTTTTCTCGTCCGATATGGTATCCCTCGGCCGCTATTACCGAAAGGAGAACCGCGTAGGAGTGCAGTATAACGATTTATCTCCTTACCTTGTAGATGCTTTGATATCAACCGAAGACGTGCGTTTCTATGAGCACACCGGTGTAGATAGCAAGTCTCTCTTCCGCGCTATCATTTTGCTCGGTCGCTCCGGCGGAGGTTCTACCATTACCCAACAGTTAGCTAAGCAGTTATGGTCACCGCGTGCCAACAATATCTTCGAGCGCGCAATGCAGAAACCTATTGAATGGGTGATAGCCACCAAACTCGAACGACTATACTCCAAAGACGAGATATTGCTAATGTACCTCAATCAGTTCGATTTTCTCTATAACGCCGTAGGTATCAAATCAGCTGCACAGGTGTACTTCAACACTACGCCCAAAGACCTGCGTATCGAACAGGCTGCTATGCTTGTAGGAATGTGTAAGAATCCGGCTCTATATAACCCTATCCGCCACGAAGAACGCACAATCAACAGACGTAACACCGTACTCAGCCAGATGTGTAAGTACGAATATATCACCTCGTCAGAGCGTGACTCACTCATGAACCTGCCGCTTGGATTGAGTTATCGCTCTGTGGACCACAAGCAAGGACTGGCCCCTTATTTCCGCGAGTACCTGCGTCAAGTGCTTACTGCGAAAGAGCCCATAGAGTCACGCTATCCGGAATGGAACAAACAGCAATATACCTTTGATCGCTATCAATGGGATAATAACCCGCTTTACGGGTTCTGCAATAAAAACACCAAACCCGATGGAAGCCATTATGACATCTATCAAGACGGTCTGCGTATCTATACAACCGTTGACTCACGCATGCAACAATATGCAGAAGAGGCTGTGGCAGAACACATGCAAGATATGCAAGCCCGCTTCTTCAAAGAGAAACGCAAAAAGTCATACGCACCTTTCTCACGGGACCTCAAGCCCGATGAAATTAATGGCATCATGAACCGCTCTATGAAACAAACCGAACGCTATCGCACTATGCGCAAAGCCGGATTCACCGAGGCACAGATTAAAGACACATTCAATATGCCAACCGAGATGCGTATTTTCTCCTACGACGGACTTATTGACACAATCATGTCGCCGATGGATTCCATTCGCTGGCAGAAATACTTCCTGCGCTGCGGATTTATGTCAATGGACCCGCATTCAGGACACGTCAAAGCGTACGTCGGCGGACCTAACTTTGCGCACTTCCAATACGATATGGTTACCATCGGTCGCCGTCAGGTCGGTTCAACGGTCAAGCCTTATCTCTATACTTTGGCTATGAACGAAGGTATGTGGCCCTGCGATAAGGTTGTCAATGAAGAGATCACCCTCATTGACGGTAATGGTAACGAATGGACGCCGCGGGATGCACATACCGAGAACAGAGGCGATACCGTCACGCTGCAATGGGGACTTGAGAAGTCGAGTAACTGGATATCCGCTTACCTTATGTCCCTATTCACGCCCGAACAGCTTGTGCGACTCATGCGTTCGTTCGGTATCCAAGGTCAACTCGATCCTGTTGTCAGTATATGTCTTGGTCCATGTGAAGTAAGTGTACAAGAGATGGTGGACGCCTATACCACTTTCCCGAATAAGGGTATCCGCGTTGAGCCGCTATATGTCACTCGTATAGAGGACAATAATGGTAATGTACTCGCCACCTTCACTCCAAAGACGCATGAGGTATTAGGTGAACAGACTGCCTACAAGATGATTCATATGCTCCGCTCCGTCATGGACCACGGCACCGGTGTGCGCGTACGCTTCAAGTACGGACTGCGTTCGCCGATGGGAGGTAAGACCGGTACTACCCAGAATAACTCTGATGGTTGGTTTGTAGCCTTCACACCATCGCTCGTGAGCGGCTGCTGGGTTGGAGGCGAGGATCGGGCTATCCACTTCGACTCGATGGCAGAAGGACAGGGAGCTTCTATGGCACTGCCTATCTACGCACTCTATATGCAGAAAGTGTTTGCCGATCCCAACCTGGGATATTCAGAAGACGAACGTTTTGACATACCAGACTGGTTCGATCCCTACGCCGGCTGCAAATAACGAATGAAAAAGAATAGTAAAATATTTAAAGGCAGATTGATAGGACTTATCGTACTATCCTTCATCAGTGTGCACTTCTCAATCTGCTCAGCGCAACTCAACACCGACCGTATCACCACCATCGGTCGCAACGCCCTCTACTTTGAGGACTACGTTCTCTCTATCCAGTACTTCAATCAGGTTATCAAACTCAAGCCCTACTTGGCAGAACCTTATCTGTTACGCGCAATCGCTAAGATTCAACTCTCCGACTACTCCGGCGCATTACGCGACTGCAACACCGCTATTGAATGCAACCCTTTCCAACCGGGAGCCTACTACACTCGTGGTTTTGCGTATCGCCAGTTAGGCGATTTAGATCGTGCTGAAGAGGATTTTTCGAAAGCCCTGCAGTTCTCGCCTGAGAACAAAACCTATTTGGTATTACGGGCGGATGTACGGGCTCAGAAAGAGCAATACGACTCCGCACTTGTTGACATCAACTACCTCCTATATCGTGAGCCATTGTCTCCATCGCTTAATTTTGAGAAGGGAGTCATCTGTCTTGGTAAGAAAGACACTACCTGTGCCCTTAACTGCTTCGAGCAGACAGTGCGCTACGACTCCCAGAACGCAGCTAACTGGTCTGCACTCGGACTTGTTCAACTTATGATGAATAATAATGACGAAGCCCTCACGACTCTTAGTAAAGCCATATCGTTAGGTAGCAAATGGGCTGGAGACTATATGAACCGAGGTATCATCTACTACCAAAATCACAACTACCGCGCTGCGCTGGCGGACTATGACAAAGCAGTAACTATCGATTCTCATAATGCCCAATGTTACTACAACCGTGGTATGCTCAGGGCGGAGTTAGGTGATTATAACCGCGCACTTGAGGATTTCAATACCGCTATCGAATTAGCGCCTGACCAGACCGATATGCGTTACCAACGCGCAATGGTACTCCTCCAACTGCGTCAGTGGAGACAAGCACTCAATGACCTTGACCAACTGATTACGGCTTACCCTTATTTTTTGCCGTCGTACTATCTTGCAGCCCAAGCGAAGACTGCTCTTGGAGATAGTCGTTCCGCCTACCAGTATCGTAAGAAAGCTTACGATCTCGAGCAAAATAAGGATAGTATTTATGCTGCAACAAAGGACTCCTTGCTTACGCCGCATACGGATGTCTCCATTGCTCAATCCACACAATCCAATAAAGACCGGCGCAAGGAGTTTTCAGCCCGTATCGCACAGAACCAGACCGATAACGGAGAAACGGAAGAATACACATCCGAGACACGAGGTTCCGTACAGAAGCGCTACACTGATGTCGTTAATCAGCCGAATATCGTACTCAGTTACTATGCCGTAAACGACAAACGACCCGCAACCAAGTACCACTATATCGTTGATGACTATAACCGCACCCGTTCACTCCCTGCGCCGTTACTCTTTACACTACAGGAGATAACACTCACCGCGGAGATGATCAGTGCCCATTTCGAACGCATATCAGCTCTCTCGGCACAGATAGATGTATATGAGAAGCAATATACTCATTCACAATCGCTCATTCAGCTCTCGCCGGACAAAGCCGCATCGCTCTATCTGGCACGGGCAATGGAGTTTGCTCTCGTACAAGACTACTCTTCTGCCATTGACGACTGCACAAAAGGTCTCAAGTTATCCAGTCTCAATCCTCAACTATCAACAATCCTCACTTTCTGTCGGGCCAACTGGCGATTCAAACTCCTCGAGTACCAGCGTTCAACAGGAGCTCTGACAGCGGTATCGAGTATGGATTTTGATATTATGCTGCGCGATTACGACTATGTTACCAAGCTACAACCTGACTTTGCTTTTGCCTACTATAACAAGGCAAATATGCTTTGCGCACAGAAAGAGTACGAATCAGCTATACAGCACTACACCAAGGCCATCAGCTGCGATAACGACTTTGCTGAAGCCTATTTCAACCGCGGACTCACACGCATCTACATAGACCAAGTGAACGAAGGTATTGCAGACTTAAGCAAAGCCGGCGAATTAGGAATCTATCAGGCGTATAACTTAATCACACGCTTCAAATGAGACATCGTGTTATAGTCATATTGCTCCTCACAGTTCTCTCCTCTGACCTGTGCACGCTCTCGGCTCAGCTCCTGTATCAAGTATCGGGCAACTCAGCGATGGCGAAGTCCTATGTACTCGCCACCAATAAGCTTGTAGATATGTCCTTTCTTGATACGATACCTAATGTATTTAAGTGCTTCGGTCAATGTCATCGCGTCATTACCGAGTTTGCTATGCAGGACTACGAGGCCTTAGCTGTCCTACGCAAAGCGGCTCTCCTACCCGACTCCGTGAAGCTCCGTAATTTCTATACCGAACAGCAGTACAACTATATTGACGAGTCACTGCGCCTCACTTTAGGTATGGGGTTGGACCAATTAGCCCGGATGAAACCATCATACCTTACGGAGTTATACCGCAACGAATTGCTTAAGAAATGGCTGCACTATGACGACAATCGCTCTATGGAACCGTTTTTTCAAGCCGTAGCCGAGGAGCGGAATATGCCTGTTATCGGATTGGACCGGATAGGAGAAACAATGTTTATGGTGTTTGACCGCGAACCATTCCACTGGCAGTGTGAGGAGTTGTATAACCTGATAGAGAACCCCGAACGGGAGATAAAGCAGGAGAATGCCATCCGCGACATGTACCTAATGGGACGCCTCACAGATATCGCCTACCAGGTTGAAGGACCGGATAACAACTCCACCATCTCCTACTCCGACTACCAAGTCTATTGCCGCCGTAATATCGAGTGGGTCAAACGACTGCACCCCTACCTGCATGAGGGCGGTTCTTTTATTGTTCTTGACTGTATTTATTTAGGCGGAGACAAAGGTCTGTTAGCCCAACTACGCAAAGCCGGATATAAAATCAAACCCGTCAATCGCAAATAGACTATGACATACGCGGAACATATTGCCCCTGCTTTAGGGTTGCGCACCAATCAGGTAGCAGCTACGATAGCGTTACTGGATGATAAGGCTACTATTCCTTTTATCGCCCGTTACCGCAAAGAGAAAACCGGTTCGCTCGATGAGGTGCAAATAGCCGCCATCGCTGACCAATATGCACGGTTGATTGAGTTAGAGGCGCGCAAACAGACCATTCTCACTACTATTGAGCAGCAGGGTCAACTCACACCCGAGCTCAAACAGCAGATAGACGAGTGCTGGTCAGCGACAGAGTTAGAGGATATCTACCTGCCCTATAAACCCCATAAGAAGACGCGTGCCGACATCGCAAGGGAGAAAGGGTTACAACCGCTGGCTGACCGTATCCGCAAGCAGTATCCCGAACCTATCAAAGCCTCCGAGGACGAACTACAAGGGGCACGTGATATTATTGCCGAAGAAATATCGCAAGACGTTAAGGCTCGTAATGCCATCCGTCGGGAGTTCTCCTACTCAGCTGTTATAACCACTAAAGTCGTTAAAGACAAAGCAGAAACGCCGGAGGCGCAGAACTACAAGGATTATTTTGCAGTAAGTGAACCGCTCCGACGTATATCCTCCCACCGTCTCTTAGCTATCCGCAGGGCAGAAAACGAAGGATTTATACGCGTAGATATATCTGCAGATATAGACAAGAGCCTTGACAAGTTGAATCGCCTGTATATTCGTAACAATACGTTCTCCGCCAAGCAAATGGAGATAGCAATTGAGGATGCCTATAAGAGGTTGCTTAAGCCTTCTATAGAGAATGAGTTTGCTGCATCGTCAAAGGAGCAGGCTGATACAGAAGCTATTCGCGTCTTCGCCGATAACCTCCGCCAACTATTGCTTGAGCCTCCCTTGGGTCAGAAGCGCGTGTTAGCTTTAGACCCCGGTTTCCGCACGGGATGTAAGATGGTTGTTCTCTCCGCCCAAGGAGACCTACTCTACCATAATGTAGTATTCTTGCATAACATAGACTCCCGCAGGATTATCCTTGATGCTATCAATAAGTACGATATTGAGGCTATCGCTATCGGTAACGGTACCGCCTCACGGGAGTGTGAAGAGTTCGTAAGACGCAGTTTAAATGAAGTAACTAAGCAACCCGATATCTTTATCGTATCGGAGAACGGTGCCTCTGTATATTCGGCCTCTAAGATTGCAAGGGACGAGTTCCCGAACGAGGATGTTACCGTGCGCGGAGCTGTCAGTATCGGTCGACGCCTTATGGACCCGTTAGCCGAGTTAGTGAAGATTGACCCCAAGTCTATAGGAGTAGGACAATACCAGCATGATGTGGACCAGACACGACTCAAAGAGGCACTTAACCAAACGGTTGAATCGGTAGTTAACTACGTTGGGGTAGATGTCAATACGGCCTCACCTTATCTGCTGACTTACATCTCAGGACTCGGACCAACTATTGCACAGAATATCGTGGACTACCGCAGTCAGAACGGTCCTTTTCCCAATCGGCAGGCTTTACTGAAGGTTCCCAAGTTAGGCGCAAAGACTTTCGAGCAGTGTGCAGGTTTCCTGCGTATCGCCGGTGGGACAGAACCGCTGGATAACACCGCCGTCCATCCCGAACGCTACCCCATTGCGCGCCGTCTCCAAAAGCACCTTCAAACAACAGACGCAACACCATCAACAATCAACTTGGATGCTTTCGTGACCGAGGATGTCGGTCTGCCTACTCTCACGGATATTCTCCACGAATTACAAAAGCCTTCGCGTGACCCACGCACCCAAGCGGAGGTGTTTCATTTCGACGAGACGGTACATACGATAGAAGACCTGCAGGTGGGGATGATTTTGCCCGGTATAGTGACTAATATATCTAATTTCGGTGCTTTTATCGATATTGGGGTGCACAAGGACGGTTTAGTACATATATCCGAGATGTCCGACCACCGTATAGGTACACCGCATGAGGTTGTTAAGTTGCATCAGCACGTCCGTGTCCGTGTGCTTGACATCGACCTCCCCCGCCAACGCATCCAACTTAGTTTAAAGATTAAAGGGTGAAAGGTTATAGTTTAAAGGGTGATAGTTTAAATATTATAGAAAATGGATATTTTTTTACTTGTTATTGCATTTATCTTCCTGTTTGTAGGAATCATCGGTTGTATTGTTCCGGGTCTTCCGGGCACTCCGATTGCGTATGCCGGCTTGTGGATTGCACAGGCAACGGATAAAGTCGATTTCAGTTGGCAAATGCTGCTTATATGGGGTATCGTAGTGGTGGTGGTATCGATACTCGATTATTTTGTACCCGCCTGGGGCACCAAGCGCTACGGCGGGACGAAATACGGAGTATGGGGCAGTACGATTGGCGTATTTGCAGGCCTGTTCGCTGGTCCTTGGGGAGTCATCATAGGACCGTTGTTAGGTGCCATCATCGGGGAACTTCTTGGCGGTAAAGAGACCAAAGAAGCACTTCGTGCCGGTTGGGGCAGTTTTTTAGGACTGCTGTGCGGCACTATTATCAAGCTTATATGCTGCGGTTTGATGACCGTAGCGCTTATACAAGCTATCTGGTAAAGATAAACGCCTTATTCCATGAGCTTACGATAACGGATACGCTTCGGTTGAACAGCATCGTCACCGAGGCGCAGACGTTTATTAGCCTCATAGTCGCTGTAGTCGCCTTCAAACCAATAGACCTTAGAATCGCCTTCGTAAGCTAAGATATGGGTGCATATACGGTCAAGGAACCATCTGTCGTGACTGATAACCACCGCACATCCGGCGAAGTTCTCCAGCCCCTCCTCCAACGCACGCAAGGTATTGACATCTATATCATTCGTCGGCTCGTCGAGCAAGAGCACGTTTGCTTCCGACTTAAGAGTCAAAGCTAAGTGCAGCCGGTTACGTTCACCGCCGGAGAGAACACCGCATTTTTTCTCTTGGTCCGCCCCCGTGAAGTTAAAGCGACTCAGATAAGCGCGAGCACTGATTTCGCGACCTGCCACACGAATGAACTCTGTACCGCCGGAGATGGTCTCAAAGACAGATTTATCGGGGTCGATATTAGAGTGGACCTGGTCCACATAGCCTATTTTCACTGTCTCGCCCACTTGGAACGTACCTTTGTCCGCTTTCTCGAGTCCCATAATCATACGAAAGAGTGTGGTTTTACCCGCTCCGTTAGGTCCGATAACGCCGACTATTCCGTTAGGCGGCAGCATAAAATTGAGGTCCTCGAAGAGCAGTTTATCGCCGAAGGCTTTGCTGACTCCCTCGGCATTAATCACCTTATTACCCAGACGCGGACCATTAGGGATAAATATCTCCAGTTTCTCCTCCCGCTCTTTCTGTTCCTCATTCATCATTCGGTCATATGCAGCCAGACGCGCTTTACCTTTAGCCTGCCGCGCCTTAGGAGCCATACGTACCCACTCCAACTCGCGTTCGAGTGTCTTACGTCGTTTGGAAGCCTGTTTCTCCTCCATCGCCATACGGGCTGTTTTCTGCTCCAACCAAGAGGAGTAGTTACCTCTCCACGGAATTCCTTCTCCTCTGTCCAGTTCCAGTATCCATCCGGCAACGTGGTCCAGGAAATAGCGGTCATGGGTGATACAAATCACGGTACCGGCATATTGTTGGAGGTGTTGTTCCAGCCAGTCAATCGATTCTGCATCCAAGTGGTTGGTCGGTTCGTCCAGGAGCAGAATATCCGGCTGCTGCAGTAAGAGACGGCATAGTGCGACGCGACGCCGTTCACCACCTGACAAAGTGTCCACTTTTGCGTCATCATCCGGACAACGGAGGGCATCCATTGCGCGGTCTAACTTAGAGTCGATATTCCATGCGTCAGCCGCATCAAGTTTATCCTGCAACTCAGCTTGGCGAGCCATGAGTTTATCGAAGTCCGCGTCGGGTTCAGCAAAAGCAGCATTGATATCGTCATATTCTTTCAGCAAGTCCATAATAGGTTGTACGCCCTCTTGTACACATTCGCGCACGGTCTTATTGGGGTCCAGTTTAGGATCTTGCTCCAGATAACCGACGCTATAGCCGGGAGAAAAGACGACCTCACCTTGGTAATCCTTCTCTACACCGGCGATAATCTTCATGAGCGTTGATTTACCGCTACCGTTCAGACCGATGATACCAATCTTAGCGCCATAGAAGAAAGAGAGGTAGATATTATTCAGTACTCGTTTTTGAGGGGCGAACGTCTTGCTGACGCCGACCATGGAAAATATAATCTTTTTGTCGTCCATGCTAAATCGGTGATTGAAGTTTAGGAATTACTAAGGCTATTAATTATTTGATGTATCGGGAATTGATTTCCTCCCAGTTAATAATCTGCCAGAGCGCTTGCAGGTGTGCCGCGCGCCGGTTACGGTAGTCGATATAATACGCATGCTCCCATACATCCATCGTCAGCAGCGGTTTGAGTCCCTTCGTCAGCGGATTGCCGGCATTAGGTTCCTGGGTAATAACAAGTTTTCCTTCTTTATCAGCAGCCAGCCATACCCATCCGGAGCCGAAGAGTGACACCCCTTTCTGCTCGAACTCTGCTTTGAAAGCGTCAAACGAGCCGAAATCACGAACGATAGCCTTGACGATTGCCAACTCGTTCATTCCTTCATTCGTTAACTCTTTCACCGGTGCAAACTGTGTGAAATAGAGGTTATGGTTTAGTATCTGGCCTGCATTGTTGAATATTCCTCCTTGAGCTTTAGTCACGATTTCTTCCAACGTCATGTTTTCGAACTCTGTACCAGCCACGAGTTTGTTGAGGTTATCGACATAGGTCTGCAGGTGCTTACCGTAGTGAAACGCAATTGTTTCTCTACTAATCACCGGCTCCAGCGCCTCCGGCGCATACGGTAACGCAATCAGCGTAAAAAGAAGTGGTAACATAATTGTATAAATTTATTGGTTAATAATTATATATACCTAATTATCTCATTAAGTATTTTTTCACTAGCATGGGCATCTCCAAAGAGTGGCGGAAAGTTGATTCGTTTATTAGCTAATTGACTATAGGCATCTATTATACGATTATAATCAGCATCAGCAATAATACCTGCACCTGCCTCTACGATTTCCACCCATTCAGTTTCGGGACGCAAAATAACACATGGCGTGCCATAGAAGAAAGCTTCCTTCTGAACTCCGCCGGAGTCAGTCATTACAACGCGTGCATTTTTCTCCAATCTAATAATCTCAAAGAACGATGCAGGTTCAATGATACGTATCCGAGCATCATGATTTATCAATCCTTCATCGTTCATTTTATTGCGTGTTCTTGGATGCAGTGGTAAAACAACATCTATTTGTTCCCTATGCGCAATATCTGATAATGCACGTAGAATAGATTCTAAATTCTCCACATTATCTGTATTTGCAGGTCGATGTATTGTTGCTAACACAAAATTACGAGGACTCAACCCCATACGCTCAATGATATGGCTTTTTATATCAGCCACCCCGCTGAAAAACATTGAATTATCGTACATTACATCACCGGATAGGACGATTTTTTGTCCACGTCCGTCCGCAAATCGCACGCGCGTTTTAGTATCTAAGAATCCTTCATTTTCCAAGTTCTTGAGTCCCGTTAGAGTTGGAGTAAAGAGTATGCTACTTAACTGATCACAAACGATACGGTTTATCTCTTCAGGCATAGTCATATTAAAGGAACGCAACCCTGCTTCTATATGAAATACCGGCACATGGATTTTACTTGCAGCTACTGCGGCAGCGAGGGTTGAATTTGTATCCCCATAGACAATTACGCCGTCGTAGTGCGTCTCCATAAGTACCTTTTCTACTCCCTCTAATATACGGGCGGTCTGCACCCCATGCGAACCACTTCCCACATGCAGGTTATAGTCCGGCTCCGGAATACCCAATTCACGGAAGAACACTTCAGACATATTCGTATCATAATGTTGTCCCGTATGTAAGATATGTTCCTCTATTTGTCCCTGGAACTTATCATGTATTGCTCGCGAGATAGCTGCAGCTTTGATTATCTGCGGCCGAGCACCTATTATTGTTAGTAATTGTATCATATTATCTCTTCTCGTCCCAACCAAAGGGGTGTTTTGCTAACGGAAGACGAGCTAACGGGTGGTAGTCGCCCACCAATCCGATTGGTTCAGCGCCACGAATTTGGCTAACAATCTCAATACAAGGACGAGCTTCTGAAATCCGAAAGCCGTTGCCAGATAATATCTGACGATAACTCTCTGTATGCAACTCCGTAAATCCTTGACTAAACTCAAACTCTTCGCCATCTATGGACAACGTGCGATATGTTCTTTTTTCGCCTTGTACCGCATTCTCAGGAAGGCAATCAGCATTGATAGACAAGAAATAACGCACACGCGCCTGTTTCAGCTCCAGATATCCGGCAACGCGGTCAAAGGACATCACATGCACGATATTCTTTTGAACAGGACCAAAGATCCATTGTAACATA
>ODAI011373571.1_pt1 | contig 15738 bp, 3 predicted proteins | sample 1539321 | NCBI WGS metagenome assembly ODAI01 (sample SAMN02144231, study PRJEB22623) | gut metagenome | biome: sheep rumen | host: Ovis aries | place: New Zealand
CTGCGCCAGACCGCGCCGTCGTGCGTCTCGATCTCGGCCGCCCAGCGCAGGAGCCCGCCGGGGGCGGGCAGGTCGGCCGCCGGTATCGTCGCCGTCCACTGCTGGCCGGCGCCCTTCGCGTCAAACTCGCCCTTCTCCATTGCGATGCGCCGTGGCTCGCCGAAGTCGGCGCTGTAGACGAGCGTCACCGCGTCGACCGCGTCGCCTTCCTTCGCGAGCTTCATCAGCGCGGGGTTCACGGCGAGCGTGACTTCGTAGTCCTCGCCGGCCCGCGCCAGCGGCACGGGGTCGAGGTCGCTCAGCTCATGCTTGACGCCGTAGAGCGGCGAGACGTTCGGACCGTAGCCGACCGCGCCGGCGAGATTGTTTTCGGCGCCCGGCGTCGCGTTCGGCAGAAGAAGCCGCTCGGTGCGGTCGGCGAACTCGCGCGGCGCGACCGACCAGCCGTCCTGCAGATCGACGGGCACGATGAACTCGTCGACCAGCACCTTGTCCGACTCGTTCGCGCCCCGGTAGAGCTGGACGTATGGGAACTTCTTTGGATTCACCTTCGCCGGATAGACCATCACATCGTTGTCGAAGACGGCGACCTGTCCGCTGCCGCCGAGATCCTCGCAGTTGGCGTATTCCTCAGAGGTGTAGACGAGCGTGCGCGCGCCGGGCTGGACGATGCGGCTCTTGAGATTCGTCTTTGGCTTGCCAGCCTTCGCCGCCTTGCCACGGTTTTTGCGCACCAGCTCGTAGTCCGCGAGATCGACCGCCTCTTCGCCGCAGTTGACGAGCTCCACCCAGCCCGAGGTTCTGCCGTTCGGATCGAGCGCGTCCGGACGCGGACATATCTCGCCGATGCGCAGTCCGCCCGCAAGGACAGGCGCCGTCTCGCCGCGCGCGGCCGGACAGCCCGCCACGGAAATCGCGGCGGCAAGCGGCAGGCAGATCAATGCGGAACTTGTCTTCATGGTTGTCGCTCCCTGCCCCGGGTCAGCGCACGATGAACATGAAAGGTTTGAAGCCCTTGTCCCGCTTCTGCTGGAACTGCGCGGGAGCGAGCGCGCGGTTGTACACGCGCACGTCGTCGATCTGTCCCTTGAAGTAATACCGCCCGTCGTTCGCGACGCTGCCGACATTGAAATAGCTCCACCCGAAGCTCAGCGGCTTGAAGTTGTCGCCGTTCTTCGGCCACGGCAGTTCGGCGGCCAGGCTGCGGTCAATGTAGAGTCGCGCGCATACAGCGGTCTCCTCGTTCGGGTCGATGACAATGGCGAAATGGTGCCACTGGCCGTCGGGCGTGAAGTTCGCCGCCGCGGTGTTGCAGTCCCAGGCGCCGCCGCCGTAGGTGACTGTGATCCGGATCTGCGGCGTCTCCCCGCCGACATAGTAGAGGTGGAAGGTGTTGGGATTGTAGCCAGGTTCGCCTTGTCCGCCGATCAGCACCGCCGCGCTGCCGGTGCTCGGATAGGCATCGGTTCCAAACTTCGCGAAGCACTCGGCCGTAAGCACGTTTATGCCGCCGTAGCTGAACCCGTCCGGCGTCGTCACGGTGCTCGCACCGTCAAGCGTAAGCTGTCCGTCTACAAGCACGCCTGCGCCAGACTGCAGCGGAAGATTGAACGCGCCGTGGTCGGCGATCCGCCCGTTCTCGTCGAGATCGTTTCTGTTGAAAAGATAGTGCATAAGCGCCTTCGGCGCCTGATGCGTGGTCACAGTGCGCGAGGCCACCACCTCTCCGTCGTACACGTCGTTCTCGGCGTAGACGTCGAACTCGTAGGTGGTAGACTCCTCGAGGTTCGAGATCGTGAATTCCACTTCCGACGGCTCCGTCACGCGCTCGATCGCCTGCGTCACGACCGCGCCCGACTTCGTATAGACTGCGAAGAGGTCGCAGTACGACGCCCCGTCGCCGAGCGCCGACAGCTTAACCTTCAAGTCGACATAATCCTCCTCTACGGCAGCGACCTTGAGAGACTCGATCTCCGGCTGCGGATACGTCACGCCCTCGGTCGGCGTGCGCGGCGCGAACTGCCCAGGTACGAGCGCGCCGGACGAAATGCGCAGATCGTCGATTTCTCCGACTATCTTCAGCGAGCTGTTGGCGCGGCAGCCGACGTAGAAAGTCGGATTGTAGAAGTCAACCGCCTTGTAGAAATATTCCCCGTATCCGTTGTATGCCCACGGCATGCGCGCACGGAGAGTCCCGTCGATGTACAGCTCGGCGCAGTTGAGCCGCCCTTCCGCATCGCTGTAGGACACGGCATCGGGATCGGGATTGACCACGAGCGCAAAATGATGCCATTCGCCGTCTGGCGCGAACGGCGCGCCGCAGCTGCTGTATTCCCAGTTCCCCGGATGCGACACCGTGGCATATATCGCCCCGGCGGAATAGTAGATGTTGTAGGCGTTCCCCTCGTAGCCGCAGTATCCGCTCGTCTCCACGAGCATCGCCTCGCTTTCGGCGTTGTCCCCGGCCGTGAACTTCGCCCAGAGCTCCACCGTCAGATGGTCGCGTCCCTCGCTCGGCAGGTAAGCGGAATAGTTTATGCGGTTGTTGGCCCATTCGCTCGCCGAGAAATACGTCTGGCTTCCCGAAAGCTTGGCCTCGCCGTTCTTGACGGTGACGCCGCTCATCCAGAGCGAATTCCCGTTTCCGGACTTGTCCGCCAGAACGTCATGTCCGTTTCCCGCGCCGGGCGAAACGTCCTCGTCGTCGAACGAGTAGTACGCAATCACCGTCGAACTCTCGCGCACCGTCTGCGCGAGCGCCTGGCACGAGACATGATCGCCGACGACGTTGTTTGTCAGCCTGAACTCGAGCGCCCGCTCCCCGCCCGCCGTCATGCCCGTCACCGTGTAGGTGAATTCCCCGGGCTCGGAGAGCACCGCGACCGTCACCGGATCCCCTCCGTCTACGACGCTGACCGTCGCGGACGTCGCGCCCGCGCCGAGGCTTTCGACGAGGCCCGTCAGCGTCACCGAAGTCTCCGTCGCCGCCGTCGCCCTGACCGTACCGAAGGCCGGCATCTTCTCGGGGCTCGCAGCCTCGCCGCTCGAACGGTCCGTAAAGAACCCGGGAGCCACCACTCCCGTCGAAATCTTGACGTCGTCTATCTGCCCCTTGAACTTGTACTGGCTGTTGTTGCGCGTCCCGATGTACGCCTTCTGGTTCTTCGGCCAGTTCACGGTCGGCTGTGGAGTCGTGTTGTACTGCGTCCCGCCGGCGTATGCGACGCCGTCGACATATAGCGTGTTGCAGGCGTTGCCGGAAGCCTTCGGATTCAGCACCAGCGCGACATGGTGCCATTCCATATCACCGGTAGTGTCACCAGTCTGGGTGGTCATCTGATATCCCCCGTAGACCTTCCACGCGCCAAGCATGGTTCCGCTGAAGTCGTTGCAATCGACAAAAAACGCGTAATCATAACCGTTGAAATCAGAAGAGAGCTCGAAAATCATGGCAGGACTGGAAACAGCCGTTGTCGCTTCGCGATCGAACTTCACCCAGAACTCGAGCGTCACCGCCTCCGCCGTGCCGAGGTCGATCGCCTTGACCGAGGAGAAGAGCGTCTGAAGGCCGTCCAGCGTAACGCCGTTTTCAGCATCAAGCACGACATGCTCTCCGTCGGACTCGAGATGGTATCCGTTGCCGGAAACATCGTTCAGCCCGTTCGCGCCGAATGGCCAGTACGCGATAGTTTCCGCCTGCGCCGATCCGGCAGCAAGCAGCATCGCCAGAATACCGATTAACCTCTTCATTTTGTTACTCCTGCTACACTTTTACTTACACAATGATATTTTAGCAAAATCCCGGCGAAGTAACATTTCCAATTTTCGCAAGTCAATTTACGAAAATCGCAAACCGAGCACATGCCGAAGGCATCTCGGCAGACTTCCGCATGTATTTCGTCGTCTGGAACAGTGGATACGACAGGATCGACAGATACTCGGCCGAGTGGAGGAGGACATCCAGAACATGCGCCTCTACCTCTCGCTTGACTCCTTCCCTGAGGCGGACGACGAGATCTTCAGCTTCACGGAGAACCCGTATTCGATCTGACGCCCTCCCCTCAGAACTCTATCCAGAGAAGTCCCATCGGCGGAAGAGCTGGAATCGTCAGCCTGCCGTTTTCGATCGGCATGCTGACCGTCGTGCCGTCCGGGAAGTACCCGGTCGCAACACCGCTCGCCGAGACCCGGGCCTCGGTCTGCGTGACGGCGCCAAGCGACATGTTCCAGACGGCAAGCGTCTTAAGCCGACCGTCCCTGTCGACGCGCGGCCAGAGGCGGAATAGCCTCGGATAGTCGAGGCGCACCTGTGCGCCGCCCATCTCGTCAATCAGATCGTAGAGCTCGAACAGCTCGGCCGTCGTCGGAACCTGATTCCACTTCGCCTTGAACCTCAAGAGCGGATACGCCTTCCACCTCCCCGACTCCAGCGCCTCGCGCGCCGTCCCGCCAAAGCGCGAGACGAGTCCGTCGACGATCGCCGAGTCAACGATAAGCCTCCCGCGCGCAAGCGCCGCGACATCCTCGTCGGACAGAGCCGCAAGTGTTGCGCCGTCGGCGTAGTGGACTTTCGCCATCGGCGCGGAATCTGGCGCGATAGGTATCCCGCAGCGCTGGAGGTCGAGATCGCGCGTCGTGTCGACGGTGTCCCAGATGAGCATGTCGACATCAGAGCCGACAATGCGGGAAAGACCCGTCGCTCGCGTCGCCAAAACGCCGCGGCTTATGCGCTCGTAGAACGGACGCCACGCCTGAAGCCCCTCGAGAAACTCCTCGCTGTCCCTCAGAGGCTCGTCGCGTGCGCCGTCCCAGCGATACTCAGTCAGCGCGTCGCAGCCGGAGAACAGCGCCAGCGCCGACTCCATCAGCGCAGTGCCGACAGACTTGTGCAGTATCTCGCGCCGGTAGTTCTCCTGCTCGTACGAGACAGAGGCGACATATCCGACGTCGCGGCAGCGTTCCGATTCGCGGGCGAGCCAAAGAAGCTTCGGCAGAAGCTCGTCGAAGTCCTCGCGGTAGCTGCCGTGCCCGGCGCGGATGCCGACTGGCCTTCCGTCCGCGCCCGAAAACTCCCTGAGGATCGGGAACCAGTCCATTCCGCACGCCATTTCGCACGACCCCACGGCCTGCAGCGCCAGGCGCGGAGGCTTCTTCCACGTATCCACCGCCCGGCGCACGACTTTGGCGTATTCGGCGAGGGACGTCCCGCGGAAGCGCCGCCACGCCCGGCGGAGCGGATCCTTGTCGTCGCCGCCGCTCATCCGGCGGGCAATCTCCTCGCGCGAGACAGGCGAACCCCATTCTTCGGCGAACGCCTTGAGGCAGCGGTCGCAGAAACAGCCCGGAACGCTCAGTCCGAGCCGGAGGTCGTCGTCGAACCAGATTGACTCCGGCGAGAGCGTCTCCCCCATGATCTTGAGGTATTCCGTCTCGTAGGCATGCAGGGCCGGCGCGCGCGGGCAGAACATGCGGCGGATTTTACCCTTCTCGTCACGCTGCCAGATGTCGTCCGGAAAATCTGCGATGCGACCCTCTATTCCACCACCTGCCTCGGCCGTTATGTCCTGATGCCCGAGCGTCACGCCCTGCTGGAATCCGACCGCGATGCCGAGATCCTCGAGAATCGGACGGTACGAGGCGAGCTTCTCGAAGGCCGTCCTTACATCTTCGAGACAGGCCCCGGCTCCGTGCGCGAGCCACATCTCGTCGCACGCGTCAAGATAGCGTCTGTGCAGCGCGAGCACCTCCTTCGTCCGCTCCGGCTGGCGCAGCGGACCGTACGCCTGGCGAATCGTGATCAGCGGCCAGTCCGACGCCGACCGCTTCTCCGACCCACAGGTCCGCGGAATGCTAAACAATCTGAACGCCTTGAGGATGCCGTCGGCAATCTCGGCCTGCCCCTCGGGCGACGGATGGACGAGCCCCTCGGCTAGGAAGCGTTCAGAAGTCAGGATATCTAGCCCGTTGATGTAACGGACGTTCGGGAGTTTCAATTCCTCGACGACCGCTTTCAGCCGGCGGCGGAACTCGGCGGCCTGAGCCTGGAACGGTTCGTCGAGCGCGAAACGGTAGACGTCGATCGCGAGCACTTTCGCCCCCGGATGCGTGCCGGCCGTGCGTTCGAGCATGTAGCGCACGCGGCGCTCGTACTCGTCGGGGTCCATGCCGAGGTCGTTGATGCCCATTTCGAGCGTCAGGTAGTCGAATGGCTCGCCGGCGAGAAAGTCCGCGACCTCCTTCTCCATGCGCGCCCTGCCCGAAAAGCCGAGATTGCGGGAGTCTGCGCCGAGGCCGGCCGCGACGCGCTCGACATAGGCGTGAAGGACATGCAGCGGAATGCTGCCGTGGGTGATCGACGAGCCGTAGGCGAGATATGTCTTCTGCGGCAGCTGGTCCTCGCGCGGCACGGCGACGCCGCCTTTCACGCCGAAATAGCGGAGACGGTCGCCGGGAAGGACGAGCCGGACGACGTCTGGATCGAAACGGCCACCCTCGCGAGCATGGATCTCGCGCAGCTTCGCGGCGTGCGGCGAACGGCGTATCCTGACCGAAGACCGCCTGCCGCGAACCAGTTTGTCCGTCTCCGGCCAGTCGGCGACGAAATCGCCGTAGTAAAGCGTGCAGGCGGCGACGCCGTCCGCCGACTCGCAGCCGAGCTCCACCTCCACCTCGTCGCCTGTCATGAGGAAGCGAAGCTCCACGCCCGAACCGGAAGCGCTCATCAGCTTGCCGAAGTCGTCGAAGACGGCGTCCACCTGCGCGCTCGCGCGCAGCATCGCGAAGCCGCCCTCGGGCGTCTCCCAGAAATTGCGGACGTTGTGAAAGAGAATCCCGTCCATCTCCGTGCCGTTCTTGCTCGCCCTGGCGCGACCCGACGCGAACACGTCGCCTTGCATCGGCTCAATCTTGAGCGCGAGGCCGCCGCCCGGCCCGAGCGTGTAGACCGGCTTCTCCCCCGCGCGGACCACCCTGACCGTGCGCGCGTAGTCCTCGGGATCGCGGTCGGCGTTAACCCCGTCCGCAAAGGCCGTAAGCCGCCATTCGCCAGCGGCCAGGAACGAGGTGTCGATTTCGACCGTCTGTTCGTCCCACGCGCCAATCGCGCCGACGTACCAGACATCGCCCTTCCGCCGTGCGAGAACGACGCTCTTTCCCGGCACGCCCCCAAGCGGACGTATCTCGTCCCACACTGTCGGCACCTCGGCGAGGAAGCGGGCACATTCCGCATTCTTGCGGTACTGCGTCGGACTGTCGCAGAGCATCTGGAGCGGCGCTTCGAGTATAACGGCGAGGCCCAGCTGGTGGCAGCGCGTGCCGAGCGAACCAGGACGGCCGTGGACGGGAGCCCAGCCCTCGCGCCGGCAGTTGCGCATCGCGCCGGGCGTGTAGTCGAGCGGCCCCGCCGCGAGACGCGTGTATGCCATGAGGCAGTCGTGGACCGGCTGTGTGGTCTCCTTCTCCCACTTCATCTGCTCGAGCCCGTGCACGCCTTCGAAGTTGAGGATGTTCGGATACTTGCGCTGGAGTCCCGTTGGCTTGTACATGCCGTGGAAGTCCACGACAAGGCGCCGTTCCGCCGCGTGCCTGGCTATTTCCTCGAGCCACCCGACCATGAGCTGGTCGTTGCGGTCCATGTAGTCGACCTTGAAGCCAGCCGCGCCCATCGCCTTGTATGTATCCATCACCTCGTCGATGCGTCCGATGAACTGCGAGGCGGTGGACCAGAGTATGATGCCGACGCCACGGGCCCTGCCATAGTCGATGAGATGCCTGAGGTCCATCGCGGGATTGATGCGCATGACATCGTAGCCAACGCTCCAGCCGAGGTCGAGGATCACGTATTCGAGGCCGTACTCTGCGGCGAAGTCAATGTACTTCTCGTACGTCTTCGTGTTGATCCCCGCCTTGAAGTCGACGCCGGATATGTTCCAGTCGTTCCACCACTCCCATGCGACCTTGCCGGGCTTCACCCACGAGAAGTCCCCGGACGCGGGCTCGGCAAGCGCCATCACTATGTCGGACGCGATGAGCTCGGCCGGCTCGGAGGCGAGCATGAACACGCGCCACGGGAAAGCGCGCGTTCCATCCGTCTCGGCGATGTGACCGGCCCGCGCGAGGACGCGCTCGCCTATGCCGCGCGTGTCGCCGCCTTCTCCGCCGACGCACTCGAGCTTCGTCGGATAGCCGGCGAAGATTCCTTCGAGCGACCTGCCGTCTCCGCCTCCGACAAGACACCAGCCAGGATAGTCCCGGAGATCGGACTCGGTGACGCACATCGCCGCGCCGTCCGAAAGGAAAGTCACCGGAGTGTACCAGATTGCCTCGGAGGTGTTCGTCGGAGCCTCGGAGAGCGACAGCTGATGATACACGCCCTCCCACGAGTTCTGAAACCTGTCGTCCGGATCGTAGCACGCCCAGTCCGCGCAGGCGATAACCTGCTGGTCGCGCGACGCGAACCTGAGAGGCAGCCGCTCGTTCTTCACGACCATCTTCCCGCCGCGCGAGGTCACGTGGCGGAATGCGACGCCGTCGTCACGCGCCGCGGCCTCGACCGACCAGCCGTCAGCGAACGAAAGCGTCATGAAGCGCGTGACGCCCGTGATTTCGGATTTCTTGTAGATAGGCGTCGCTATCTTCTCCTCCCGCTCCGTGCGGACAGTGTCGAGGAGCTTCGGACGCTCGCCCAGCGTCGGCCCGCCCTCAAGTTCGAGCGCGACCTCGGCCGGCTCGGTCTTCGCCTTTCCGTCGCGGAATATCTGGTAGGCAAGCGTCTCGCCGACGGTGAAGACGATTGAGTTCCTGCCGTCTGGGGATTTCAGCTCGCGCTTCGTCGTGCCGTCGTAGGGGAGGAAGAACGGACGCTCCGTGCCGGGCTTGTTGGGTGAATGGAGCGCGATGCGGCGGCGGCCCTGAAGATCGGTGAAAAGCATCGCATGGCCGCCGTCGGCGTCAAATATCGTCTCATGGCGCTTCCAGGGACCGGCCAGCTTGCCGCTTTCGCTGCGCACCTTGAAGACGCAGTACGCGCCCGTGTCGAGGTGCGAGCTCCAAATCATCTCGAGCCCGCCGTCGGCCGTGCGCTCCAGGAACGGACCGTCCGTCACAAGGCAGTCCGGCCTGACATGAGGACCGTCGCTCGCCTTGAATATCGTAACCGGCTCGCCCGCCGCCGCCGACAGGTCGTCCGTCAGCGGCACATAGCACATCTCTCCGTCGACGATCTGCTGCCATTCGTGGCAGAAAACCATATACGGCTTGCCGTCCTCTACCCAGAGCGTGCCGTCAAGACACCACCAGTCGACCGGCGTCACCGAGCGCTTCGCCATGGGACGGTATGGCCCGCGGAGGTCGTCCGAGACAAACGTCCACGTGCCGCGCCCCTTCGTCCTGTAGTTGAGCGTCGTGAAAATGTACCACTTGCCCTTGTAGCTGTGCACCTCGGGCGCCCAGACCGCCTTGCAGTCGAACTCCTCGGGTATCTCCAGGACGGGCTTCGCCTCGCTCCAGTGCTCGAGATCGGTCGACTCGCTCACCTGCACGCCGCGCCCAGTCATGCCGAAGTAGTCGCCTGCCGGATCGCCCGGCTCCACGTAATACGTCCGGAAGAGACAGTAGCGTCCGTTCGCCCTGTCCACGACGACGAACGGGTCGCGCGTCTGGAGATCGCCCCGGGCGATCGGGAATTCGGTCGGCAGCGGCGCCGCCGCGCGGAGGTTGACCGCCGCGACTGCGGCCATCAGGAGTGTAGGTGTCTTCATGGTTCTTGTTTTGTCTGGTCGTTGAAAGTCTGCGGCTCGACCCGTCCTTTCGGGGCGAACCGGTCTGAAACCGCATAGCCGACAAGGCTGTCGAGGAGCGCGGCGGCCTCGGGCGTCTCGGCGAGGCAGTCCAGCCCGAACGACATGAGCAGCCGCCCTTCGCCGGCCCGGGCCTGGGCGAGATAGACATAGCAGTCCCAGCAACCTTCGCCGGCGACGAGAATGTCGTCGCCGTCAAGCCCCGCCATCGGAAGCGGCCGGCCGATCTTGAGCAGGCGGAAAAGCAGCGGCGTCAGCGCGCCGTCGTGGGGCAGCCCGGCGAGCGCGGGATGATCGCGCAGCGCGGTGCCGACCTGCAGCCCCATCCACCACCAGCCGAGCGACACGTTCTCCGCGCGGTCCATTCCCTCCAGGGAGAGGACGCGCTGTCCGCGAGCGAGCGCCTCCATCATACCGGAAGACCCGAACGGCGCGATCACTAGTTCGGCTTCCGCCGCGCGCGACTCCGGCAGAAGATTCGCATAGCGCGCGGACAGCTTCTCGCGATAGACGTCCGCGACCGCGAGGCGGGATCCGTCCTTGGTCTCGCGGGGCGGAAATATCCAGCAGTCCCACTCGTTGACCGCCGCGTCGTTCACCGCGAGAACGAGCTTCGCCGCGCAGGGCATGGGAACGTCTGGAACGGCGAAATCGAGCTCCGCGATTCTGCGGACGCCCCCTATCGCCTGGTCCCCGACTGCGATCCTCCCGGACGCGAGCGTGCATCCGCCTGCGGCGAGCAGCCATTCCAGCGAGGCGTCCCGCAAGGCCGACTCGCCGTAGTTGGCGAGAAACACGCCTCGCTTCAACCGCTCCCCGGACGTGACGACAAGATCCTTACCGCACCCCTCCAGAAGCACGCACACCGGCGAATTGAACTGCGCCACGCCCTCGAGCGTGAGCCCCCTCCTCTTCTCCTCCCAGAACGGATTGAGCAGTCCCTGGGCGCTGTAGCTCAGATGGCTGCGCACGACCACGTCTGCAATAGTCCAGAAGCAGTAGCCGTCGCAGTACGGGTCGAGCCGGGCCGATTCAAGACCCAGTTTGAGGTATACGCCCTGCAGCACATGCTGCGCGTCCTGGATGCGGTCGCCCCACTCGTGGTCGATTCCGAACCGCGCAAGCCATTCCGCGCGGCTCTTGCGCGTAACCGGCGGCAGCCAGGCGCCGCAGTACTTCGCTTCGTCCCGCGAATCGGACTTGACGCAGAGATTTAGGTATTCGTGCGCGATGAACGGACGCTCCGGATCGAAACTGCCGCGAGGCCAGGGGCTGGCCGGGCCGCCCACGTAGTCCGAGCTCTCCGGCGGATTGATCTCCGGAAGCTGACAGTCCTGGTTGATCTTCAGGCGGTCGGGGTCCATCGCCTTGACGTACCCGTGCATCTCGACGTCCAGTTTCGGCCCGAAGCTGCCTTCGTTCCCCATCGAATAGACCGCAAAGGACGGATGGCGGCGGTAGTGCCGCCAGAGCTCCGTGACGTCGCGCTTCGGGTCGAACGCGAAACCTTCCGTTGGCTGGTCGTTGTAGTAGGGGAGTTCCGGCTGCACGAGAATGCCGAGCTCGTCGGCGGCGTCAAAATACTCCGGCAGCTCGCAGTGCGTGTGAAGCCGCACAAAGTTGAATCCCGCCCTTCGCGCCTTGGCGAGATGCTCACGGTGGACGTCGCGATCGGCGGGCGAGAGACCAGTCAGAGGGTAGACGCTGTCGTCGCCGAATCCGCGGAAAAAGAACGGCCGACCGTTCAGGCGGAACTCCCTGCCGCAGACCTCGATCTTACGGATGCCAAACCGCTCGAGGCGCGCATGCGCGACAGAGCCTCCGCGCACAAGCTCTACGCGCCCCGTGTAGAGGTTCGGATGCTCGGGAGACCACGGGCGGAAATCCTTGAGCGGCAGGCGGACGACGGTCTCCCCGTTACCTGCCGACACGACGGCTACGGCTCCTTCAACGCAGAAACGCACGTCGCACTTGTCGCCTCGTTCGAGTCCGCACACCTCCACATGCGCCTCCGCCGTTCCCGTGTCGAAATCTCCGCGCACCCACGCGTCGTCGATGTAGGCCTGAGGCGTCGCCTCCAGCTCGACGTCGCGATAGATGCCGCCCCAGCGGTTGACGTTGCTCATCAGCCCCTTGCGCGAAGGCACCAGGTTGCTCACCTGCGCAGCTATCTGCGCCGTCCCTCCTGGCGTCACGTAATCCGTTATCTCGTACTTATACGTGCCACAGTAGTTGTTTACGAGCGCCACAGGCGTCCCGTTGACGTAGAAGCGTCCGTCGGACTTGACGCCTCCGACCTTGAGCCAGACGCGGCGGCCGCGCCATGCGGCGGGTATCTCGACCTCCCTGCGGTACTGGCCGACGCCCATGAACAGGTTTCGTATCGGCTTGGGACTGTTGTCAGTGACAATGTCCCACCCGCATGACTCACCCGCCTCCCCGACGATTCCCTGCGCCTCCCAGCATCCGGGAACTTGGATGCGCTTCTCCCATCCGTTCGTCACGGAATGAAAGTAGGGCTCGAACAAGTTCAGACGGTTCAAGTAGGGGGCGGTCCTGAATTCCCACTCGCCGCGCAGGGAGATGACGTCGGCGTCAGGATCCGGCACGACGGGATTGACGACGGCGGGAAAACCGGCGGTTGCGAACGCGAAAAACAGAGATGACATAATCATTGTTGCGTATCCTTGATCATCGGATGTTCGGCGTCCGCCCTGCGCAGCTATCGGACAATGCCATACTCGAAGTTCCGGCTTCTGCCTCGCGGACCGCGCCGTCGGGAAGGCGGATCGTCGCCGTCGCGCCTTCGGGCACAGTGTACGTCCAGCGGCAGACGCCGTCCTCGCCGTACCGCCAGGACGAGACGATCTCGCCCTGCGGAGATCGGTACTTCGCGTGGCACGATCCGAGTCGTCGGTCGGGATGCGGCGTGAGGACGAAATGGCGGAAGCCGCCTTCAGGCCCCGGACGGATGCCGGCCGCCGTGCGCACTATCCATCCCTCGACCGATCCGTATGCATAGTGGTTGAAGCTGTTCATTCCGACGGGTCCGAAGCCCTTCTCCTTCGTGTAGCTGTTCCATCTCTCCCATACCGTCGTCGCACCCTGCGAAACCGAATACAGCCAGCCGGGGAACTCTGGGTTAAGCAGCACGGAATACGCCAGCTCAACGTCGCCCAGGGCGTCCGAAAGCGTATCCAGGAGAATCGACGTCCCCAGGAATCCGGTGCGGACCGTGCAGCCGCATTCGCGCACAAGCGCGGCGAGGCGCGCCTTGCAACGTGCCGACGACGCTGAGTCCGGCGCAAGGTCGAGCGCCAGAACGAACAGCAGAGGAGTCTGCATTCCGTCGAAGATCGGCAGGAGATTCCCGTCCGCCGTGAAGTAGTTCCGCCTGAATTCCGCGGCGCATTCCCCCGCCTCCCTAGACAGAACCGACGCCGTCTCGTGCTTCCCGATCGCGCGTCCCATCTCAGACATCATCCGAAGGTCGCGGATGCGGTAGGCCGCCCCTAGGAACGCCCAGTACGTCCGCTTGTCCACCTCCGTCTCGTCAGCCGGCTGGCGGCCCTCGAACCAGCGGCGCTGCTCGAAGCGTTCCATCGAAAGCCAGTCCGCGCTCTGGTAGTCGTTCGGGAACGTGCGGTAGCCCGTCCTGCGCAGAAGCGCCACGAACTTCATCATCGCGTCCCAGTTTGCGCTGACTATCCCCGTGTCGCCGTAGTGCCGCCAGACCTCGTACGGGACGATAACGCCCGCGTCGCTCCAGCCGACGCGATGGCCTCCGCAGCCGGCAGGACCAGGCGGCGCCACTTCGCGGAACGAGCCGGGATACTGGTCGGCGTCCGTCATCTGCGAGTCGCGCATGTCGGTCATCCACTTTCCTAGGAAGGCCCGCACGTCTGCGTTCCACACCGCCGTTCCGACATACGCCTGCGCGTCGCCCGTCCAGCCCTGACGCTCGTCTCGCTGCGGACAGTCCGTCGGAACAGAGAGATAGTTGGACCGCATGCCCCAGATGCAGTTGGAGACAAGCTGGTTCACGGCGTCGCTGCCTGTCCTTAGCTCAAGTGTCTCGTCGGACTCTGCGACCGACGACACGGGCAGATATGTGAAGGACGATATCTCGACCGGGCCATCGGCCGTTACCGACCAGTAGCGTCCTCCGAAGAAGGTGAACGACGGACGGTATGCCGCCGCGTCTTCGTCTGGGAAACGGTAGGACGCCGTGCATTCCGACGCCCTGTAGTTCGCCCTGTAGACAGATCCCGCAGGACCGTCGTTTCCGCGCGACTTCTCACCCTCCGAATCGTTCAGCATCTCCGCGGGAACGGCGGACAGCGTAACGCCGCGTCGGGACGAGAACGCGAATTCAGGCACGCCGGCGCAGTTCTGCCCGAAATCAACCACCAGGGTCTCGCCAGGAGATATCAGCATCGCCTCTCCAGGCTTCCAGCGGCGTATCACGCGGGCGCGTCCGTACTTCCCGTCGTCTGCGCCGTCCGCGCCCTTCCAGGTCCATGCCGACAGGGGCGAGAGGCGCAGGTCCTCGCGAAACACGACCGGCGGCCCCGGCCGCCTGTCCAATACACCTTCGTATTCGGGCAGGACGCGGGCCGGAGCGGTCGGGACGGCGTCGCGCGCTGCGTCGTAGCGCTCGCCGCCGAAGATCGTCGCCGAAACGACTTTTCCGCAGTAGTCCGCAGTCCACGATCCGTCCGTCGGGAACGCGCGGAGAACGCCGTCGCCCGTCTCGTACAGCAGATTCGCGCGGAACGCGGACGTATCGCGAACCGACGAATAGGCGGGCGCGTTGACGACCTGATCCCGCCACCAGCTCGCGGCGACGACCGCCTCGACGACATTTGTCGCGCCCGGACGGCGGTCGAGAAAGCCGCCGACGTCGGCCGACAGAACCGCGCGCCGTTTGTCGACGTGCGTAAGCCCAGGCTTGAGGGGATGGTCCGGCTCGACCTCGTGGCCGTTCACGAAAACCCGGGCAACACCGAACGCCGTGTACGACAGTTCGGCGCGCCTGATCTCTCCGGGCGCGGCGAACACGCCGCGGAACACCGCCGTGTCGGCGTCGGGCGAGGCGCGGACCGACGGCGCGATCGTCCGCGCGCCGTCGATAAGGTCGGTCCAGTCGTAAGCCTTGAGCGCGCCGTAGACGAGGTCGGCGAAGCGAAGCTCGACCGACGGGTCTTCAAGCGCCGACCGCCAGGACGGCGGCGGATTGTCGAGCGCGATCGACGCGAAGAGGTCACGCCGCAGATAGAACGCGTGCGCCGCCGCGACCGCCGTCTCCCGCGCCGAGCGAAGAACGAACGGCTTGCGGCGCTCGCTGCGCTCGGCGTGCCGGATGATCTCCTCGGCCTGCCGCGCCACAAGGTTCGCGCCGCGCCACGACATCATGGCGGCCAGCTCCTCGCGCGGACCTCCGCGCGTGTACCAGTAGTCCTTCACGCCGCGGTCATACGACACGCCGTCGGCGACGGTGAGGAGTCCGTCCTCGATTCTTACGTCGACCGTAGACGCACGCGGTGCGCCGGGAATGTTCTCCCAGATGCCGGCGATGCGGCGCACCGTGGCGGGAGAGATCGGCCCGCGCACTGCCGCAAGCCGGACGAATTCATCCCGGAGGATATCGAAGACGCTTCTCTCCCCAGGAAGCGCCATTACGCCCCCAGGAAGGACCTCTCCATCCGGACAAACCTCGAAACCATTCTTTGAATCAAGTGCGCGAAGCGCATCCCGGTCGAACGGCAGCGCGGAAGAGTCACCGTTCAGCCATCTGCGCATCCAGAGGACAACCCCCTGCTGCTCGCTCTCGTACCAGCCGTGACGCCCCGGGCATTCGAGGCAGTCGATCCTGTCCGCGAACCCGGCGGAGGCATATCGTTCTCTGGCGAGCGCGAAGGTCGCACGGCTTCCGGCATAC
>ODAI012991916.1_pt1 | contig 15738 bp, 14 predicted proteins | sample 1539321 | NCBI WGS metagenome assembly ODAI01 (sample SAMN02144231, study PRJEB22623) | gut metagenome | biome: sheep rumen | host: Ovis aries | place: New Zealand
AAAAGGCTACCTGTACATCCCCTTGGGCGGCAACAGGAAAATCGGTTTCGGTACTTATTTCTGGCTCTCGCTCATTGCCTTCGTCTCCGCCGCACTCACCAACTGGTGGTGGCAGATACTCGTACCCTTTGCACTCTTTATGCTCGTTGTGGCTGTCATCAACTCCGCTCCCTTCAGGGAGAGGTGGGGAACAGACTTTTATAAACTGCTCTACTCCAATCTCAACTCCTTTATCACCCAAGTGCTTGGCGGTCTATGGCATGGAGCGAGCTGGAATTTCATCATCTGGGGCGGCATCAACGGAATAGGAATGATCGTGGAGAAAATATGGAGAAAGATGAACTGGCATCTGCGCTTCCTTTCCATCACCATACTCACCTTCGGACTCATGGCGTTGGACTATTTCTATGGTCTGCCGGTTTGGAGGCTCTTCTTGGTTTGGTCGGCGATCATATGGATCGGCACCGCTATTCGTTATGTCTATTGGCTCATCACGCAGGACATGACGGTCAATTCTCAATTGGCAATTCTCAATTCTAAATTATCCAAAGCGTGGGCTATACTGCAAACGTTCACGTTCATCACGTTCACACGTCTGTTCTTCCGTTCGTCCTCTAATCTCGACCCGGCAACAGCGAATGAGGTAGCGTGGGAAACCGCCCGAAACATGGTGAACCAGATCGGAGGCGCATGGAATAACGCTATTATTCCCGAGTTCCTCTGGGCATACAAATACGTCGTGGCGATGTTCGTTGCCGGCATGCTCATTCACTGGCTTCCGACCAACTGGAAGAGACGTTACCGCCTTGCTTTCAGTGCTATGCCTCTATGGCTCATGGTCATCGTCGTTTGCCTTGCCATCGTCGTCATCTACCAGTTCGTCACCGCCGAAATGCAACCCTTTATATACTTCCAATTCTAACAATTTAACAGCTTAACAATTTAACAGTTTAACAGCTTAACACTTTAACAGTTTAACAGCTTAACAATTTAACAGTTTAACAGCTTAACAATTTAACGTCATTCACATGCTCATCGGTATCACAGGAGGCATAGGAAGTGGTAAATCCACTATCGCACGGGCTTTGGCAGCGCGTGGGTTCACTGTCTATGACTGTGACCGCGAGGCCAAACGTATCATCGCTGAAAACAAAGAGGTGCAGCAACAAATCATATCCCTCTTCGGCGAAGACTCATTCGTCAACGGTATCTACAATACCGCCTATATTGCTCAACGTGTCTTTTCTAATCCCTCTCTCCTCGCTCAACTCAACGCGATTATACATCCTGCCGTCAAGGCGGACATCTTATCTCTCCTCCCCTCTACGGGGAGGTCGGGAGGGGTCTTCTTTATCGAATCCGCCATCTTATACGAAGCCGGTTTGGACAGCCTTTGCGACAAGATTATCGTCGTCGATGCGCCCGAAGACATCCGCATCGCGCGAACTATTGCACGCGACTATAACGGACTCTCCTCTCCCGACAATATAAATAAGGTACGCGCCCGCATACATGCGCAAGAGCACATTCAACAACTGCATCCGGATCGCAAAACAATCGTCGTACTAAACGACGGAAGCACTCCAATTCCCGAAATAGTGGAAAAATTAACACAATGGGTGTAGAAAAATCGACGGAAATCGTATAAAAAGAGCATTTGGTGCTCTTTTTTTGTACATATACTTGTATATGTAAGAATTTTTTTGTAATTTTGTAGCCGATTTTGCGCGCACGGGTTACAAGCGCGTATGCGTAATAGATTAAAGAGAAGATGAAAATAGCAATTATCGGATACGGAAAGATGGGTCACATGATCGAAGAAGTGGCTCTCAGTCGCGGTCATGAGATCGTGGCTACTATCGATGCCGGAGATGAGTTCGACCTCAAAGGAGCGGACGTCGCTATAGAGTTTACTACTCCCCTGACCGCTGCGGAGAATATCCGCAAGGCATGGCAACAAGGCGTCCCCGTTATTTCCGGCTCGACCGGTTGGGATCCGGAGGAATTAAAAAGTGAAAATTACGAGTTGAGAATGGCGGACAACAAGACGCTTGTCACGGATGAACTGGGCAAAACAATGCTCGTCTGGAGCAGTAACTATTCCGTGGGAGTGAACATATTCTTTGAACTGAATAAGTTCTTAGCCCGGATGATGAGCGAACAACCCCAATACGCACCTTCGATCACGGAGACCCACCATATTCACAAACTCGACAAACCTTCCGGTACCGCTAAAACGCTTGCGGAACAAATTCATGATATCGAAATATCGAAATATCAAAATATCGAAGATCTTCCCATAGAATCTATCCGCGAAGGCGAAGTACCGGGCACGCACGAGGTGAAATGGGATAGCGAAGAAGATACAATCATTATTACACACATCGCTAAAGGCCGCAGAGGGTTCGCTCTTGGCGCTGTGTTGGCAGCAGAGAAATTAGTATGAAAAATTTTCAGGAAAATAATAGTCTCTCTCTGAGACAAAGAATAAATGAAACCCCGCGTGGAGCATGGGTTCGCGCAGGGATTTGGAGCATCCTCTATGTGGCGTTCGTAATCTGGGTCGCATGGGGCGATTGGAAGAGTCTGGCGTGGTTAGCACTGCTCCCGCTTATCGTGGATGCCTTCACAACGAAGTATATTAACTACACTTGGTGGAAGAAATATAAAGATACCAAACCTGCCCTTTATACCCTCTTCTCCTGGATAGACGCGATTGTGTTTGCGCTCGTGGCGGTGTACTTCATCAATCTCTATATCTTCCAGAATTACCAGATACCTTCGTCTTCTCTGGAGAAGAGCCTGCGGGTAGGGGACTTCCTTTATGTCAGCAAAATGGCTTACGGCGCCCGTGTGCCGCAAACACCGCTCTCTATGCCCCTCGTTCAACATACCATGCCCGAATGGCTCGGCGGAGGAAAGAGCTATTTGGATAACCCCCACTGGGGCTACAAGCGTTTGAGGGGTTGGACCAAACCGCAAAAAGGAGACATCGTCGTCTTTAACTTCCCTGCCGGAGACACGGTGTGCCTTAAAATGCAGAACCCGGACTATTATTCGCTCAAACATTACCACGGTGAGACCTTGATCAAAACCCGCAAGGATGTGTTTGGCGAGATCATCACGCGGCCTGTTGATCGACGTGAGAACTACGTAAAACGTTGTGTCGGTACACCGGGTGACAGTCTGAAAATAGTAGATAACGTAATCTATACAAAATCCTCCCGTCTCTCCCCTTCTGGGGAGATGGAGGGGTCTTCTTCATGGCTTCGTGAGCCGGATAGAGAGGGCTTGCAACTCAATTACTATGTGCAAACGGACGGACATATGTTCGGCGCCAAATACTTGGAGAAAATCGGCATCAGCGTAGCGGATCGTGTGCAAGTGAATGCAACGGTCTGGCATTTCCCGCTGACGAAAGCAATGAAGGCTGAACTGGAGAAAAATCCGCATGTCCTGAATATATTCGTAGAACCCGAAGAACGCGGTGGTGCCGTCTATCCCTTAGGTCACGCCTATACACGTCTCTCCCCTTCAGGGGAGCCGGAGGGGTCCTGGACGCGAGATAACTACGGACCGATCTATATCCCTCGAAAAGGGGACAAACTGCTGATCACAGAGGAGAACTATTGGCTCTATAAACGCATTGCCGACGCCTATGAGTTCAAACCGATGACGATAGGCGAGGAGTACGAATTCTCAATGGATTACTATTGGATGCAGGGCGATAACCGCCATAATAGCGCCGACAGCCGCTATTGGGGATTTGTGCCCGAAGATCACATTGTCGGAAGACCGGTGTTCATCTGGCTCTCGATAGATAAAGATACACACTCGATCCGCTGGAACCGAATCGGTAGGGGAGCGAAACAATGATTCTTCCTACCGCATATTTGCCGCCGAAATCGTACATGCAGGCGCTCATGAGCGAACCGGCTTCGATTGAGCAGATGGAGACGTTTGAAAAACAGACGTTTCGAAATCGGTGCCTCATCCGCGATCCCAAAGGCGAATGGGTGCGTCTGACAGTCCCTGTGGAAAAAGTGGAACACAAGCAGCTCACACGGGATATACAGATCAGTTACCGGACACGATGGCAGCACCAACACTGGATCACACTCGTCAGTACATACCAACACACACCGTACTTCCGGTATTTCGCGGACTACCTCAAACCCTTCTACGAGAAGGAGTACAAATGGCTTTTGGATCTGAATGACGAGATGAATGCAACGCTCATGGCGCTGATGAGAAAAGAGCGGCCGAAAGGAATAATAAACAGTCTGCGCACCACCGATTGGAGCGGACAGATTTGGACAGATAAACATCCGTGGCAAACGGAAATAAGTATATTAGATACGTTGTTTGATGAAAGAGATTGATTGGAGTAAATTGGGATTTCATTACACTGAGCCGGACTATATCGTGCGCTCAGCGTATCACAATGGCGTGTGGGAAGAACCATACGCAACCAAGGATAAGTACCTGCACTTGCATGTGTCGGCTACTTGCCTGCAATATGGTCAGGAGGCATTTGAGGGACTGAAAGCCTTTCGCGGAATAGACGGAAAAATCCGTATTTTCCGTTGGCGGGAGAATGCAAAACGCATGAGAAAGAGTGCGGAAGGTTTGTATATGCAGCCTGTGCCCGAGGAACTGTTCGGGAAGGCAATACGCCTCGCGCTGGAGAAAAACATGGATTACATCCCGCCTTATGGCACCGGGGCAACCCTCTATTTCCGGCCGTTGCTGATTGGTACGACGCCGAGACTGGGTGTGGGACCGGGAAGAGACTTTGAGTTCATCGTCATCCCTTCACCTATTGGTCCGTACTATCCCGGGAAGTTCCATTGCACGACCTTTGTCGTGAACCGCCATGTGGATCGCGCTGCCCCTTACGGCACCGGTACCTTCAAGGTCGGAGGAAACTACGCCTCCTCCTTCCGTGCTACCGAACCCGCACACGAGCAAGGTATGGACTGCCTCTTCCTCGATGCCAAGTATCACCGGTATATTGATGAGTGTAGTGCAGCCAATTTTATCGGCATAAAGTACCTCTCCCCGGCAATCCAGTCATCCCCCGTAGCGGAATCTTCCCCCTTTAGGGGGAATGAGGGGGGCTCTATTGAATACCTCACTCCACGTTCCTCTGCTATCCTGCCCAGCATCACGAACGACAGTCTGATGACCTTGGCGAAGGATCAGGGAATGAGAGTCACGCGGAGGCATATACGATTAGAGGAATTGGCGGACATGTCCGAAGCCGCCGCATGCGGAACAGCTTGCGTTATCAGCCCGATAGACAAAGTGATCGACCCTGATAACAATAAGATCTATCAGCTTAGCGACGAACCGGGACCGGTCATGACCCGACTCTATCACGCCCTGCGTGATATCCAGTTCGGCAGAGCCGAAGACAAACATCACTGGTGCGACGTAATATCGTAAATGAATTAATACTAAAATAACTTGCTTTATGTTTTCCAAACACCCCAAAGGATTGATTCCTGCTGCGCTCGCTAATATGGGTGAGCGATTTGGTTATTACATCATGAACGCGGTATTGCTGCTGTTTTTGGTCAGCAAATTCGGTTTGTCCGATGCTACCGCGGGTATTATTTACTCAGTTTTCTATTTCGGCATTTACGTGCTGAGTCTGGTGGGAGGTATCATTGCCGACCGGACGCAGAATTACAACAAGACCATTCAGTGGGGCTTGATGATCATGTCCTTAGGTTATGTCTTTCTTGCCTTGCCCTTGTTCTCCGAGAACCCCAACGGAGGTAGCGAATGGTGGACTATTTTGGTGTTCACATGCGCAGCGTTGCTGATGATTGCTTTCGGTAACGGTCTGTTCAAAGGAAACCTGCAGGCTATCGTCGGAAAGATGTACGATGAGTTTGAAACCGAAGCTGCCAAAGAAGGACCGGAGGCACTCAAGATTGCGCAGGAGAAACGCGACGCCGGCTTCCAGATTTTCTATGTATTCATCAATATCGGCGGCTTGGTAGCTCCTTTCGTCGCACCCTTGTTGCGTCAATGGTGGTTGCACAAGCATCAGTTGGTTTATAACTCGGACATGGCTTCCTTGGCGCATAGATATATAGCAGATGGTCAACTGACCCAAAAGTTCCAAGAGACCATGCAGGCTTCGATGCAGACTGGCTATCAGTTTGTTGACAACTTGACCTTCTGTCAGGACTATATCACCGTCTTCAACCAAGGTATCCATTATTCGTTCATCGCATCTGTGGCGGCTATGCTGATCTCGTTGCTGATTTTCCTGGCTACGAAACGCATCTTCCCCCAGCCGGCTAAAAAAGAAACAACCGGCGTAGTGGAATACACCCCGGAGGAGAAACTGGCGATGGCTAAGGAGATTAAACAACGTATGGCTGCTCTGTTCGCTGTTCTCGGTATCGCTATCTTCTTTTGGCTCTCCTTCCACCAGAACGGACAATCGCTCAGCGTCTTCGCCCGCGATTTCATTCGCACGGACAGTATCGCGCCGGAAATCTGGCAGGCGCTGAATCCGTTCTTCGTGATTGTACTGACGCCGATTATCATGTGGTTCTTCAGCCGTTTGGCTAAGAAAGGCAAATCGATCTCCACTCCCCGTAAGATTGCACTGGGTATGGCGATTGCCGGCATGGCGTACTTGTTCCTCATCATTGTTTCTGCCTATAACCATTATCCTTCAGGCGATGTATTCCGTGCCATGAACGCCGAGCAGTTGTCTGCTGCCGGTCTGGCGAAAGAAGGTCCATGGGTATTGCTGGTAACCTATTTCTTCCTGACGGTGGCTGAACTGTTTATTTCACCCCTTGGACTCTCATTCGTCAGCAAGGTAGCTCCGCGGCATATGGTCGGTTTGTGCCAAGGTCTGTGGCTTGGAGCTACGGCAATAGGTAACCTCTTCATCTGGGTAGGACCGCTGATGTACAACGCATGGCCGATTCAGTATTGCTGGACCGTCTTCTTCGCGGTTTGTATGGTGTCGATGGGCATTATGCTGGGTATGGTTAAATGGTTAGAAAAAGTAGCTTGCTAAATGACACGCTTATGGAAGAACTGATTAAATATTTTGAATCCTTAGAAACGCGTTTGGCAGCCGCTGAGCAAAGTGTGGCGGCTGCCGAAGAGCGTCTCTTGGCGCAAAATCAGCAGATAACCGCTCTCGAGGCAAAGATAACTGAACTGGAAAACCGTCCTGCTCCGGAGCCACAAGTGATCGAGAAAATCGTTGAGGTAGAGAAACCCGTCGAGAAAATCGTTGAGAAGATCGTGGAAGTGGAGAAACCGGTAGTGGTAGAAGAAGAGCCTCTCACGGAAGAAGAACCCGTTGAGATCACGGAACCTACGGAAACAACAGAAACTACGGAAACAACGAAAACTACGGAACCTACGGCTACCCCCGTAGCCCAAGAAAAGCCCTCCCCGAAAGCCGCTATCTACGGCAAGGCGGTGGATGATATCCATTTGGCTATCTCTCTGGGCGATCGTTTCTTGTTCCAACGCGAACTCTTTGGTCAGAATGCCGAACGCTTGCAACGCACACTGACCGAACTGAACGAACTGTCTTCCTTTGACGAAGCGATGGACTATATCGCCCGTTTCAATTGGGACACCGAGAGCAAAACCTATCAGCAGTTCCTCGTCACCCTCCACCGCCGCTTCGGTTAATGCCCTTCGATATAATGTTATACATCGTTCCGACACCCGTGGGTAATTTGCAGGACATGACGTTCCGGGCAATTGAGGTGCTGAAATCAGTCGATCTGATTTTGGCGGAAGATACGCGTACCAGCGGGATCTTGTTGCAGCATTTCGATATCCATACCCCTCTGAAATCGCACCATAAGTTCAATGAGCATGAGACCTCCGCGGACATCGTCGAGCGGCTTAAAGCCGGAGCGAACATCGCCCTGATTTCCGATGCGGGCACACCGGCAATCTCTGACCCCGGATTCTTTCTCACGCGCGCTGCCGCGGAAGCCGGAATAGAGATCCAGACCCTGCCCGGAGCTACTGCGTTCGTACCGGCACTCGTCGATAGCGGACTGCCTAACAATCACTTCTATTTCGAGGGCTTCCTGCCGCAAAAGAAAGGCAGGCAGACACGATTGCAGTATCTCGCATCGCTCGACCAGACCTTCATCGTCTATGAGTCGCCTTTCCGGCTCGTCAAGACCCTCGAGCAACTGGCTGCCTCCTGCTCCGAAGAGCGAAAAGCATCCGTCACACGGGAGATCAGCAAACTGCATGAAGAGACTGTCCGCGGCACCCTCGCACAACTGATCGCCCATTTCAAACAAACCCCGCCCAAAGGCGAAATAGTCATCTGCGTAGCAGGAAAAGAATAATTCGTTTAATTTGTGAACAAAAAGAAAAATTCGCTTAATTTGTAATTTTTAATTTTTAATTTTGAATTCCTCAAATGTCTGAGATGAAATCCCTGGCGAAGGACACCGCCATCTATGGTTTGAGTTCGATAATAGGTAAGTTCCTGAACTACCTCTTAGTGCCGCTATATACCTATGTACTGGCGCGGACCGACGATTATGGTATCGTTACGAACCTCTATGCCTGGACCGCTCTCCTGCTCGTTCTCCTTACTTACGGCATGGAAACGGGATTCTTCCGCTTTGCAAACCGCGAGGACTACGACCCCAAGACCGTCTATAAGACCGCCTTCTTCACTTTGTTATGCACCAGCGCATTGTTCTCTACGCTGGTTATCATCTTCCATCAGCCCTTGGCGAACGTTCTGGGCTATCCCGATCATTCGGAGTTTGTCGAGATGATGTTTGCTACGGTAGCAGTCGATGCCTTTGCGTGCATTCCCTTTGCTTATCTGCGTTATCAGAAACGACCGATCGCTTTTGCTTCGCTCAAACTGCTCTTCGTCTTGCTCAATATTGGCTTTAATATCTTCTTCTTGGTCATATTGGGCAAAAACGATGTGTATTATATCTTCCTCAGTAATATCCTCGCTACCTTTATCCAAACGGCATGTTTGTTGCCCATGACCCTGCCTAAGGGCGGACGGTATGACTTCTCCGTCCTTCGCGATATGTTGCGTTACTCTCTGCCGCTCCTGGTGCTCGGCGTCGCCGGAATCATGAACCAAACGCTCGACCGCATACTCTTTCCTTATTTATACACGGGCGCGGACGCGCAGGCGCAACTCGGTATCTACGGAGCATGCTTCAAGGTCGCTATGGTCATGATGATGTTCACCCAGGCTTTCCGATATGCTTACGAACCCTTTGTCTTTGCCAAACACAAAGACCGTCACTCCGTCGAAGCATATGCCGATGCGATGAAGTACTATATCATCTTCTCCTATCTTATCCTCCTCGGAGTCATCTTCTATCTCGATATCTTCCGTTACATCGTCTCCAGCGCTTATTGGGACGGATTGAAGATTGTCCCGGTTGTCCTTTGGACTTATGTTTTCCAAGGTATCTATTTCAACCTTTCTTTCTGGTATAAACTGACGGACGAAACCAAATGGGGTGCCTATTTCTCGCTTATCGGTTTGGCGGTCACCCTCGTCCTGCAGATCGTCGGTGTGCCGAGAATCGGCTATTGGGCTTCATGCGGAAGCAGTCTCGTCTGCTATTTCGTAATTATGCTCCTCTCTTATTTCATCGGACAGAAAAAAGCCCCGATACCCTATGATCTGAAATCCATCGGTACCTATACCCTGTTAACCTTCGGATTATTAGCGGTATATTACTATATCCGCCATTATTTCGATCTGAACACCTGGCTCCTCATGGCAATCGGCACGCTTTTCATAGGGGTGTATATCCTTAAAATGACCCGCCGCGATTTCCCCCTTTCGGGACTTCCGGTGGTGGGCAAGTACTTTAAGAAATAATTTTTAATTTTTAATTTTTAATTTATACTATCGTGTTTTCAGGAATTGTAGAAACTATGGCTCAGGTCGTGAAGATTGAGACCGAGCAAACGAATAAACATTTCACGCTTCGCAACCCCTTTGGCGAACCGCTGACTATCGATCAATCTATCGCCCATAACGGCGTCTGCCTCACGGTCGTTAAGATCGAAGGTGACCTCTATACCGTCACTGCGATGCAGGAATCCCTGCGTCTCACCAATCTCGATCTCCTCCAAGTCGGCGATTGGGTGAACGTGGAGCGATCCATGCTCATGGGAGGACGTCTCGACGGACATATCGTCCAGGGACACGTCGATCAGAAAGCCGTTTGTATTGACGCCCACGAAACGGACGGATCGTGGTACTACCGCTTTGAATACGACTCCACCAAAGAGATGATCACCCGCGGATATTTCTGCGTGGACAAAGGCTCCGTCACCATCAACGGCGTCAGCCTCACCGCCTGCGAACCCGAAATAAGGAAATGCGAAAACGAGAAAATGTCAAAAGGCTACGTCTCCGTCTGCATCATCCCCTACACCGAGGAGAATACCAACTTTAAATACATCCAAGTCGGCACCGTCGTCAACATCGAGTTTGACATCCTCGGCAAATACATGGCGCGCTATGCGGCAATTTTAAAGAATTGATATTTAAATTTTTAATTCGTAATTTTTAATTTTTAATTATATAATCATGGACAAAATCAGTTATGCATTAGGTCTCTCCATGGGACAAAACTTAATGGGTAGCGGCGTGGAGAGCCTGAACTATCAGGATCTCGCCGCAGGTATCGAAGATGTGCTCACCCACGCACAACCTAAGATCACCTATCAGGAGGCGCAACAGGTACTCAACACCTTCTTCCAGGAACTGGAGCAGAAGATCGCCGGAGCCGCTAAAGCCGACGGGGAAAAGTTCCTCGCCGAGAATGCCAAACGCGAAGGAGTCAAAGTGACACCCTCCGGACTCCAGTACGAGATACTCGAACCATCGCTCGGACAAAAACCCAAGGCTACCGACACCGTGCGGGTTCACTATGAAGGTACACTCATCGACGGTACCGTCTTCGATAGCTCCTACAAACGAGGCGAGTCTATCTCCTTCCCCCTCAATGGCGTTATCAAAGGTTGGACCGAAGGACTCCAGCTCATGTCGATCGGCTCAAAGTACAAATTCTTCATCCCTTACCAACTCGCCTATGGGGAGCGCGGTGCCGGACAATCAATCCCGCCCTATGCCGCACTCATCTTCACGGTCGAACTATTAGGCATCGAATAAAACCCTCATCATCTCGAAATTCGCTTAATTCGCTTAATTCGCCGTCCTATAATTCGTAATTCGTAATTTTTAATTTTTAATTTCTGTTAATTATATTTATGAAAAAGATCAGTATTTTTCTTTTGGCCGCATTGGCAATGATTTCCTGCGGCAACAGTTATCAGGCACGCGAAGTGAACCTGGCTAACGAGACCGACTCCGTGAACTACGCCCTCGGTTTGATCAACGGTATGCAAATCAAAACGTATTACCTTGCAAACGATAGCTCAGACGAAGCCGTTGCAGAGTTCATTGATGCGCTCGAAGCAGGCTATCTCAACCAATCCGAAGAATCCATCAGCGAGTTCGCACAAGCTGGACGTCAGTTCGGTAATTCGATCAAGGGCTTCGAGAAAAACGGACTTGCTGACAACTCCGCGTGGACTCTCAATGAGAAAATCTTCCTCCAGGGACTCGTTAACGGTATCTATCAGGACACTACCGTCATGCTCCCTGCAGATGCTGAACCTTTCCTCATGCAGAGCTATCAAGTCCATGCTGAGGGAGAAAAAGCCGGAAAACCCATCACTGCCAAGTGCCCCAAGAAAGCCAAAACAATCGAACTCAAATCCAACATCGATTCACTCAACTATGCCTTCGGTTTGATGAACGGCGGACAAATCAAAACCTATCTCCTCGCTAATGACACCACCGGAGAGGCGGTCGATGAGTTCATCGATGCCCTCAATGAGGCGCTCAAACAGAAAACCCGCAACCCGCAGGTCGTTTCTATGGGTAAGAACGTCGGCAAAACGATCCGCGAACAAGAACCCGTCGGTCTGCTCGGTATCTCGGGACTCGAGACAAACTATGACCTGATCAAACAGGGCTTCATCAACGGACTCTATAACTACTCCGACCAAATGGATCTCCAGACCGCAAGTGAATATGTGGAGTCTGTCATCTCGCGTCTCCGCTATGGCGCTACCAAAGAGGAAGGCGCTCAGTTCTTGGAGGAGAATAAACTCCGTGATGGCGTTAAGGTAACCGAATCAGGACTCCAGTACGAAGTGCTCGTGCAGGGAAAAGGCAAAAAACCGACCGCTGACCAAACCGTCAAAGTGCACTATGAAGGTACACTCATCGATGGTACCGTCTTCGATAGCTCCTACAAACGCGGTGAACCCATCGAGTTCCCTCTCAATGGCGTTATCAAAGGTTGGACCGAAGGACTCCAACTCATGCCTGTTGGCTCGAAATACAAACTCTATATCCCTTACGAGCTCGGTTATGGTGAGCGCGGTGCCGGACAATCAATCCCGCCCTATGCAACCCTCATCTTCACCGTGGAGTTGCTGGAGATTAAGTAATATTACAGTTTAAAGTTGAAAGTTTAAAGTTTAAAGAAGTCCTTTAGTTTATAGTTTTACCTCTGTTGTTTATAAAACTTTCTACTAATAACTATCCAACTTCTCTCAACTCTCCACTTTCAACTATCAACTTTATCATGGGCGTCATCGCTAAGCAATCGATCCGTGGTACGATAGTTACCTATCTGGGCATCGCCGTCGGCGTTGTCACCACCTTCTTCGTGTTAACCCGTTTCCTCACCCCCGAGGAAATCGGGTTGACGCGGGTGCTTATCGATGCCGCTACCCTCTTCATCGGCCTTGCCCAATTGGGTACCAACACCTCCATCATCCGCTTCTACCCCTATTTCTCAAACCCTCAAACAACTTCCAACCCTCAAACAACTTCAAACCCTCAAACAACTTCAAACCTTCAAACAACTTCAAACCCTCAAACAATTTCAAACCCTCAAACAATTTCAAACCTTCAAACAACTTCAAACCTTCAAACAACTTCAAACCCTCAAACAACTTCAAACCTTCAAACAACTTCAAACCTTCAAACAATTTCAAACCTTCAAACAACTTCAAACCTTCAAACAATTTCAAACCCTCAAACAAGCCCGCAGGGCTCCGACCCCGACCACGGCTTCTTCTTCTGGGCACTCGCTGTTCCTTTTGTCGGATTCCTCATCTTCGCCCTTGTCTATTGGGCATGCCGCGTCCCCTTGGGAGCATGGTTCGGAGATAAATCTCCACTCTTCGTCGAGTACTATTATTTCGTACTCCCCCTCGCTTTCTTCATGCTCTATCAAACCATCTGCGAATCTACCTGCAATGTCCTCATGAATATCGTCGTGCCGCGTGCGGTACGAGAACTGGTCGTGCGCATCGGACTCCTGGCGATCTATCTCCTCTATGCCTTCCGGCTCCTTTCTATGGACGGTTTGGTCATCGCCCTTTGCCTCAATTATGCCGTCGCCGCTACAATCAATATCTTCTATTTCTTCTCCCTCAAACCGATCAGACTCCGGCCTGACTGGAACTTCATCCGGGAGAATAAACCCCTTATCCGCCGCTATTTCACCTATACCGGCTTCCTCCTCCTCTCGGCTCTTACTACTGTCTTGGCGCCTACGATCTCCTCTTTCTTCGTTACCGCTAAGATGGGACTCGATAACACCGGCATCTTCGCTATCGCTACCTATATGGCGGTCATGGTCTCCGTGCCGAACCGCTCCCTCGCCGCCATCGCTTCACCACAACTGGCACGGGCTATTAAGGACCGGAACTATTCCGAATGCTCACACCTTATCTCACAGGTCACACGCAATATGCTCCTCATCGGCGGGTTTATCTTACTGGCCATGTGGGTCAACATTGACCTTATCTTCCATATCTTGCCCAATGGCGCCACCTTCGCCCAAGCGAAATACGTAGTCCTCATCCTCGGGCTCAGCCAACTCGTCTTGGGGACCTTCTCTATCTGTTATACCGCCCTCAACTATAGCCGCTTCTATGCCTTCAGCCTCTTCGTCTCGCTCGCTCTAACCATCAGCGCGCTCTTCCTCAATAATTATCTCGTTCCCCGCTATGGCATGAACGGTGCTGCACTCAGCAATCTCCTTTCCTATACCCTTTATATCGCCCTCACCGTCGCCCTCATTGTCCCCCTCTGCCGTATTCATGTCGTGGATAGAAACTGGTGTCTTATCCTCCTTCTCCTCTTTGCCCTCTTTGCCCTCAATCACCTCTGGACCCTCTACGTCCCGTCGCTCAACATCTGGCTCGACAGTATCCTTCGTTCTCTCCTCATCCTTGGCCCCGGTCTCTTCATAGCTTATAAATCCGCCCTCTCCCCCGAAATCAATACTCAAATAGCAAATACATTAAATCGTCAATAAATCGTAAATCGTCCAATCGTCAATTAAATTAATGCGTTTTTTTATCGTTTTCTCATATCTCGGCACCCCCTTCCACGGCTCCCAATCGCAGCCCAACGGCGTCACCGTCCAATCCGTACTGGAATCGGCTTTCGCTACGATCCTCCGTCAGCCCGTGCCTCTTACCTTCGCCGGCAGAACCGACGCAGGTGTCCATGCCGATATGATGGTCGCGCATTTCGATTTCCCGAACCCCCTGCCGCCTAATCTCGCCCCGAGACTCAATAACCTCCTCCCCCCTGCTATCGCGGTCCGGGACCTCTATCCCGTCCCCGATGATGCGCATGCGCGCTTTGATGCCCTCGAACGGACCTATCACTATCGTATCATCACGCGCAAAGACCCTTTCCTGTACCCGACCCATACACGCGTGGCTCCCGGACTCGACTTCGACGCCATGAACACCGCCACACAACTCCTCCTCGGCAAACAGGATTTTGCTTCCTTCTGCCGTACGCATACGGATGTCAAGACCACAATCTGCGATGTCCGCGAAGCGCGGTGGATACAGACCTCCGATACCGAAGCTTTTTTCGTTATCTCTGCCGACCGTTTCCTGCGCAATATGGTGCGGGCTGTCGTCGGTACGCTCTTTGACGTCGGACGTTCCAAGATTCCCCCTTCACGCCTCGCCGCTATCCTTGCCGCCCATGACCGAACCCTTGCCGGCCATTCCGCCCCGCCCGAAGGCCTCTCCTTGGTCGCCATTAAATACCCCCTCGATATCTCGATAACTCGAAAAAATAATTGTGCATTGTAAATTGTGCATTGTAAATTGAAATAATCATGCGTTTTCTCATTTCCGGCGGAGGAACCGGTGGACACATCTTCCCCGCCATCAGTATTGCTAATGCGCTGAAGGAGCTTGATCCCGAAGCGGAAATTCTTTTTGTTGGCGCCCTCGGGCGCATGGAGATGGAGCGGGTTCCGCAAGCCGGCTATCAGATCGTCGGACTTCCCGTCAGAGGCTTTAACCGTGCTCAACCCTGGAAGAACATCTCCGTCATGGCGGATCTCGTCAAGTCTATTCACCAAGTCCGGGCGGTCATCCGCTCCTTCCGACCCGACGTCGCTGTCGGCGTAGGAGGCTATGCCTCCGGCGCTGCTATGTGGGCGGCTGCACAAATGGGTATTCCTATCCTCCTCCAGGAACAAAACGGATTCGCCGGGGTCACCAATAAGATCCTACGCAACAAGGCGTCCAAGATCTGCGTCGCCTATGAGGGCATGGAGCGCTTCTCCCCCGCCGATAAACTCATCCTTACCGGCAACCCCGTCC
>ODAI010843603.1_pt1 | contig 15734 bp, 13 predicted proteins | sample 1539321 | NCBI WGS metagenome assembly ODAI01 (sample SAMN02144231, study PRJEB22623) | gut metagenome | biome: sheep rumen | host: Ovis aries | place: New Zealand
AGCATTTGGTACATACTGTTTCCGGGTACAGTGCATGCGGATATAGTTTCTTTTCTTCCCATGCTGCCAATACAATGATGCTTTCGGTCTTTGTCACGCTCCTTGTAAGGGGGAAGGTGCTGAGCTCAATACTCATTGTGTGGTCGTTGCTGAATGCCTGGACACGCCTGTATCTTGGAGTACATTGGTTTACCGACGTTGTCGTTGGACTTGCCTGGGGGGCTGTCGTAGGAGTTCTTGTGTATCTCCTTTATTTCAAGCTTGCACCGCGTGCTAAATACGTATCTTCCAGATACACAGGAACAGGATATGACAAGAATGACATCGACGTGTGTATCAGCGTCATGATGCTCACGGTGATTTATTGTTTCTTTAGAGTTTTAATATAAGCCTCCCATCCCCCAAGGGGAGTTTTTTATTATAGTATAATTCTATAAATGTAATAAGTTAATTAACAATTAAATATTTATAACATAGCTCCATAGCGAAAAAAGGTAACTTTTTCCTCGCCCCTTGGGGAGAGGATGCCCGAAGGGCAGGTGAGGGGCTGTGTCGCTGCTTATGACTTCTCCCAAAAACATTCAGATAATAGACTATAACTATCCTCTGCCTGATGAGCGTATTGCGAAGTTCCCAAAGGCGGAGCGTGACCAGAGTAAGCTCCTTGTGTATAACAGGGGAGAGATAAGTGATGATACTTTCTGCAATATCACCGACCACCTTCCTAAGGGTGAGATGATGGTATTCAACAATACCCGCGTCATTCAGGCACGTATCTATTTCCATAAGGCTACAGGTGCGCTTATCGAGGTGTTCCTGCTTGAACCTGCTATGCCAACCGACTATGAACTTATGTTCCAGACACGTGGAAAGTGCTCTTGGATATGTATGGTGGGCAATCTGAAGAAATGGAAGGAAGGCCGTCTGGTACGCGAGATAAAGGTTGGAAACAAGACCATTAATCTCAGCGTGGAGCGCAAGCAGGAGGTTCATACCGGTCATTGGATTGACTTTGAGTGGGATGATGATACCGTTTCTTTCGCAGAAATCATTGATGCCTGTGGAGAGTTACCTATTCCTCCGTACCTCAACCGCAAGACGGAAGAGAGCGACAAGACCACGTATCAGACCGTATATTCCAAGATAAAAGGCTCTGTGGCTGCTCCTACTGCAGGACTTCATTTCACCGACCGTGTTCTTGCCAATATTGATGCTCACGGCATTGAGCGTGAGGAACTTACCCTTCATGTTGGAGCCGGAACCTTCAAACCTGTCAAGGCAGAGCGTATCGAAGGGCACGAGATGCACACGGAGTTTGTATCGGTCAGGAAGCATACCGTTGAGCGACTTCTTGCCCACGAAGGTCGTTGTATTGCCGTGGGAACAACGAGTGTCCGTACCCTTGAAAGTCTCTATTACATGGGTGTGAAGCTCATTCTCAACGCTGACCTCACGGAAGAGCAGTTGCATGTGAACCAGTGGGAGCCATATGAGGGAGAGGTGGCTGAGAGGGCAAAGACCGTATCTTCTGTGGAATCTCTCAAGGCATTGCTTGCATGGTATGAGAAGAACGAGGTAACGGTGCTCCATAGCAGTACGCAGATAATCATAGCTCCCGGGTATAGCTATCATATCGTCAAGGCCTTGGTAACCAATTTTCATCAGCCACAGTCCACATTGCTGTTGCTCGTAAGCGCTCTTATCGGCGAAGACTGGCACAAGGTTTATGACTATGCCCTTTCTCATGACTTCCGTTTCCTGTCCTATGGCGACAGCTCCCTTCTGATACCAAACTGATTCCCTAATAGCTCCAATATTGGGAACGGACTTACAACGGATTTACAACGGTATTATAACGGACTTACCTCCCTCCCTTTGGGAGAGGCGGGGTAGGCTTTAATTCCGAGTGCAAAGTTACAACATTCCCATTGCGGTTCACGAATGTTTTGCTAATTTTTTTTGATTTTTTTTTCTGATCAAATTGGCGCATTTTTGTTGCAGTGTTGACTTCGTCGAGACTGCGGGCGCTCGGCATAGCTGAAGCAAGCTCCGACTCTGCACTCGCTGTTGCAGTGTTGCAGTGTTGCAGTTCTCATGAAGCCTTTCCCATACCCTAAAAATACTTCTATATTTATATATAAATATAGAGTTTATTTTTGACTTTTTATATAGTCATTTTTTAACTGCAACAACTGCAACACTGCAACACATTAGGTTACGGATATTACTGTGAATAGCTGTTTAACTAACTCTGTAAGAGACAGTTAGTGTTAATATAGGTTGGTATCTTTACGTCGGTTGAAATTTCGACCCTCGTACTTTTACCTATGCCGGCATAATAAAAATACCTCAGAAACACAACTTTTTTGCTTGTTTCTGCGAAGAATTTGCGTGGTTTTGTGCTTCTGCGCACCCCCGTACAAGTCTTAAAAATATAAAATGCATAAAGAAAATAGGAAAAAAAGTCTTGAACTGCAAGGAAATATTTGTAACTTCGCACTCAGAAAAATCAGATACATCCGTTTCCCTTTTATGACAATGCCCCATTTTTTCACGCTTTTCTTCGTTTTTCTCCGTTTTTTTTAGTATTTTTGCACTCGAAGAATCGAAGACCGTGCACCAGTCTTTGGACTGACACGCACTTTCTTCTTACGACGATGCTTGCACGTTGCACTCGCAAGAACAGAAAAACAATGAACGAGACTCACGAAATAGAAAAGGACATGCACTATCTGCAGTTGCTTGCGACAACATTCCCGACAATAGCAGATGCTGCAACAGAGATAATAAACCTCTCTGCCATACTCAACCTGCCAAAGGGAACGGAACATTTCCTCGCAGATATTCACGGTGAGCATGAGGCTTTCTTGCACATCATCAAGAATGCCTCGGGTAACATCAAACGTAAGGTGACGGAGCTGTTCGGTAATACCCTGCGCGAAAGCGAGATCAAAGAACTTTGCACGCTCATCTACTACCCTGAGCAGAAACTGCAAATCATAAAGGCTCAGGAAAAAGACATCGATGACTGGTATCACATCACCATGCATCAGCTTGTGCGAGTTCTTCGTGAGGTTTCCTCAAAATACACTCGTTCAAAGGTGTCAAAAGCCCTGCCGAAGGAGTTCTCATACATACTTCGAGAGCTTCTCTATGAACATCATTCAGATGCAGCAAAGGTGACATACGTGAACGTGATTATCGACACAATCATCACCACCGGACGAGCTGACGACTTCATAATTGCAACGGCAAAGGTTATTCAGCGCCTGTCTATCGACCAGTTGCACATTCTAGGCGACGTTTACGACCGTGGTCCTGGTGCGCACATCATAATGGACTATCTCTCGCAGTATCATTCGTGGGACATACAATGGGGAAACCACGACATTCTGTGGATGGGAGCCTCTGCCGGCAACGATGCCTGCATCTGCAATGTGATTCGCCTTTCGCTGAGATATGCCAACCTCACAACCCTTGAGGACGGTTACGGTATCAACCTCATGCCTCTGGCTGCATACGCAATGGAGAATTACAACGATGACCCATGCGAGGCGTTCCGTCCGATACTCAACTCTGAGAACAGCAACCGCTTCGACGAGAAAACTCTCCGCCTTATGGCTATGATGCACAAGGCAATTGCAATACTCCAGTTCAAGGCAGAGGCGCAGATTTTCCAGCGTAACCCTCAATGGCAGATGCTTGACAGATGTCAGCTCGGCGACATTGATTATGCAAAGGGCACTATCACTCTCGACGGCAAGGAATATCAGCTAACTGACACCCACTTTCCTTCCGTTGATCCAGCCAACCCACTTGCATTCACAGAGGAAGAGAAGACGATAATGAAGCGTCTGCACCATTCCTTCCGCGTATCGGAGAAGCTTCAGCGACATATAAGCACAATCCTATCACACGGATGTATGTACGCAATCTTCAACAGCAATCTGCTCTTCCACGCCTCCGTACCGCTCAACGAGGATGGGTCTTTAAAGGAGGTTGAGATTCGTCCGGGCAAGAAGTACGCAGGTAAAGAACTGTTGCATCAGACAGGTCTGCTTATTCGATCCGCTTTCCAGAACGACACTCCGAAGGAAGAGAAGCAATACGCCAAGGACTATTTTCTCTATCTATGGTGCGGAAAGGACTCTCCTCTGTTCGACAAGTCGAAGATGGCAACCTTTGAGCGATACTTCATCCGCGAGAAAGAGACGCACATAGAGGAAAAGGGCAACTTCTTCCGTTTGCGCAATGACGAGAAGACTGTTGACGGCATAATGGATGCATTCGGCGTAACGGGCGAGAACCGCCACATAATCAACGGACACGTTCCTGTGCATGTGACAAAGGGCGAGAGCCCTATCAAGGCTGGCGGTAAACTGATGGTCATCGACGGAGGATTCGCAGAGCCTTACCATAAGGAAACGGGCATTGCCGGCTATACTCTCGTATATCATAGTCGTGGTTTCGAACTTGTTCAGCACGAACCGTTCACGAGCAGCAAGGATGCTGTGGAGCAAGGCACAGATATCAAGTCAACGAAACAAATCGTTGAAACGGCAGGTCACCGCATGCTCGTGGCAGATACCGACCGCGGCCGTGAACTTCAGCAGCAGATTGACGACCTCACCAAACTGCTCTATGCCTATAGGCATGGGTACATAAAGGAGAAGAAATAACCCCTAAAAGCCCCTAACCCCTACCCTTCCCCCGCTCGGGGGAAGGGAGTGGATAGTAAAAACGCTTAAAGGGAGGGGCAGATAAATAGGAACTTGCTTTAGCTTGATGAGCTTCTGCGAATAAATAGTAAATAGTAATTTTAAAAATAAATAGTAAATTCATTTGATGTCCACACAGCAAGAAAAGGTAACTACTCCCTTCCCTCGGGCGGGGGAAGGGTCGGGGTTAGGGGCTGCCAAGGCGGCTTTATTCGACCTCGACGGAGTGGTTTTTGATACTGAACCGCAATATACGGTGTTCTGGGGTGGCGTTATGAGGAAGTTCCGTCCTGATGTACCGGGATTAGAATACACGATAAAAGGCTCTACGCTCACAAGAATCTTCGAGGATTTCCTTCCTCATGTTCCCGAGGAATATGACAATATTGTAAAAGGGCTCAATGAATTCGAGAAGAATATGGATTATCCATTCGTTGAGGGCTTCGAGGATTTCGTAAAGGATTGCCGCCATAATGGTCTCAAAACCGCTGTTGTGACATCATCAAACAAGGCAAAGATGGATAGCGTTCTGAAGAAGCGTCCGGAACTCACAGAAATGATGGACGCAATCCTCATGTCAGAAGACTTCGAGTTCAGCAAGCCACATCCCGACTGTTACATCAAAGGCGCACAGCGATTCGGAGCAAAACCGGAAGAATGCCTTGTGTTTGAGGACAGTTTCAACGGATTAAAGTCAGGACGTGCATCAGGCGCTGTTGTAGTAGGACTCTCAACATCTAATTCAGAAGAAGCAATAAGAGAATACTGCGACATAGTGATTCCTAACTACAAGGGAATCGACTATAAGGCACTAATCTCAAGACTGAAATAAAATTATGGTAGATATAATTTACAAATACTTCCCGAATCTGACCGACGAGCAGAAAGCGCAGTATGCCAAGCTCGACGAGTTGTATCGTGACTGGAACGCGAAGATAAATGTTATCTCCCGCAAGGACATCGACAACCTGTATGAGCATCATGTTCTCCATTCACTTGCCATCGCCAAGGCTCTTCATTTCAAGGCGGGAACAAAGATAATGGATTTCGGATGCGGTGGCGGTTTCCCCGGCATTCCATTGGCCATCATGTTCCCTGAGTGCGAATTCAAGCTCATCGACGGCACAGGCAAGAAGATTCGCGTGTGTCAGGAGGTGGCTACGGCTATCGGCTTAAAGAACCTCACAGCAGAGCATCTTCGCGGTGAGGACGAGAAGGGAAAGTTCGATTTCATCGTTTCACGTGCCGTTATGCCATTGCCTGATATGGTGAAGATTGTAAGAAAGAATGTCAGCAAGGAACAGCGCAACGCTATGCCAAACGGCATCTTCTGTCTCAAGGGCGGCAATCTCCAGGGCGAGCTACATCAATTCCGCAATATCGTGGAGCAAACCGACCTCACCTCTTTCTTCACCGAGGAATGGTTTAAGGAGAAGCATTTGGTATATTTGCCAGTTTAATAAAGCGGCCTCTCCCCCCGCCCTCCCCCGTAGGGAGGGAGCCGGAAGTCTATGGAGATTTCCGCTTTAATAAGTATTTTGAGGTTTAATCAAAAAAATCAAAAACCTTTCGCACTCCGGCTCCCTCCCTACGGGGGAGGGCGGGGGGAGAGGCCGTATTTAGATATGACAATCAAGAAATTCGAGGTCAACCCTCTTCAGGAAAACTGCTATGTAGTAAGCGATGATACAAAGGAATGTATGATCGTTGACTGCGGTGCTTTCTATCCACATGAGATTCAAGCTATAACGAACTATATCCTTGAAAATAATCTCAAGCCTGTGGTATGTGCCCTCACGCATGCACACTTTGACCATATCCACGGTGTTCGCGCCATCTGCGACCGCTATGCAATAAAGCCAATTCTCTCCCAGAAGGATGAAGAGCTCTACAATAACTTTGGCGAGCAGATGCGTATGTTCATGCAGGCTGACGTTGATTTCACAATGCCAGAAATCGGCGGTTTCGTAAAGGATAACGACATTGTGCGCTTCGGCAATCAGGAGTTCCGTGTCATCGAGACTCCGGGACATACACGCGGTGGTATCTTCTTCTACAACGAGAAGGAGAAAGTGGCATTCTCAGGCGACACACTCTTCATGGGTTCAATAGGCAGAACCGATTTTCCTGGCGGCAGTATGTTCCAGATTATCCAATCCCTGCGCATGGTGACACAATTGCCTGACGATGTGAAAGTGTATCCTGGGCACGGTCCTCAGACTACAATCGGCTACGAACTCGCAAGCAACCCATATCTCGACAGATAATGAACAAGATAAGAGGCGAAAAGATTATACTCGGTATCGACCCCGGCACCAACGTTATGGGCTATGGCGTCATCAAGACCATAGGACAAAAAGCCGAGATGGTTGCAATGGGTGTCATAGACATGCGTAAACAAGAAGACCCGTATCTGCGCCTCGGACACATCTTTGAGCGTGTCACCGGTATCATTGAGTCCTATCTGCCCGATGAAATGGCTATCGAGGCTCCTTTCTTCGGAAAAAACGTGCAATCAATGCTGAAGCTCGGAAGAGCACAGGGTATAGCCATCGCAGCAGCCATTCATCACGGAGTACCTATCCACGAATATGCGCCTCTAAAGATAAAGATGGCTATCACAGGAACAGGCTCAGCAAGCAAGGAACAGGTAGCAGGAATGCTCCAGCGCATCCTCAATCTTGACAAGGAAGAGATGCCGAAGTTCATGGATGCTACCGATGCTCTCGGTGCTGCCTACTGCCATTTCATGCAGATGAACCGTCCTGAAACTGGCGTCCACTACTCTAGTTGGAAGGATTTCGTAAACAAAAACAAAGCCAAGACTGGGGGAAAGCAAGCAACCGATACAGGGGTAACAACCACTGGCAAGCGTAAGTTGTCGCCAAATGAACAACTGCTCGCAGCAATACAAGCGAGTAAGAAGAAAAAGTAAGGCCTCTCCCCCCGCCCTCCCCCGTAGGGAGGGAGCCGGAGAGCCAACAGGGGCAAATTAATAAATGATAATTAATAATTGATAACAAAACGGTCTTCGCCTTCCAGCTCCCTCCCTACGGAGGGAAGTCCGATGTTGATAACATCGGAGTATGTGCCAAGCGGGGGGAGAGGCCTAATATTAAGATGGTTATTTCAATCAATCAGGGCGTAACCCGTATGCCGGAATGGCGCATGGCTCAGCCTGTAGATTTCTCACTCCTCGACGGAGAACATATTGCCATAGTAGGCGGAAATGCCTCGGGCAAATCAATGTTTGTTGACATTATCACAAGCGCACATCCGCTTCTTATGAAGGATGTGGAATACGATTTCTCGCCAAAGACAAGTCGTCTGGCTTCCGACAATATCAAGTATATCACCTTCCGCGACAGCTACGGAGGCGACAGCGACCGCAACTACTACCTCCAGCAGCGATGGAATCAGCACGACATCGACGAGAACACTCCTACCGTTGAGAAACTTCTCGATGAGACTTATCGCATCACAGGTCCCGACACCGAGGAACGACGTGCAATGAAGGAACATCTGTACGACATTTTCAACCTCAGATACCTCCTCGACAAATACATCATACTTCTGTCATCCGGCGAGTTGCGTAAGTTTCAGCTTGCCAAGACACTCATGGCCGACCCCCGAGTACTGATAATGGACAATCCGTTCATCGGTCTTGACAAAGAAACACGCCAGCAGCTTCGTGAGCTACTTGAGCAGATTTCCAAGGAACGCGCACTTCAGATTATTCTCGTTCTCGCCAAGGACGAGGACATCCCACGCTTCATCACCCACGTCGTTGAGGTGAAGGATATGGTGGTAAAGCCAAAACTGACACGCGAGGAGTACCTTGCGGGAAAGATTAAAGAGGAAAGGGTAAAGATTAAAGAGGAACCTCTCTCACAGGAGCTGAAGGACATCATCCTCAACCTCCCTTACAGCGATAACGAATACCACACCAATGAGGCTGTGCATATGAACAACGTAAGCATTCGTTACGGCAATCGTACAATTCTAAAAGATCTCAACTGGACGGTCAAGAATGGTGAGCGATGGGCTCTCAAGGGACAGAACGGTGCAGGAAAGTCAACACTCCTCTCTCTCGTCTGTGCCGATAATCCGCAATCCTATGCCTGTGACATCGTACTCTTCGACCATAAGCGAGGATCTGGCGAGACGATTTGGGATATCAAGAAACATATAGGCTACGTGTCACCGGAAATGCACCGTGCATACAACCGTGATATGCCGGCAATACGCATAGTGGCAAGCGGTCTCAAGGATTCCGTAGGTCTCTATGTGAAGCCATCGGAGAAAGACTACGAGATTTGCCGCACATGGATGAAGATATTCGGTATAGAGGACCTCGCAGAAAAGACATTTCTCAAACTGTCAAGCGGAGAACAGCGTATGATTCTCCTCGCACGTGCCTTCGTAAAAGACCCAGAACTCCTCATCCTCGATGAACCACTCCACGGTCTTGACTGCGAGCGCGGAGAGAAAGTGAAGGAAATCATCAACCCTTTCTGTGCACGTCAGAACAAGACTCTCATCATGGTGACTCACTACGAGGAGAACCTTCCACGCTGCATCACCGACCATATTTATTTGAAGAAGAACGTGTAAAAGAGAAAGGCCTCTCCCCCCGCCCTCCCCCGTAGGGAGGGAGCCGGAGAGCCAACAAAAAGATAGATAATAAAAAATAAAAGATATACAATTGATAATGAATAAAAGAATCGCCTTTCGCGTTCCGGCTCCCTCCCTACGGGGGAGGGCGGGGGGAGAGGCCAAAAAACTCCTGCTGCTTATCCTTACCCTTTGCGCTCTTGCTATGAATGCCGTTGCACAGCATAAGCGCGAATTCCGAGGTGCATGGATACAATGCGTCAACGGACAGTTTCAGGGTATGAGTACAGCCAAGATGCAAGAATACCTCACCTATCAGCTCAATGTACTGCAGAGACAAGGCGTTAATGCCATTATCTTCCAAGTACGAGCCGAATGCGATGCTCTGTATGCTAGCCAGTACGAGCCGTGGAGCCGTTTCCTCACAGGCGTACAGGGACGCGCGCCACAGCCATACTGGGACCCTCTACAATGGATGATAACCGAGTGTCATAGGCGAGGTATGGAACTCCATGCGTGGATAAACCCATTCCGTGCCAAGATAAAAAGCACAGGAAGACTCGCCAATAACCACGTTACCGTACTGCGTCCAGGCGCAGCATTCATGTATGACAATCAGCTCATACTCAATCCTGCACACCAATGGAACCGTGACTATATATGCACCGTGGCAGCAGATATTGTACGACGCTACGACATCGATGGATTCCATATCGACGACTATTTCTATCCATACCCCGTACCGGGACAGGTCATTCCCGACGATCAGGACTACGCTGCCTACAACAACGGCATCCCCAACAAGGGCGACTGGCGACGCTTCAACGTCAACCAGTTCATCAAGCAACTCAGCGATTGCATACACAGCATCAAGCCCTGGGTGAAGTTCGGAGTCTCACCTTTCGGCATCTACCGCAACAAGCGCAACGACCCATTCAACGGCTCTGACACCAACGGACTCCAGAACTACGACGAGCTCTATGCCGACGTGATGCTATGGGTGAACAACGGATGGATAGACTACTGCGTACCACAGCTGTACTGGCAGATAGGACACCCAACAGCCGACTACCAGACCCTCATACAATGGTGGAACAAATACTGCTACAACCGCCCATTATATATAGGTGAAGACATCGAGCGCACCGTGGGATTTGCCGACCTATACAACGGAAGCAAGCACCAGATGGAAGCAAAATACCGACTCCACAACCAGATGCGCAACGTCCACGGCACCGTCCTGTGGTATGCCAAGGCATCAGTCGATAACATAGGCAACTACGGCCTCATGCTCGAAAAGAACTATTGGCGCTACCCTGCCCTACAGCCACGAATGCCATTCATCGACGGACGAGCACCCGCCAAAGTGCGCAATCTTGCACCAATCTGGACAGAAGACGGCTACATGCTCGTATGGGAAGGACCGACAAGCCGCGACTGGAGAGAAGCAGCCCATAAATATGTAGTATATTGCTTCGAACCGGGCGAGATAATCGATATTGACGACCCAAGGCATATCGTTGCCATAACAAAATCACCATACTATAAACTACCATACCGTAACGGCAGAACAAGATACACATACGTAGTTACTGCCCTTGACAGAATGAGCAACGAAAGTGCAATAACAAAGAAAAAAGTCAAATTGTAAATGATTTGATTGTTTGCGTACACATTTACATTGATAAATGTCAAATAAATATCGATAATACAACAATTTGCACAAATTATGCTCAAAGTAATTGGAAAAATTGAGTAATTTTGCAGATGTATTAATCAGACACTTATTATTAACCCTGACTTAACGTCAGATTACAAAAATTGCATAACTATGGCAGAAAAGAAGACAACAAAGGCAGCACCAAAAGCAGCAACAAAGACTGCTGCAGCTAAGACTACTGCAAAGAAGGCTGCTACCCCAAAGGTGACACAGATCACTATCAACGCCGAAAACGTAGGTTTCAAGGCAGGTGATGTATATCAGGCTCTTGCAAAGTCAAACAAGGCTCTCTCAGTAGCTGAGATTGCAAAGGCTGCAAAGATTACAGCAGAAGAGGCATATCTCGGTCTCGGATGGCTTTTCAAAGAGGGTAAGGTTACAAATGTAGAAGGCGGCATCGCTCTCGCATAAGCATTAACATATTACAATTAACCAAACAAAGGGTTGACATCACATGATGCCAACCCTTTGTTTGTTGTGTTATAAAGGTTATCAGATTGGGAGGTTTTGAGGTTAGAAGGTTTTGAGGTTAGAAGGTTTTGAGGTTGGAAGGTTTTCAGGTCAGACTTGCTTTAGCTTGATGAGCCTTAGCGAATAACGCTTATTAAATGTCTAAAGGCTAAAGTCTAATGTCTAAAGTCTTTTGTCTTTTGCCGTTTGCCTTTCTACCCCCTAACCTCTAACCTTTATACCCGATAAAGCCCCCTACGCAGGGGAATTAAGGGGGTATTCATTATTATTCGCTGAAGCTCATCAAGCTAAAGCAAGTCATTTTATAATTAGAAAGGCTTCCTCTCCCTTCTTCATCGCCTCCCGAATCAGCTCATATAGCCGATTAAACGTGATGCGTGAATCCGTGAGCCGACCGATGACCGTTGCCTTACCCGTGGGGTTCTCTTCTTCGGGATTCTGCGGCCGTACCGCCTTACCCACCAGTATGCACCCTCGGGTGTCATCTGGTGAATTGCCAGTATGAATCATAATACCCGTGAAATGCGGAACATTCAAGAGGTACGGCATCCTGCGCTTATAAGTATTGCTATAACTCAGCACCACCTTATACCGCCCCGTCGGAATCGCAGTCTTTCCCGCAATCTTCTCCTCCCTACGCCAGTCAATAGCGTGAGGCTCAAGTGTATCGCAAAAGTATCTGTTCGTCAGAAACTCCTTATTGCTCTCCGTCTGAATCTGAAGGGCACCCAAAGTAAAGGTGCCCTTGCAGTAAATTCTTTTAAGTGTTATTGTCATAGTGTCTCTATTAAAATATCAGATATTATGATAGTTTTATCTGCTGATACACTCCTCTTTCCAGATGTTTCAGCTTACCACTCTCAACATATCGTTTAAGCAGCATATTGCAGTTCTCGCTCTGTCCGAGTTCCTTACGCAAATCCTTTATCTGCTTGAGCGTGAAAACCTTCGGAAGTCTTTGAAGGATTGGCTCAGCAGTCCTGCGCAAGTCCTGATGACTGCCCATCATCTCCTTCGCCTCCTCAAGATTCTTCTGAACGCAATGTCCGAAAAGCCAGCAGAGGTTATAGAAAGTGATATCTCCAACCCACTTGATGAAATCCAGAACCTCCTTCGTTTCCTTGCCCTCAAGAGCCACGTGGGGGATAGCGGCACGCATCATATGCTCACCCACACGAGCCGACAAATCAGCCTCTGCCTCAGTCAGTTCGCCATTGTTATAGCGTTCCTCAAGGTCGTCATACCATTTCTCAATCACCTTCCTCGTCTGCGGAAGTTCAAGCGTCACGGTATTATCGCCAAGAGCCAGATCCTGCGTGTATAGCTTTACGAGCATCTGCTGAAGCTCCTCCTTCTCCTCGTCGGTCAGTCGGTTGCCTATTGGCGGACGGAACGTGCGTTTCCTCCTTGGCAACACAACAGGAATAAAGCGTTGCGCCATTCCATTTTCCGTATTCTTTCCACTCAGTATGCCACCCACAATCGAGTTCACCGTACCGCACACCAGCACCGCCAAACGCATCTGTATCATTGTGTTACAAGAACTGTCCGAAAGATAATATTGCGTATGAACTTCACCCGACCAGCCTTTTCTAAACAGCAGACTCAGCATCTTCTGCGAAGCACCGCCACCAGTCCCAAAGCCGTCAGCCTCTGCGAAGTGTCCGAGAAGCATCCCTTCATTACCAAGATTCGTCTGCAACTCAAGAATTGAAGAGAAGGAAGTAGTTTCAAACAAACGGAGTTTCGGATGATACTTCGGAGGCCTCTCCTTCGCATTCGCCTTCTTCTCACGCTCCTCAAGGTTCGCCTTCACCTTCTCAAACTCCTTAAAGTCGCTTGCCCTGAGCGTGTTCTCCACCATAATATTATGCAGCGCCGTAGCGTTACCCTTACCCGAGCCAGAAGAGCCAATCACCGCCACAAAGTCCTGAGCACCAATCATATTACCGTTTATATACTCACCGCGATAGTGACTTGCATGAGCCGACATCTCAGGGATACTAGCCAACAGAATCATCGCCTTGTAACGCTCGTCAAAGTTCCCGATAAGCAACTTATGCAGCCGTGTCAGTCGCTTCGGAGGCTCAGGCGGATTATACCCCTCCGTGTCAAGTTCCTCCTCTTCTTCCTCCTTGTCACTCGCCATTTCCTGCGCCTTAGCGTTAATCTCACGCACTTTCGGATTCATATACACGGTGAGATAATTGTCATAGAAGTAGTTTATCGTACTTATGCAATCCTCATACTGCGAGTAATTCGGCAGTTTCTCAGCCACCACCGCAAACGCCTGTTCTCTCGACATCAGTTTCGGAAAGCCAATCGACAGCACCGCCATAAGGTTGTTATGCCAGTTGTTCTCACCCCATACATCCATTTTCTTCGGGTCAAGCCCAGCCTCCTTAACACATAGGTCAAAGGCTATCAAATTTGCTTTTTCCGCTTTTTCTGAGACTGGAACGCTGAGGTTTCTATCAGTTTGTTTAGGCTGCTTGCCTCCTTTGCCATCCTTGCAGCTTCCACCGCCTGCACCACGGCTAAACAATCCCTCTGCAATGTAGAGAATGTCGGCAGAAGTAGGTGTGAAGAATACTCTGGTAATGTCTTTTGCTGCTTCGTCAAAAGGCACTCCCAACACATCAGACACTCGTCTGAGGTTTCCTTCTTGGTCAAGGGAAACGTCACGTCTGAACACAATATGCAAGCCTTTAGTCGCTGAACGCTCGCACAGCAGGAGTCCAATCTCTTCCTTTTTATCGAGGATATTTTTACTAATGTTGAGTATCTCATCTTGAATCCATTTTTCTTGGGTTACACCTTCGGGAAGCTGTTCAGGAACGTGAAGGTCAATATCCATCCCCACGCTATCCGCAGGCTTTGTCGTGCCTTTCAGCGTTCCGTCTTCATTCGGATAGCAAGAGTAGTTGAACTGCTCCAGAATAGTTTTATAACTCTTCTGTTCTCCGTTGCGAGAGGTGAGCATTTCGCCCTTCCTCGCTTTCTCCACGCATTGCCTGTTGAAGTCAACATCGCGCAGTCTGTAATATTCCGACTTCTTCAAGATAGGCACACATACCTTCTTGCCGTCGCGCAAAATTATTCTATTTACTGCCATCTTGTTTATTTTCCATTTACCATGTACAAAGTACAATTTGATTTTTCAGAACGCAAAGCCGCAAAGTCGCAAAGTATTTTATCTCAGCGTCTCCGCGTCTTTGCGTTTTAATCCTACAAATACCTGTCTATCAACTCCTCATCGAACAGCGTATTCATCTCCCTTTGGAAGTCACTCCGTGAAGACTCGTCAGAACGCAGACGAATCACCACCTTGCGATACAGCCCGTGAGAAGAGAGTTTCAGCTGAGCCTTGCCAGTATCAACCAGAGTGCGGTAGCGAGGCGCACGAGGTTCAGAGACAGCAGGGTCTTGAATTGTAACTGCGCCGTTAGTCTCAACCTTAACGTATGAGTCACCTTTTATAGGAATCAATCTCACTGGATTGATAAGCTTAAATTCTATCGATTTCATTGTTTTCTCTTTTTTTAATTGTTTATTATTTACCCCTTCAACTTCAATTGTAACCACTCCCCCTTGGAGGGGGTGAGGGGGGTGGAGCCTTCCCTTGGGGAAGGACGGGTTAGGTCGTTATCTTCCATCCGTTAAGGCTCTGCGCGTATGCCTTTCTGCCATCACGGGTATTGAACGAGCGCACACTTGCCGTCCACGAAGCCGTAACGATGTCATCTTGCCTGATGTCTGCGAGCATCGCCACCTTCTCACCGCTGAACCTCACCAGATACCTGTCAGGATATTGCACATTCTGCACTTCTTCCAGAATCACCTCCTGTGATTTCCACTCGCCACGCTCCGAAGTCCCACTCTGAAGCGCAAGTATTTCTATAACCTTAAATTTTCTCTGTTCCATTTTCTCTTGTTTTTTGAACGCAGAGTCGCTAAGTCGCAAAGAATTTTTATTTCTTATTTTTTATTTCTTATTTCTCTGTGCCTTTGCGCCTCTGCGTTTAGTTATTATTCTCTGTTAATCTTCGAACTGAGACTCACATAGAAATCCCACTTCCAAATCGTGATATGAATTGATATAGTCATAATGTTTAGAGTTTAGTGTTTAGTGTTTAGAGTTTAGTGTTTAGAGTTTGTTGCTTTCGCCATTTAGAAAAACCAATTAAAACAATTAAGAAAACAAAGTAAAA
>ODAI010670955.1_pt1 | contig 15733 bp, 11 predicted proteins | sample 1539321 | NCBI WGS metagenome assembly ODAI01 (sample SAMN02144231, study PRJEB22623) | gut metagenome | biome: sheep rumen | host: Ovis aries | place: New Zealand
ACTACTACCTGCCGCTCCGTGGCATCGCTTCGATGCACTGCTCGGCTAACACCGACATGGAGGGTAAGAACACCGCTATCTTCTTCGGCCTCTCCGGTACCGGCAAGACCACCCTTTCCACCGACCCGAAACGTCTCCTCATCGGTGACGACGAGCACGGATGGGACGACGAGGGCGTATTCAACCTCGAAGGCGGTTGCTATGCAAAAGTTATCAACCTCGACAAAGAGTCCGAGCCGGACATCTACAACGCTATCAAGCGTAACGCACTTCTCGAGAACGTAACCGTGGACAAGAACGGCAAGATTGATTTCGCTGACAAGAGCGTGACCGAGAACACCCGTGTATCCTACCCGATCAACCACATTGAGAAGATCGTTCGTCCGATCTCTGCAGGTCCTGCAGCCAAGAACGTGATCTTCCTCTCTGCGGACGCTTTCGGCGTACTGCCTCCTGTATCTATCCTGACTCCGGAGCAGACCAAGTACTACTTCCTCTCCGGCTTCACCGCTAAGTTGGCAGGTACAGAGCGTGGTATTACTGAGCCGACTCCGACCTTCTCCGCTTGCTTCGGTCAGGCGTTCCTGGAGCTCCACCCGACCAAATATGCAGAGGAACTCGTTAAGAAGATGGAAAAATCCGGCGCGAAGGCATACCTCGTTAACACCGGCTGGAACGGTACCGGCAAACGTATCTCCATCCGCGACACACGTGGTATCATTGACGCAATCCTCGGCGGCGACATCCTTACCGCCCCGACCAAGAAGATTCCGTTCTTCAACTTCGAGGTTCCGACCGCGCTGCCCGGCGTAGATCCTGCTATCCTCGATCCGCGTGACACCTACAAAGATGCGGCTGAGTGGGTGGCTAAGGCAAAAGACCTCGCTGCACGCTTTATCAAGAACTTCGACAAATATACGACCAACGAAGCAGGAAAGGCACTCGTAGCTGCCGGTCCGCAGTTGTAATCAAAGCTATATAACAACACAACACTATTATGCAAAACAAAGGACTTGTTAGAATCTTGGCGGTGTGCCTTGCGTTGGTATGCGCCTTCTACCTGTCGTTCTCATTGGTAACGAGTCATTATGACAAGAAAGCCAAAGAATACGCGGCAGGCGACGATGCAAAAGAGTACATATATCTGGACTCCATTGCTACTAAGAAAGTTTGGTTTGGATACACGCTCAAAGAGTGCCGTGAGAAAGAGATCAACCTGGGTCTCGACCTCAAGGGCGGTATGAACGTGACCATGGAAGTCTCCGTTCCGGACATCCTTGATGCCCTCTCCGGCCACAACGAGACGCCGAACTACAAACAGGCTCTGGCTCTCGCCAAACAGAAACAGAAAGCAAGCGGTGCCGATTTCGTCACCCTCTTCATCGAGTCATACAAAGAGGTCGATCCGGAAGGCCAGTTGGCGTCCATCTTCTCGACCTTCGAGCTCAAGGACAAAATCACTCTGAACTCCACGAACGCAGAGGTGGAGAAAGTCATCCGCGAGGAAGTGGACGGCGCTATCAACAACTCGTTCAACGTGCTCCGTACCCGTATTGACCGTTTCGGTGTTGTTCAGCCGAACATCCAGAAACTGTCGCAGCCGGGACGTATTCTGATCGAGCTCCCGGGTATCAAAGAGCCGGAGCGTGTGCGCAAACTGCTCCAAGGTTCCGCTAACCTGGAGTTCTGGGAGACCTATGAGGCTTCCGAGTTACTGCCGATGTTGGCTCAGATCAACCGCGAGTTCGCAGCAACCGCTCCTCAGGCAGAGGAAACCAAGGCAGAGGAGGTAAAAGCCGAAGCCGAAGAGGCACCGAAAGCAGCGGGCGATGAGCTGGCAGCTCTGGTGGACAGCCTCGGCGCAGACAGCACTGCTTTGGAGGCAGACCAAGCCGCACAACTGGCTGAATACAAGAAGAGCAACCCGCTCTTTGCTGTGCTCAACCCCTCCATCAACCAAGCCGGTCAGGCTTACCGCGGTCCGGTCATCGGTACCGTTCACTACACCGATACCGCCAAGGTCAACGCTATGCTCCACTCGCAGATCGCGAAAGCCGTTCTGCCCCGCGACGCACGTTTCTACTGGACCGTCAAGGCTATTGACGAGGCGAACGCCTACTACCAGCTCGTCGCACTGAAAGCACAGCGTGACGGCCGCGCTTCACTCGAAGGAGACGTGATCACCGACGCCCGCGCAGACTTCTCGCAGGTCAGCGCTTACGCCAATGTATCGATGTCTATGAACGCAGAGGGTGCCAAGACATGGCAGCGTCTTACCAAGGACAACATCGGCAAATCGGTAGCTATCGTGCTGGACGGATTTGTATATTCCTTCCCGACCGTGCAGAGCGAGATCGCAGGCGGTAACAGCCAGATCACCGGTAACTTCACCGTAGAGGAGGCAAAAGACCTTGCCAACACCCTCAAATCCGGTAAGATGCCGGCTCCGGCACGCATCATCGAGGAGAGTGTGGTTGGTCCGTCGCTCGGTCGTGAGGCAATCCAGTCGGGTCTGTGGTCATTCGTACTGGGCTTCTGCCTCATCCTCATCTACATGATCTTCTACTACGGCTGGATCCCGGGTCTGATTGCCGACGCAGCGCTTGTCTGCAACGTGTTCCTGTTGGTAGGTATCCTCGCTTCGTTCAGCGCCGTACTGACCCTTCCGGGTATAGCGGGTATCGTCTTGACGATGGGTACCGCGGTGGATGCCAACGTGCTTATCTACGAGCGTATCCGTGAGGAGCTCCGTGGCGGCAAGGGCATGCGCAAAGCGATCGCCGACGGTTTCCAGGGTGCCATCACCGCCATCATCGATGCCAACGTGACCTCCTTCCTGACGGGTGCCATCCTCGCTATCTTCGGTACCGGCCCGATCAAGGGCTTCGCCGTTACCTATATGATCGGTATTGTATCGTCCTTCCTCACGGCTGTGTTCATCACCCGTCTGTTGCTGGAGGATTACGCAAACCGCGAGGGCGCAAAGGAACTGAGCTTCACCACGAAGATCATGAAGAACTTCCTGCAGAACGTACATTTCGATTTCGTGGCTGCACGCAAGTGGGCTTACTGCCTCTCCGGCGCGCTGGTGATCTTCGCTATCCTCGGTCTGGAGCCGCATATCTTTGGTAAACTGAACCTGGGAATCGACTTCTCCGGCGGACGTAACTACGTAGTCCGTTTCGACAAGAGCATCAACACCCAGGATGTACGTGAGAGTCTGGAGAACACCTTCAAGGCGACCTTGGAGGGTGACGAGACCTTCTCGCTTAACGTCATCACCTACGGTAACGACGCCAACCAGGTACGTATCTCCACCAACTACCGCATCCATGAGGATAACGCAGAGGCGGACGAGCATATCGAGGGGCTGCTCTACGAGGGCTGCAAGCCGTTCCTGGGAGACGACATCACCTTCGAGGACTTCCACTCCACCGAGTCGAACGCCAACGTAGGTATCATGTCGAGCCAGAAAGTAGGTCCGGCTATCGCGGATGATATTACTACAAGCGCTATCTGGGCTGTGCTCGCCGCGCTTCTGGTGATCTTCCTCTATATTCTCCTCCGTTTCCGTAATTTCGCATATTCGGTAGGTGCATTGACCGCCCTGGCGCACGATACAGTGATTGTACTGGGTCTCTACGCCATCCTGTGGAAGATCATGCCTTTCTCCATGGAGATTGACCAGGCGTTCATCGCTGCTATCCTGACCGTTATCGGTTATTCGATCAACGATACAGTGGTTATCTTCGACCGTGTGCGTGAGTACAACAAACTCTATCCGAAACGCGAGAAGAAAGTCAATATCAACGACGCGTTGAACAACACGCTGAGCCGTACTTTCTCGACCTCTATGAGTACATTCGTTGTCCTCCTCGCTATCTTTATCTTCGGTGGCGAGACCATCCAGGGCTTCGTATTCGCATTGCTGGTCGGTGTGATTGTAGGTACCTATTCGTCTCTGTTCATCGCTTCGCCGATCGCTTATGACATCCAGTTGGCACAGGCACGTCGCGCGGAGAAAAAAGCCGTTGAGGCTAAGAAATAATGGCGAGGAAACAATCCCAATTGGAAGTTTGCAGTTTCTGCGGTCGTCCCATGCCGGAGATGTTCTCCGGCTTGGGCACCGCGCTGATCTGCAGCGACTGTATCGAGAGCGGCTACAGGATCATCTCCTCACGCCCCAAATCCCATAGCCTCAACAGTGAGGAACTCAGCCTGCAGACGCTGCCGACACCGCAGAAAATCAACGATTTCCTGAACCAATATGTCATCGGCCAGGAGGAAGCCAAACGCTTCCTCTCGGTCGCTGTCTATAACCACTACAAGCGTATTCTACAGAACAACGAGAACGACGACGTGGAGATCGAGAAGAGTAATATCCTGCTCGTCGGTTCGACCGGTACAGGAAAGACCCTTCTGGCGCGCACGATCGCCAAGATGCTGCAGGTGCCTTTCGCCATCGCTGACGCTACTTCGCTTACCGAAGCCGGTTATGTGGGAGAGGACGTGGAGAATATACTCGTCCGCCTGCTGCAGGACTCCGGGTACGACGTGCAGAAAGCCGAGAGAGGTATCGTTTTCATCGATGAGATCGACAAGATTGCACGCAAAAGCGAGAATATGTCCATCACCCGCGATGTGAGCGGAGAGGGCGTACAACAGGGCTTGCTGAAGATGCTCGAGGGTTCGATCGTCAATGTGCCGCCACAGGGCGGACGCAAGCATCCGGATCAGGAGCTTATCCATGTGGATACCAAGAATATACTCTTCATCTGCGGAGGCGCCTTCGACGGTATAGAGCGTAAGATCGCCCAGCGCATGCACACCCAGGTCATCGGATTTGACGCACAGCAGGAGACGGAGCACATAGACCGCGAGAATATACTGCAATACATCGCGCCGCAGGACCTCAAGTCCTTCGGGCTCATCCCCGAGATCATCGGCCGTCTGCCGGTTCTGACCTATCTCAAGCCGCTGGACCGCACTGCCCTGCGTAATATCCTCACGGAGCCCAAGAACGCCCTTACCAAGCAATACAAGAAACTGCTGGCGATGGACAACGTGAAACTCTCCTTCGATGACAACGCGCTGGACTACATTGTCGATAAAGCGATTGAGTACAAATTGGGCGCGCGCGGACTGCGCGGACTCATGGAGACCGTCATGACCGATCTGATGTATGAACTGCCCAACCATAAGCAGACAGGCAAACAGCAATCGTTCACCGTTACGCGTGACTACGCCCGGCTCAAACTGGAGAAAGCCGATTACGTACGCCTCAAACAAGCTATGTAGGAAGGAAACAAATCTATAATAAACGCGGCTCGAATGAGTCGCGTTTATTATTAGAATCCGCTATATACAATCTCCAGTTGCATGCCGCTCTTTGCCGAGCGGATCTTGGTAGCGGACATCGTCTGTTGCTGTCTGACGGAGGTCACGGCACTCGGGGTCGAGGACACCGAGGCGGTCTCCACACTCACCGGCACAAGCATCATATTCAGTATGGTGTCCCCCAACTCGGTTCGGTTACGGAGCTCACGGGTCAGGAAATCGGACATGTCGTAGTTGTAGTAATAGATGGTGTTACCCGCTGAATCCACGCCTTGCGTCAACTGGCCTAACAGCGCACAGGTATCGGACGGCAGCTCGCGGAAAAGGAAGAACCGGAACATGCTCTCTTCACGGATCAGCAGCATGTGGCTCGCAGGGGACAACCACTCCTCGCGCTTGGACACATTGGCGGACGAAACGGGATTGTTCTCCACATGCACACGCACCGCCGCCTTGTTGACATACGGACGCTTCAGAACCGTGTTCTCCTCTATCACATCGGCAATGCGCTTGATGGGGAAACGCAGGCGCGTATATACGCCCGCAGGCGCAATAATATAATTATAGGTATCGGAGTCACCCTGCAGTTTCTCCACCCACTCCTGCTTGTCCTGATAGTACAGATGATTGACGGTCCGCACCTCCGAGTTGGCGTAAAACGCTTTCATGTCATGCACCACGGTGTCCTTGCCGGCTTTTTTGTACCCGAACCGGTAATAGATACCCAATGCGATGTCTGAGATGTTCAGCATCGTGGATGACCCGAAAGAGGTCTCCAGAAGCAGACCCTTGAACTTTTTGTTGAACTCCTCCTGGGTGGTAAAGGACTGGATCGAGGCGAAATACTCCATGAAATCGTCGTTCACCTTCATCCGGATCATCGGGATATATTTGCCGTCACTGTTGCGCACGGAGTCAAGTTTTTCGGACGCCAGTACGATCCGGTGGTTCGTCAGAATACTCTTGTCACGGGAACAGTAGTCCTCCACCTTCAGATCCGTAGCATACGTATGCGAGTACTCGAACGTCTCTTTGTCCATCATATAGGCGTTGATCGCTAACGGCGCGTTGGCGTTCCCCGTCCAGCTGGAGTAATACATGAACAGACAGACCGAGTCCACCGAATCCACCGTAAAATCCGGCGGATAGGAGTAGCCTTCCGGACACGCCAGTTGCGTCAGTACCGAGGCGCGCAGCAAACCGTAATCGGTCTCCACCTCGCCTAACAGTACCGAGTCCGCCTGGGAGATGATGGCATCGCAGCTGTCCACCTCCGACTCGAACTTGAACGTGTCGCAGAGCACCACGATCTTGTCGTGATCCTCCAGCACACCCTCGCCGATATTCGTCTCGTCGTTCTTGCACGCAGACCAAACGCATGCCACGGCTGCCAGCACCCCTATGAACGCAAAGCGTTTATTCATTCTCGCTACCCAACAATGTCTGATAGAATTCCCACTGCCGTTTGCTGACCTCGTTCAGATCCTCGCTGGCGGCATACGGCAGAATCGGTTTGCCCTTCGTCTCCGCATAGTTGAGCACGCGCTGGTTCACCTTCTCGCTCACGAAAACAATGGCGTCCGAGTAATCCACCGCCAGACGCATCAGCTCCTCGTAACCGACCGGAAAACCGGCAATGGAGCGCACGTCGGTGTTCGAGATACCCTCGATGCGCAACTTGTCCGCAAACTTCGTGGAGAACGGTTTTTGGTACTCGTGATCATCGACCATCAGCACAATCTTGGAGTTGGAGAAGAACGGCTCGTCGCCGAACGCCCTCTTCAGATACAGTGGCGCCAGAGCACTCATCCAACCCGAGCACACGATGATATTAGGCGTCCAACGGAGTTTCTTGACCGTCTCAATCACGCCGCGAGCATAGAAAATGACGCGGTCGTCGTTGTCGGCGTACTCCACCCCCTTCTCGTCACACACACCCTTACGGCGGTGGAACAGATCGTCGTTGTCTATGAAATATATTTGGATACGGGCGGACTGGATAGATGCCACTTTGATCAGAAGCGGGTGGTCCGACTCCTCGATGATAAGGTTCATGCCCGAAAGCCGGATCACCTCATGCAGCTGGTTGCGGCGCTCGTTGATCTCGCCGAACTTAGGCATGAAAGTACGGGTCTCGTAACCGTGCGACTGGAAATACTCCGGCAACTGGCGGTTAAGCATCCGGATCGGACTCTCTTCTGCCAGATAGGGATATATCTCTTGCGAGATAAACAAGATTCGTTTCGGCTCTTTCATAGGCATATACACATTTTGCACTGCAAAATTACAAAAAAATTTTGATATATGCAAAAAAATCACTAACTTTGCACGTTTTTTGAAATAAAATCTACCTATTTATGCAAATAATAACCACCAAAGCTGCATTGCAGGCAGCTGTCAAAGAATGTAAAGCAGCCGGAAAGACAATCGGCCTCGTGCCTACGATGGGGGCGCTGCATGAGGGACACGCCTCGCTTGTCAGACGTGCTGTAAGAGAAAATGACATCTGCGTCGTTTCCGTCTTTGTCAACCCCACCCAGTTCAACAACAAGGAGGATCTGGCGAAATATCCGCGCAACATCGGGCGCGACGCCGAACTGCTCTCCTCCATCGGAGCACATTTCGTCTTTGCACCGACACCCGAAGAGATGTATTCCGCCGAGGAGATGAACACCACCTTCTCTTTCGATTTCGCAGGACTCGACCGGGTGATGGAGGGCAAGATGCGCCCCGGACATTTCAACGGTGTGGTACAGGTCGTCAGCCGTCTTTTCTACCTCGTACAACCGGACAAAGCGTACTTCGGCGAGAAGGATTTCCAACAGCTCGCTATCATCCATCACATGGTGGAGCGTAGCTCCATGGCAGGCACCTTCGGAGACCTTCAAATCATCGACTGCCCCATCGTACGTGAGGAGTCAGGGCTTGCGCTCTCCAGTCGTAACGAACGACTCTCCGCAGAGGAGAAAAAGACCGCACTCGCAATCTCCAAAACCCTCTTTGAGTCGTTAAAATGGGCAAAAGAAACGTCTGCTACCGTTGCCGCCGTGCAGCAACGCGTCATTGATACCATCAACGCCGTGCCGGGGCTGGAGGTCGAGTACTACGAGATCGTCGATCAGACCACGCTCCTTCCAACCGATACCTTCGACCACGCCATCGGCTGCGTCACCGTCTATTGCGGTCCCGTCCGACTGATCGATAATATTAAGTATTGATAATATTAAGTATTAAGTATTTATCCTCTCAATCCCGACGGTCAACCGACGGTCAACCGACAGTCAAAGCATACGTTGTTTACCCGTACAACCCTTTTTCAACCATGGTGAAGATCGTTTTTGATCGACATATACCATTCCTTTCGGATGCAATACAGACGCATTGGCAGGAGATCACTATTTGTCCGATGGAACCGGAGCAAATAGATGCTTCGGCGGTTCGGGATGCGGATGTGCTGATTGTGCGGACGAGAACGAAAGTCAACGGGGCGTTACTGGAGGGGGCATCGGTCAAAATGGTCTGTACCGCCACAATCGGGTATGATCATATAGACACAGCCTGGTGTGAGACACACGGCATTCGCTGGCTCTCTTGCCCGGGCTGCAACGCACAAGCCGTCTGCGACTACATCGAAGAGGCGATAGAGGAATATCTTACAGCAAAGCGGTCTTACAGCAAAGCAGCCTTACAGCAAAGCGGTCTTTATATGGGTGTCGTCGGTGTCGGCCATGTCGGCTCGTTGGTAGCGAAGATGGCGGAGCGGAAAGGCATGAAAGTTCTCCTCAACGATCCGCCCAAAGGAATTGGTGTTTCCCTTGATGAGATCGCAAAGAATTGCGACATCATCACTTTCCATGTACCGTTAGACAATAGCACTCACCACCTCTGCGACGAGGCGTTTCTAAAGAAATGCAAACCCTCCGCGCTCATCATCAACGCCGCGCGAGGGGGCGTAGTGGATGAGCAGGCGCTGCTCCGAAGCGGACATCCGTTCATACTCGATACATGGGAGAACGAACCGCATATCAATCCTGCCGTTGTGAACAGGGCTTTTCGCGCCTCAATGCATATTGCCGGCTACTCGGTAGAGGGCAAACGCAACGCATCGCAGATGTGCCTCAATGCCATCGCAGAGACGTTCAGTCTCCCGCGTATCGATTTATCGGAATGCCGATATATCGACCCTTCCGGAAAACAGGCTGATTCTTCGCCCGGCTGGCTCTCCCGCATCTCCGAAGCCCTCAAAGCCGATCCCGCTTCGTTCGAGACACTACGAAAAAACTACCCACTGCGATGAGGGTAGTTTTTTTCTTTGCTCACGTATCTTACTGCACGGTTACCGCAGGTAATTTTCCCACTTGGTGTTGCGCATGTCGCCGGATTTGAGGAACTCCTCGTGCATAGCGAAAGCGAGGGAGAGGTTATGTGGCGTCTGGCCGTGCTTGGCGTACTTGAGGTAGTCACGCAGCATCTCCTTATATTCGGGAGCGACGCAGTTGTTGATCACCTCTTCGGCACGCTGGCGCGGGCTCTTGCCACGCAGATCGGCTACACCCTGCTCGGTGACAATAACCTTAACGGAGTGCTCGGAGTGGTCGAGGTGGGTCACCATCGGCACGATAGACGAGATAGCTCCGTTCTTCGCCGTCGATGCGGTAGTAAAGATAGAAAGGTACGCGTTACGCGCGAAGTCGCCCGAACCGCCGATACCGTTCATCATCTTTGTACCCGTGACGTGGGTGGAGTTGATGTTACCGTAGATATCCGCCTCCAGTGCCGTGTTGATGGCGATGATACCCAGACGGCGTGCCACCTCCGGACTGTTCGAAGTCTCCTGCGGACGCAGCAAGAGCTTGTCGCGGTAGAAATCGAGGTCGGCCAGCACCTCCGCCATCTTGCTCTCCACGAGACGCAGGGAGCAGCCGGAAGCGAACTTGCAGTGACCGGCTTTGATGAGATCCACGACGGAGTCCTGAATAACCTCCGAGTACATCTCGAACGGCGGTATATGCGGGTTCTTGCCCAGTTCGCCAAGTACGGCGTTAGCTACGTTGCCTACTCCACTCTGGATGGGCAGGAAAGATGCAGGGATACGTCCGGCCTTCATCTCCGCCTCGAGGAAGAGTGCCACGTTCTCGCCGATCTTGGCGGTAGTGGCATCCACCGGCGTGAAAGCGGCAATCTCGTTCGGACGGTTGGTCTTTACGACAGCCGCTATCTTGGCGGGATCTACTTTGATATGGTCGGAGCCGCAGCGGTCGGAGGGGTTGTAGATAGGTATCTCGCGACGGCAAGGAGGATCAAGCGGCTCGTAGAGATCGTGCATGCCACGCATAGTGGCAGGGAACATCTCATTGAGCTCGACGATGATCTTATCCGCCATGCGGCAGATAGTAGGCATGATACCTACTCCGGCAGCCGGTACGATGGTACCGTCCTCGCCTACATACGACGCCTCGATGATTGCCCAGTTAGGTTTCGGGAGGAAGCCGTAACGGAGGTCCTGCGCCATGTGGCTCAGGTGCATATCGAAATAGTGCGTACCCTCGGCGTTGATCTCCTCGCGCATGGACTTGTTGGACTGATATGGCGTACGGAACTCGACGGCGTGCGCACGTGCCAAAGCACCGTCGCAGCTGTCGCCCATTGACGCACCTGTCTCCAGTCCTACGCGGAAAGGCACACCCTCGGCGTGCAGACGCTCTGCGCGTTGCGCCAAAGCAAAAGGAACCGCCTTGGGCACACCGGTGGCGGTAAAACCACCCATGCCCAAGACGTCACCATGTTGAATCAATTCCGCCGCTTCTTCGGCGGTCATAAATGGTAAAGCCATACTTACTCTGCTTTGCCGTCGGAACCGAGGACGTTGATGATCTTGTGCTTGTAGAGCTCGGTCATCAGGTCGCGAGCAGGACCGCAGTACTTACGCGGATCGAACTCTGCCGGCTTCTCTGCGAACACTTTGCGGACTGCTGCGGTGAAGGCGAGACGGCTATCGGAGTCGATGTTGATCTTGCAGACAGCGGACTTGGCAGCCTTGCGGAGTTGCTCCTCAGGAATACCTACTGCATCAGGAAGCTTGCCGCCGTATTTGTTGATCATATCTACATACTCCTGCGGAACAGAAGACGAACCGTGAAGAACGATCGGGAAGCCCGGGAGCTTCTCCATTACAGCGTCGAGCACGTCGAATGCCAATGGAGGAGGAACGAGACGGCCGGTCTTCGGGTCACGGGTGCACTGCTCCGGAGTGAACTTGTATGCACCGTGGCTGGTACCGATGGAGATAGCGAGGGAGTCACAGCCCGTGCGGGTAGCAAAATCAACTACCTCTTCCGGTTTGGTATAGTGGCTAACAGCAGACGAAACCTCATCCTCAACACCTGCCAACACGCCGAGCTCAGCCTCAACCGTTACGTCGTACTGGTGAGCGTAGTCAACTACTTTCTTGGTGAGGGCGATGTTCTCCTCGTAAGGAAGCGAAGAAGCATCGATCATAACGCTCGAGAAACCGAAATCAACGCAGCTCTTGCAAAGCTCGAAGCTGTCTCCATGGTCGAGATGCAGACAGATCTGCGGGTGCTCCCAACCAAGCTCTTTGGCGTACTCTACTGCGCCTTGAGCCATGTAACGCAACAACGTCTGGTTAGCGTAGTTACGAGCGCCTTTGGATACCTGGAGAATAACCGGGCTCTTGGTCTCTGCAGCTGCTTTGATGATAGCCTGCAGCTGCTCCATGTTGTTGAAGTTAAATGCAGGGATAGCATAGCCTCCCTTGATTGCCTTGGCAAACATCTCACGGGTGTTTACGAGGCCTAATTCTTTGAAACTTACCATGATAAAACTTTGTTTAATTTGTTATTTGTGATTTGTAATTGGTTATTTGAATTTCTCCGCATGGTGACCTCGAATGAGCACATGGTGGTTGGCAATCGGGTCGGTCAGGAAATAGCGGCTCACCTCCGGTGTGCTCTTTACCCACACCTGCGTGCGGCAAAGGTTCTGCTCATACTGGCACCGCGTCAACTCTACATCCACTGCCAGCATCCGCTGCATGTCGTGACTCAGTTTGAGGAGCGTGTAGTCACCAGTCGGCAGTTCGCCGTGGATAGCCACGCCTATGCCCGACTCAAAATGCGTGGTGTACTCATGCTTCTTAGTCATACCCAGTGGCAGAGTACAATGTGCAAAGAGCATCTCTCCGTCCGGTTGAATACGCGCGGGGTTAACCTGAAAGCAGAGTTCGCCCGTCAGCCGCTTGCAAACCATCATCGTCAGGAGTGTCGGTATATCTCCTTCGCAAGCTGCCGGAATACCCTCGTCGTTCAGTTTGGAAAGGGCTATACAGCCGGTGTTCTTGACGGTCGATAGCAGGTCGAAGCACCTCAGTGTCACCCCCTGCAGCCTCTCGCGAAGAACTATCTCTTTGAGCCGCTCATAGACCGCCTCAGCGCCCTTCATACCCGGATCGACCTCGCCGAGAGAGGTCATCTCCTCGATGGGTATATCCACCATCTCGATGTTCATCCTCTCCAGCACATCTTTATAATTGACCTGCGAAGCAATGAGCCAGTCGGAGGGCTTGCCTACTACGCCTAAGCGGCTGCGCTTAGGCTCATAGAGCACTTTTTCTGATGGTTTGAATACTCTTTCGTTCATTGTACCTCTACCCTTTGTACTTCTTTACGGTCTCCAGAACTTGGCGGCGTGGTGACCTTTGATCAGCACGTGGTGGTCCGACAGGGGTGACGAGAGCAGATACTGGCTCACGATCGGCGTGGACTGGATCCATATCTGCGTACGGCAGAGGTTCTGCTCATACTGGCAGCGGGTTACCTTCACGTTCACCGCCAGGAGACGTTTCATGTCATTGCTCAGTTTGACCAGAGTGTAGTCGCCGGCAGGCACCTCGCCGTGGATGGCGACGCCGATACCCGACTCGAAATGCGTGGTGTACTCATGTTTCACGGTCATGCCGAGCGCGATCGTACATTTCGCCAACAGGATCTGTCCGTCTGCTTGTACACGCGCGGGACTTCCCATCCAGCCGGTCTCACCCGTCAGTTTCTTGCAAACCATCATCGTCAGCAGTACCGGTATATCCGCCTCGCAACCGGCTGGAATACCCTCGTCGTTCAGTTTCGATACAGCTATGCAGCCGGTGTTCTTGACGGTCGTGAAGAGGTCGAAACACCTTACCGTGACGCCGTCCAGCTTGTGCTTCGCTACGATCTCGCGCAGACGTTCGTGGATAGCCTCGGCGCCTTTCATGCCCGGATCCACCTCGCCGATACTCGACAGTTCCTCAAACGGTATATCGACCAGTTCGGCGTTCATTTTCTCCAACACCTCTTTGTAATCGACTTGCGAAGCAATCAGCCAGTCGGAAGACTTTCCCACTACGCCCAGACGCAGTTTTTTGTCGCTGTGCAGCACTTTCTCCAGAGGCGTGCGGGTCAGAGACTCCGTCTCGCTCAATTCGGGAAAGATAATGTCTTTCGGGTGTTGCATGATCTTGGCGATGCCGTTGCGCTGACGGATAAAACTGAGGATCTCCAGTGCTGCCGGCAGGGAGTTGCTGTACCCGCCCACCATAAGATAAATAGGTCTCTTCAGATCTATTTTCTTCTCGCGTACGAGGTCCAAAAACAAGGCCTCCGTACCTCCGGAGAGAATAGCTACTACTTGGTTTTCAGCAATAAAAGAATCTGAAACCTTGAACGGCATTTCAGACACCTCCGTGTGGAGTTGGGAGCATAAAACGTGTACCATGGTTGTTATTAATTTATGAGGTTTTTTTCATTTTCGCTGCAAAATTACTACTTTTTTTTTATATATGCAAGCACGCACGTGATTTTTTCATCGGGATTTTCGGAAAGTATAGTATTTTTGTCCGAAATAAGAGACAGCGACCGTGACGAGGGTGATTGCCATCTTAGAGGGCGTGGGGTACCAGCCGAGGGTCTCCACACACAACTTGAGACCGAAATAGTTAATTGCCAGATTGACCGCCACGATAAGTATATACCGGACCAACTGACGCGCGCTATGGAGATCTGACTGCGTGAACGTCACATTCTTCTGCAGCCAGAAACCCGTCAGAAGAGTAATCGGAAAAACAATACAGAGAGTGGCTATATGCGGAGTGAGGCAAAATTGGTAATGGGTAACCGGTAATTGGTAATATACCAAATCATGCCCGATGACGAAGTTATAGATGAGAAAATACAATACCCAGTCAAGTACGAGGTTACCGCCTCCGCAGGCGGCGTAACGGAAGAGTTGCTCGGACATTATTCGCCGGAAAGGCGGATAGAAGAAATCAATTATCTTAGTGATTATTTGCGCCAAGCAGTTCATATTCATATTATTGAGCGTGCAAAATTACTACTTTTTGGGCAAATATGCAAATTTTTAAGCAAATAATTTGCGTAATTCAAAAAAAAGCAGTACTTTTGTCATCGATTTCGACGATTAACGACTTCGTTGCCTTTGGCAACTCATGTAGTTATAGTGAAATCTCCTCTCAAATTAAAACGGTGTGTAGCGTTTTAATTTGGTTTTTAGGTAACTAAAAGTAACAAATCTATGGACGATTATCACCCTGCTAATGCAACAAGTACATGCCAAAAAATTTCTTGGGCAGCACTTCTTGACGGACTTGACAGTCGCCCGGAAGATTGCTGAAACCACCTATAAGGGACAAAGTGACCAAGTACCAAGTACCAAGGAAAAAGTACTTGTATTGGAGATTGGTCCCGGTATGGGTGTATTAACCCAATATCTCCTCAAAAATCCTAATATCCAACTCACAGCGATAGAGATCGACCGCGAGTCTGTGGCGTACCTCAAAGAGTGGTACCCGGAACTGAATCTGATAGAGGGAGATTTCCTGAAACTGGACCTCAATATCATTTATCCCGAAGGCGAGTTCAACGTCATCGGCAACTATCCTTACAATATCTCCAGCCAGATTTTCTTCAAAGTGCTGGATTATAAAGATCGTATTCCCGTCTGCTCGGGCATGATTCAGAAAGAGGTGGCGGAACGCATAGCCTCCAAGCCCGGCAAAAAGGCGTATGGTATTCTGTCTGTGTTACTACAAGCTTATTACGATATAGAATATCTGTTTACGGTGGACGGACATGTGTTCAATCCTCCTCCCAAGGTCAAGTCGGCTGTGATCCGCATGACTCGGAACAAACGAAGACAACTCGACTGTGATGAAGAGCTCTTCAAAACAGTCGTTAAAACCGCTTTTAACCAGCGACGAAAACAAATGCGCAATTCTCTTCAACAGCTGGTAGGAAAAGGTAATCCCATCCTCGAAGAGAAGATTTTTACAATGCGCCCCGAACAGCTGAGTGTAGAACAATTTATTGAACTAACCACTTTA
>ODAI012635457.1_pt1 | contig 15732 bp, 17 predicted proteins | sample 1539321 | NCBI WGS metagenome assembly ODAI01 (sample SAMN02144231, study PRJEB22623) | gut metagenome | biome: sheep rumen | host: Ovis aries | place: New Zealand
AGTACTATGTGAGTATTATCGCAAAAGAAGGTGTAAATATCATCGTTGGTATCAATGGCAGTGGGAAAACCACCTTGCTGAATGAGATTTATAAGCTTGCACTGAAAAATCTCGAAGATAAAAATCAAGTTATATATGTGCCGTCTATCGATAATATAGCCATGCGTGACAAGCGTAAATCATCCAATGCGCTGACTCAGGATTTAGAGTTCTATATGTTCGATATGAAAACAGGCCCGTCAATGATGTACCATCGTATGGCGATGATTGATGCTCCCGCAGAAAAACAGACTGAGATGAAAGCGCGAATAGAGGACTTCTGTTCCATCATCAATGGTCTTTTTCAAGAGACAAAAAAACACATCGAAATAGAAGGAAACAAGTTCAATATTGTTTCCGATGGACAGATTTTGCCTATTGATGCTCTGTCTTCTGGTGAAAAGCAGATACTGCTGATTATGCTTCGTGTTTTCCTTCTTGATGGCAAGGAGTCATATGTGTTACTTGATGAGCCTGAGAACTCTCTCGATATCAGTTGGCAATATAAGCTGATTGATACGCTTGTTAAGCTCAATCCAAATGCACAGTTCTTTATCACTACCCATTCTCCAAGTATCTTTGGTGCAGGATGGGGCGATAAGATTATCTACATGGAAGATGTTATAACACCTATCAAGTAATGGATATGAATAGAATAGAAGATCAAGCACGCTACTATCAAAATCTTCCGTTACGAGACAGGAGATTAAAGGCAGTAGTACACTTGGAAGATGCCGAAGACGAACTCTTTTGGGATCATCAGCTTCAGAAAGCGTCTCCTGCAACCTACCATTTTCTTGCATACTCGAAGAATGATAGAGGCAATGAGGCTCGTGGTTGTGAGCAATGCTTACGCTACAGACCTTTTCTCACCAATCGTTTCTTCATCTGTATAGATAGCGATTTGCGACAGTTGAGAGGAGAAGAAGGATTGTCGCCCGACAATTTTATAGCTCAAACTTATGCATATTCTTGGGAAAATCATTTCTGCGAATCAGAATATCTTCAAGCACGACTCGTCAAGTTGTTACCGAATGTGGAATTTGATTTTCGCATTTTCTTGCAAGGTCTTTCCAAGATTGTGTATGAACCGCTTCTATATCTTGTGCATTACAGCCAAAGTTCCGAGTTAAATCAACAATGGAACATTACCAAATTCAACGCATGTCTGCCACTTCAACCCAAGCGTGATGAACTTGCAAATAATGGTAGAGCTTATTTGGAAAGAGTGGCAAAGTTGTTCAGAGAGGCCATAGCTAACCTCCAGCAAAACGTGCCGATGAAAAATGAACATCTTGATGAGACTAATGCTTATCTCCATATTCAAGGACACCAACTCTACAAACTTGTACTCAACATTGGCACGCTATTGTGTCGTGGTACTAAGGTTGCCTACAAGACGGACATCCTTGATAAAGCGCTTCATACAGAGGGATATGTCGAGATTGATAATGTGCAATCAGATCTTGTTAAGATAACCTCAGCAAAATAAGAATGGATACACTCGTTAAGATAGCTGACCTCCTCAAAGACGATAAACGAACTGGTGAGGATAGAGAAATGCAAGAATTCGCATAAAGAGGATTAGGGTGTATATTGTTTCATTACTGGAATATGCCAATTTTAACTCGTTTGTTTTTGTTTTTCGAGCATTTCAACATTTATTTCGATTATTTTAAGTAATTTTGTCCTCGATCAAGAGAAATAAGCCGAATGAATGTCAAAGAGTTTGGCGAGAGTATTGACCGTATCTGTAGTGAGTTTGAAACAAAAGGTTGCGTCATACCATCTTTTCATGTGGATGCCTTCATTCTTAAAGCGACCTTGATGGCAGAGTGGACATCCGAAGATGAGTTTGACCGCCCAAGTACCGTCCAAGAGGAACTGGGTACTACCCAGAAGACTACCCAGAAGTTATCTGTTGTTCAACAAAAAATAGTCAACTGTATCGTTGCCCAACCAACGGTAAGCCGTAAAGAACTTTCTATTTAAATTGGGAATATAACAGAAGATGGTATCAAATATCATCTCAAGAAACTTCAACAACTTGGTGTCATTACTCGTGTTGGTGCTGATAATGGTGGACATTGGGAGGTAAAACAAAAGTGACAACTCGTAAAAATGGCAGATTCAAAGATTAATAGTTCTCATCATTATAGAAGACGATAGGATAAACTCTACGCAATAGTCGATTAGAGCAAACAAATTCTTTTGGTCGCAAGAAACAAATAAAGTGTAGTAATTACAAATGGATTCAAAAATGATAGATACAACTGTGGCATCGTTTAAAGATTTGCTTCCAGAGGTATATGGAGATGCTTTCAAACCAGGAATGAAAGCAGTAGGTCATGCTATTGGAGACGCACTTGAGATGTGCTTACTCCCTATCACTGCAATGGGATATGTACCAAAGTTAGCAAAAGTGTGTTTAGACAAACATCTAAAAACACTTGAGGAGAAACTGGATAAAATACCAGAGGACAAAAAAGCAAATATTCATCCGCAGATCTCAATCCCTGTTATTCAGAAATTGCTCTATACAACTAATGACACTATTGCGGAACTGTTTCTTAACTTATTAACAAGTTCCGCTAACATTGATATGTGTAGTAATGCTCATCCTGGTTTTGTGGAAATAATCTCCCAATTGTCTCCTGATGAAGCCAAAATCATCCAATATCTAAAAGGGAAAGATGATATTCAATATGCAGAGATTAGAGCATATGTGAAGAGTGGGCAAGGTTATAATACGTTATTGCCAAAATCCACGTTGATTCCATTTTATGTAAAATTGGATTTCCCAAAGAATATACATGCTTATTATTCTAATCTTATTAGATTGGGAATACTTGAAGATAAATCTGGAACTTACAGAATTGCAAATAATGTTTATGATGAAATTTCTGAAAAATACATCTTTGACTATTATAAAAAGTTAGTTCCTGATCATTTCAAAAAGATTGAAATTGAAAAGAGTTACTATGAAGTGACTCCTTTTGGAAAACTATTTATATCAGCTTGTAGCTCAACATCCAAATAATTTTCTGCATATGAAAGGTGATGCTCAACCATTAATAAAGTTTTTTGATGGATCGGACAAACGATTCATCATCCCTCTTTACCAGCGTAACTACGACTGGAAGGAAGAAAACTGTGAACAGCTGTTTCATGACTTGATGGAGTTGCATAACAGTGACCGTAAAAGTCACTTCTTTGGCAGCATCGTGTCTAGTATTCAATCGGGAACGGAAGATAGATTCATCATCGATGGTCAGCAGAGATACGTCCTTCCTTTGATGCCATAGAACTACCAATAGAAGAAAATCATTCGGACAAAGAGCTATCATACATGGATAAGCAGAAACGACTCCATGCAAATGCATACGCTCCATGGTCGAATGAAGAGGAATGTACACTTAGTTTCCTATATCGCCAAGGAAAGACAGTAAAAGAGTTGGCAATCATACTGCAGCGTAATGAGGGCTCAATCCGTTCAAGGTTAAGAAAACTCGGATTAAATTAAAGCGTGATTCATGTCAATATGGAGTAAAATCATAGAATCTGTAAGCGGCAATGTTTCTGCTTCTTTCAATGAGGAGGTATCGCGAGATGCTTCCAAATATGCCATTGTTGATTGCGAGGTGGGCATGAAGGACCTGCGGGTTCATGATATTGGGGCTTTGCGTTGGGATGGTGCGACCTTTCATTCTGCCGACAAACATGCGATGAAGCGTTTTCTGGATGGTGTGAATTACGTCTGCGGTCACAACATTATTCATCACGATGCAAAGTACTTGTTCAGAGAAGACAGTCAACGTTGGGCTTTGGTAGATACTTTGTACGTTTCTCCGTTATTGTTCCCCGAACGTCCTTATCACCGATTGTTGAAAGATGATAAGTTGGTGAGCGAGCAGATGAACAATCCTGTAAATGATTGCGAAAAGGCTCGTGATTTGCTGATGGAGGAAGTGATTGCATGGAACGGTCTTTCTGAAAGGAAACAGTCAATCTATGCAACATTACTGCATAACGTTCCTGAATTCCAGGGGTTCGTAGAATTTGTTGGAGCAAAAGCTGATAACAAAGAACGACTTGCAGAATTGGTTAGTGAAGAATTTAAGGGCAAAATCTGTGAACATGCAGACATAGCAGGAATCATAGCTCAACAACCAACAGAACTTGCATTCGCGCTTGCTCTTATAGACACCGCCGACTATCGTTCGGTTACTCCATCGTGGGTGTTGCACAACTATCCTAACGTAGAGAATTGTGTGCATCTTCTTCGACATACGCGATGTAATGAAGGGTGTGCGTATTGCAGTAGAGATCTTGATGTCCACCACAATCTGAAGCAGTTCTTTGGCTATGATCAATTCCGAACCTACGAGGGTGAACCTCTGCAAGAAAATGCGGCTAGGGCTGCTGTAGAGGGGAGTTCCCTGTTGGCGATCTTTCCTACAGGTGGAGGAAAATCGCTCACATTCCAGTTGCCGGCATTGATGGAAGGACGTTCGGTGCATGGTCTTACGGTGGTTATTTCTCCTTTGCAATCGTTGATGAAAGATCAGGTGGATAACCTTGCAGAACGTGGCATTACGGATGCTGTTACTATTAACGGATTGCTCGACCCTATCAGTCGCTCTTTAGCTATACAACGCGTGCAGGATGGAGATGCTTCGCTTCTATATATTGCTCCTGAGATGCTTCGTTCAAAAACAATTGAGAAAATCTTGCTTGCACGTCATGTAGTGAGATTTGTGATCGACGAAGCACATTGTTTCTCATCATGGGGACAGGACTTCCGTGTTGATTATCTCTACATAGGCAAATTTATCAGAGAGTATCAGAAGAAGAAACGATGTGGTGCTCCTATCCCTGTGTCATGCTTTACAGCTACAGCCAAGCAAAAGGTAGTTCAAGACATCTGCGATTACTTCAAGCAGACACTCGACCTTGATCTGCAATTGTTTGCATCTACAGCGTCGCGAACCAACCTTCGTTATTCCGTCATCCATGCCGATACGGATGATGATAAATATATGAAACTGCGTTCTTTGATAACCGAGAGCAATTGTCCAACGATAGTATATGTGTCGCGAACCAAGCGCACTCGGTTACTTGCAGAAAAACTCACTCGTGATGGATATAAGGCTCTGCCTTTCAACGGACAAATGGATGCGGACGACAAGATTGCCAATCAAGACGCCTTCATGTCAGATAAAGTGCGCATCATTGTGGCAACCTCGGCCTTTGGCATGGGTGTGGATAAGAGCGATGTAGGGTTGGTTGTGCACTATGACATTTCCGATTCGCTTGAGAACTATGTGCAGGAGGCGGGACGTGCTGGCAGAGACCCGCATCTTGAGGCTAGATGTTTCGTGTTGTATAGCGATGCTGATCTGGACAAACATTTTATACTCCTCAATCAGACAAAGCTTAGTATTAGCGAAATTCAGCAAGTATGGAAGGCTGTCAAGGATATGACCAAACAACGAATGCGTGCATGCTGTTCTGCATTGGAGATTGCAAGGAAAGCAGGATGGGATGATTCCGTATCGGATATCGAGACGCGTGTGCGAACGGCTTTGGCAGCCCTTGAGCAAGCTGGTTATCTGGAACGAGGGAATAACGTGCCTCATGTTTATGCTACTGGCATTACGGTGAAGAATATGGAGGAGGCTCGCAAGCGTATTACGGAATCGTTGCTCTTCGAGAATGAAGAGGTAGAGAAAGCAGTGCGCATTATCAAGTCGTTGATTACGCAGAAGCATATTGCCAAGGCTCAAGATGCAGATGCAGAGTCGCGTGTTGATTATCTGGCAGACATTCTTGGTTTGAACAAATGGGAGGTCGTTTCGGCTGTAGAACGCATGCGTCAAGAGGGTATCTTGGCCGATACAAAGGATATTTCAGCTTATTTGAATGATACGGGTGAATCGCAGAATAAATCAAAGAGACTTCTGGAGCGATTCTCTAAACTAGAGCGATATATTCTGAACAACATACCTGATGATGCACTCTGTATCTCTTGCAAGCAACTGAATGATAATGCTCAGAACGAAGGCATTGCAACTTCTACAGAAAAAGATATCCGAACTTTACTATATTTCCTAACAGTAAAAGGGTATACTCGCAAAAAGGAAGATGCTGCACACAATCTGGAAGTGAAACGACAGACGGATATGGAGGCCACACTCAAACGCTTTGAGAAACGTCTGGAAATCTGCCGTTTTGCGGTGGAGTGGCTGTACAAACTTACATCGCAAACAACAGAAGAATCGCAGAAGAATGGTGTTCAATTCTCTGTGGTGGAGTTGCTAAACGATCTCAAATCGCAGGGACAAAACCTTTTCGGTGTGCTTCTGGATGTGCAGTTGGAGGATGTAGAAGAGGCTTTACTCTATCTGTCAAAGATTGGAGCATTGAAACTGGAAGGAGGTTTTCTGGTGCTCTACAATGCCATGGACATCCGCCGCATCAAGGATAATCGTCTGCGATATAAACAAGACGATTATCGAATGCTGAATGAGTTCTACAAACAGAAGATTCAGCAGGTGCACATCGTGGGCGAATATGCCAACCTGATGGTACGCGACTATGACGCAGCTCTCCAGTATGTGCAGGATTATTTCCAGATGGATTACAAGCAATTTGTGTCGAAATACTTCAAAGGAAACCGAGTGCAGGAGATTGAGCGCAATGTTACACCAGAGAAATACGATCAGTTATTTGGATCTTTATCACCGAAACAGATGGAAATAATATCTGACAAGGAGTCACGCTGCATCGTTGTGGCTGCCGGTCCTGGTAGTGGCAAGACCCGCGTTTTGGTGCATAAGCTTGCCTCATTGCTTTTGCTTGAGGATGTTAAGCACGAGCAGTTGCTGATGCTAACTTTCTCTCGTGCAGCAGCCATCGAGTTCAAACAGAGACTGATGGAACTTATCGGCAATGCTGCTCATTTTGTCGAGATTAAAACATTCCATTCCTATTGCTTCGACTTGCTTGGACGCATTGGCAATCTGGATGACGCAAAGGATGTTGTATCACGTGCGGCACAGATGATTAGCGAGGGTGAGGTAGAACCAAATCGTATTGCCAAGACTGTACTGGTAATAGATGAGGCTCAGGACATGAGTTCTGGGGAATACGCACTGGTACGAGCCTTGATGAGCGCTAATGAAGAGATGCGTGTGATTGCTGTGGGTGATGATGATCAGAATATCTATGAGTTCCGCGGTTCTAATTCAGCATACATGGCACAGTTGCTGAAAGACTCTGGTGGATCGTTAGTGGAAATGACAGAAAACTACCGAAGTGCAAAGCAAATCGTTTCATGCGCCAATGCGTTTGCCAAGGAGATAAGAGGCAGAATGAAGAGCATGCCTATTGTTTCCATGAGTGAGAAAGATGGTTATGTAAGTGTGACTCATCATTCCTCTCAATATATGTATGAACCTTTGGTCAAGGAACTCATCGGGAAACGTGGTAACGGTTCCATTTGTATGCTTACACAGACCAATGAGGAAGCTGTAATCCTAGTGGCATTATTGCGAAAGCATGGCCTACAGAGTAAACTCATCCAGAGTATGGATGGGTTCCGTTTCTGGAATATGGCGGAAGTACGACTGTTCTTGAAATACATTGATGCCAAAACCAAAACTCCCTTGATTGCTGACGATGTGTGGGAGGATGCAAAGCGAAAGACATACGAAACTTACGCCACCTCTGAAAGTCTTCATTACCTCAAGCGTTGTGTTGAGCTATTTGAGAAGACAAATAAGGCAAAATATCTCACAGACTTCAAGGAGTTTGTTTTTGAGTCTTCTGTAGAGGATTTTTGCGACCTTTCTGGTGCGGACGTTGTCGTTTCGACTATCCACAAGTCGAAAGGTCGTGAGTTTGATGATGTATATATGTTAATAACAGAACCTCTTCATCTAACAGACGATGTTTTGCGTAGGTATTATGTTGGCATGACGCGAGCCAAACAGCGACTGTTCATACATACCAGTTCCTCCATATTTGATAGACTCCCAGTTGACCAACGGAGGGTCGATCAATATGCATACGATATGCCGGATGAGATGGTTCTTCAGCTAACTCACAAAGATGTAAACCTTGGATTCTTCAAGACTCGAAAGAAGGAAGTGCTCGCTTTGCGTGCAGGTGAGCAATTACATTTTGACAACAATTATCTTTATTCACTAACGACAAATCTGCCCGTTGTACAGTTTTCTCAAAAGATGCAAGCAGACCTTCTCTCATGGGAAGAAAAAGGGTACATGGTGTCATCTTCTACCATTCGCTTCATCGTTGCCTGGCGTCCCAAAGATGCTCCAAAAGAAGAAAAGGAACACGCAGTATTATTGCTGGATTTATGTTTGACTAAAAAATAATGTGTTATCATGTTTCTTTACCAAAAACAGAACTACGTGAGGACAAGAGCGCTGGTATCAAACAAGTAACTCGCTTGCAGAAAGTTCGCCAGCTTGATCGTTCCATTGGCGACTCTCTGAAACTACTTTACGACTATTGTTGTCAGATGACAGGAGAGAAGGTGGGTGATGAATACAACGCCTTGGTGATTGAAGCCCACCATATCATTCCCTTTACCGAGAGCATGAACAACGACACCTCGAATATCATCATTCTCTTGCCCTCGTACCATCGCATCATTCACAAGGCAAAGCCTGTGTTCAATCGCCCAAGCCTATCCTTTCATTTCCCCAACGGATTGGTGGAAAAAGTAAAGATAGATAAACATTTGAATGTAAAATGGAAATGAACGAAGAACAGAAATATATTGATTTTGAATCTTATGAACGTGTGGCAGAACCACATAAACGTGAGAGAGCCTCGGCTTGGCGTACCGCAATAGGTCTTCAAGACGTGGATGGACTTCGTGTGTCCGAATATCTAAAGGAAACCGCGTTAAAGCACATTGAGGGTGACATCACTATCGATGAAGTTAGAGAACAACTTCGCTCATACTATGTAAACAAGACAACGCACGATGCTGATGATGCCGAAAAGGAAGAGGCCGACCGTGTTTCATCAAACATCGTAAAGGTATTGTCGAGTCCAACATTTGATTTCAGCACAGGAGGCTATCTGTCCGTTCATCGTCGTGTTTTCGAGGGTGTGATGAAGCATGCCGGGGAATTCCGTAAATATGACATAACAAAAAAGGAATGGGTGCTTGAAGGTGATACTGTTCTCTATCTGAATTGGGAAGACCTGCATCGTGCTATAGACTATGATTTAGAGCGGGAACGTGCATATAGCTATAAGGGAAAGAGTCAAGATGAAATGATAAGTCATCTTACAAGGTTCGTTTCTGGACTATGGCAGATACATGCCTTTGGCGAGGGAAATACCCGTACCACAGCCGTTTTCACTATACAATATCTGCGCTCGCTTGGATTTGAAGTGAACAATGACTTGTTTGCCAAGCATTCCTGGTATTTCCGTAATGCATTGGTTCGTGCCAACTATCACAATATCGCAAAGGGAATAGACTATACTCCAATATATCTTGAACGTTTCTTCCGTAATCTGTTGTTTGATGAGCAATGGGACTTACGTAACCGCTATCTGCATATTCATCCGACGGAGGAATGGAGTGTGCAACCAAATCTCACAGAGCCCACAACAAACCGACAAGTAGCCGACAAGTACCCGACAAGTAGCCGACAAGTAGCCTACAAGTTACACACCAATAATCCGAATATAATACGACTCATACAGGCTGTTGGTGAAAACGAGGTGTCTGTAAAAGAATTGGTAGGTCTGGTTGGGCTAAAAGATCGTGAGAATTTCTTGCAGAACTATCTCAATCCGGCAATTGAAGAAGGATACATTTGTTTACTCTATCCTAATTCCCCTCGCCATCCACGCCAGAAGTACCTGCTTACGGTAAAAGGAATGGAACTATATAATGAATTAACAAAATAGGAGTAAGTCTATGTCACACTTTAACGAACATACTCTGGAGATGGCCATCATGGAGATGTTTGAGCAAAAAACGGCAAGCGGACGGACATAAAAAACGTGTGGCGAATTTGCGTATGAGAAATACATTATGTATATTTGCACTCATAAGTATGTGACATTTCGGATGAAATGCGAAAATGATTTGCATACGTTTATTATGAGAATGTTTCAATTTTATTGTTATGATACACAATGTGTTAAATACAGAGAAGTGGTTCGTTTTCATTCTACCAAGCCTATGCTTACCAGCAAGGCTCACTCCTTGTTTGACATCCATAACTCTCTCCTAATTTATATTTTTCAGCTCAATATTATTTCTTGTTTTGTAGTCGGAAAAATTCTTTCTGTTGTTCTATCTCACGGCGAAGTTCGTCCTGCGTAGGCATAAAGGTGAGATACTTGGCGGCAAATAGTTGATTGTTCCCATTGAGAATGGAATAATGAGCCACATCTTCATCTGTTTCCGCACATAGCAACATACCAATAGTTGGATTGTGACCTTCAGGATGTACCAATTCATCATACATCTTGACATACATATCCATCTGTTCCACATCCTGATAGCTTAGCTTTGTGGTCTTCAGGTCTATGAGAACAAAACAGCGAAGGTGGTAATTATAGAATACCAAATCAATGTAATAATCTTCTTTTTCAGTGTGTATGTGCTTCTGGCGATCAACGAATGCAAAGCCTTTTCCCAATTCCATTAAGAAGGAAATGAGATGGTCGATAATGCTTTGCTCCAAATCGCTTTCTGTATAATTGGTGTTGTTCTTGAAGCCCAGAAACTCAGCTATAACGGGGTTCTTCAGATATTCAAACTTGTCTTGCAATGGCTTTGTGAGTTTTACCATTTCATCATGCACAATGGCTTTGTCATGTGACTGTAGCAGACGATGATAGTATTGCGAAGACACATTACGTTGCAGGGTGCGAGTGCTCCACATTTCTTTAGCTGCTTCTTGCTCGTACCATGCACGACCTTCTGCTGTGAGTTCCTGCTGAATAATGTTATAATGAGTCCATGACAGGCGGATTGGAGATTTTCCAGTCAGTGATTGGAAAAAATCGGAATGACTTTGATAAAAGGAAACAAACGAGTAAAGGTTGGACTTTTTGAAACCTCTGCCATATTTCACAGTCAGTCCCTTTGCAAGTTTACTAATGACCTGCTCACCATATTCTGCACGTTGCCCGTTTAGCACTTCATGATGAATACGCAAGCCAAGCAGCCAGTTACGCTTAATTAACGTTTCGTTTACTGCGCTATAGGCTGTCTGTTGTGCCTGTTCAATGATAAGACAAGCATCTTGGAGCGTACCATCATATATGCAGGAATGGATGAACGCAAGGATGCCGAGATAAATGTCCGCAATTACTTGACGGCAAGCGAGGAGCGAATCTGGTAAATTCACCTTTCGCGATTGACTACGTGAACCTTTCATGGTTTCATAATAAATAAAAGCCTTCGGGACGAAAGCGTTCCGAAGGCTTTTTTATCAATTCGCAATAGATGGGACTGTCTAATAATTTTCCTTTCTCATGTATCTTAGAAGGAATTGGACATCAGAGCGTTTCTGCTCCATCGTACTTTCCATACATAGTAGTTTGTCATCGTAGATGTCTGGAATGAAGCCGTGCTCCAGAAGATACAACATGGTTGGTGTACCGACACTATCGTCATACCAGAACATTTTAATTGCTTCCTCTTTTGCTGTCTTCTTGTTATAAAACGGATTTGTAGGGTCGGCGATGCTTGACGAGAAGCCGAATGTGAAATGCAACGGATACTTCTTCGAGTTCTTGTCTATAAAAGCCAATGGTTGTGTCGCTTCTTTTGGGAAATTCATATTTCTTAGGAGTTCATCCGGAAATTGTATTGTGTCAGCCAAGAATTTCTTTAGCTCGTCACTGTCTGCAAAGTAAAAAATCTCCTTACCTCCAGTTTTCTCCAACATCATCTCGCCAGTCATGTCCGTAATACCGTCTGCGTGGTAATCCGGGTCGCTCTTCACAAACTCATCCCATTTATCTGTTACGTTCTTTGTCGGAGCTATCACTCCGTTGATATGCCACTCGCCAAGATATTTTACAAACATTCCTGCGCATCCGTCATGCTCGTGTAGAGTTTCGTCTGGCAGAGTAAATTCATCTCGTCTGACGCGTATTTCCCTTCCCTTGGTATCTGTGAGTTGAAGCCATTGCTCGTCTGCCTCAATGGTATATTTGTAGTTGTGTGGGGCACGTACCTCGATTGCTTCAATCTCCTTTGCTTCGTTGTTCATAGACCTATTACGCATCAAAGCAGCCAAGTACTCTTGTGACAGAAGGGCAAAAGGACCTATCTTGCATGTGAGGATGCTTTGGGTGATTGCGTAATATAATTGTGCAGAAGGGGCGGAGAAGAAGCCTCCGTAATTTTCCACTTCTTTTTTTCGCTTAGCTATAATCTGTTCTGCTGAATAGCTTCTGGTTAAGTAGTTGTCGCAGAAAAGCCAAGTGAGCATTTCACGCAATTTGTTGAAATCCTTGCTTGCGTTATTGAGGAATGTGCTTATGTCATCAGTCAATTCTTCGTTGATTGGCAATTCTTCAAACGTAAGTTGCAACCTTGCGTATGCAATCATCGCCATTTCCTTCAGTTCGCTAATGTCTGGCGACCACCACATGTCGCTCATCTCATTTGCTGCATTCCATATAAGGTAGCGTATGGCCATGTAGTTTGGCTCGTCTGCATAATACTCCTCATGGTCTAAATGGTACATTGGAACAGGCTCCCCAAACATTTGCTGACAAAGATTGGAAAATGTAACCCATTGACCGCTATCTGAAACTATGTCTTCCATGTAGCATGCAAGCATGAGGGCGGTATATCTTTGTATGGCATTTGTCTGACTTCCCAAGTCTATATTATGACGGTCAAAGTCATTAAGTAATTGGTTTGCCAACTTTGTATAGTATAAGTCTGTACTATACGCTTTCTGCAAAGGATGTGCCTTTTGTATGTCTTTTGCAACGATTTTTTGCATATTGGTAATTTTTTTGTGCGTGAATGAAAGTCACATGTTTTTTGCAAAATTATATAAAAATATTGATTTACTCACATTTTTGGCGTGATAAAAATAATGTGAACCGTATGGCTCTATATGCTTAATGGCCTAAAGAAATTGTATGACGTAATAAAAACGTCAAATCTTTTTTTAACTTATACAAGATAAGGTTGCGCGTAGAACTCATTTGTCTTTTATTATTGGTATATTTGCAAAGACAATTGAAAAAAGTAACAATACAGAACATATATGGCGCAGAAAAAGAAGAGAGGTAAACCGCAGGGACAGCAGTTCATGTCGGATGGAGAGTTCCTGAAACAGAAGATGAGAAGCTATCCTATTGGTAAATGTTACATAACCGATAGGGCTGATGAAATGGGTATTGGCTACATTATAGTCACTCGCATGCATTCGGGAGGGAAAATTAGTATGGGTTACTATGATGTGGATTTTTTCTGCAGGGGAGTGACCGACTCTTTATGTGCTTTGCGTATCGAAGCGGAAGACTTTGAGAAGAGGCTGGGTAACAATTCGGATGAAATTAAGTTTCATGAATGTACTTATGAGGAAGCCCATAACCGCATATATGGAGCTATAGCATTTGCAGAAGAGGCAGGTATAAAGCCACATCCAACGTTCCTGCAGACTCAGTATATCCTTGAGGAAGATACCGACGACATCCCTCTCATCGAGTATGAGTTTGGAAAAGATGGGAAGCATGCACTTTTTTGTTTTACTCAAAAGGAAGCAGACCGTTATTTGCCACTCCTGAAGAAGAACCTTGGTGAGGGAAACTACGTGTGTATCGTTGAGGAGGCTTTGTACGGTGATGAAGACGATGCAGAGGTGTCTGAAGATACCAGAGGAAGCCGTGACAGAAATGTTTGAAAAAGCGATTGTGCAGTCTGCTTGGATAAAGATGTATATGAATTATGAAGATGACGCATCGGACGAAGAAATGAAAGATTCCGACTGCTACTTTCTCTCGCCGTATGCGTGGGATGATGAGGACAAGATGCACGAGTGGCTCATGGAAGCACGTAATTCGTGCAATCTCGATTTTAAGGAATACACACAGGAAGAAATTATGCATGCCGCATTTTCAAGACCTCTCATTCCAAATGAGAATAGCTTAGAGTTCAGCAAGTTCCTTAATGGGAAGTTGGGATATGGAGATGTTGATGACATCTTTGAAATCCAGTGTGAACTTTGGAGTCTTGCGAATCATGAAGACGAGGAAAAAGAAACAGCTGGAGGTAATCCATTACATGATTACATCGAGGAAGAAATCTTGGACTGTGCACCAAAGAACGTGAGCAAGGCAGTCCGTAAGGAAGCCATTGAGATGTTGAATGAATTCGTCAACAATATACCTCGATGGAATCTCTGTGGACATGCACCTTGTGAGGTGTAAATCCTGATTTTGCGGAAGCTAAACACAAAGGACACGGAGGTCTCCGTGTCCTTTGTTGTGTGTGGGGATAATCATGCCAAATGACCAAACGAAAATGCGCCAAATAACCAAACGGAAATGTTTTTGTTGTTGGAATTCAAAGAGAAACATTTGAGGGAATATGTGTTGTTTTTATGGTAATAAAATGGTCAAGTATTTATTTGCATCCTACACATGATTATTTCTTTGAATGGCTCTTCTTGAAATCATCTGAAGAAGACAATTCTATCTGTAGCATTGATACGTCTTGACCATTTTCCGGCAAGATCATATTTCAGAGGCTCTGGCTTACCTATGCCTGAATACGGATGGTCAATAATATCCTGCAACAACCGTTTTATGCGTTTGGCTGTTGTTGGATCCACCTTCTTCCATTCTGTCCATTGCTTTGCTGCTAAAGGAGAAAATATCAATTTCATAGTTCGTCGATATTTATCTCTATTCCCTTGCCATTTCTTAAGTCTGCGTCAGCCTGGCGTATGTCCTTCATTGTTTCTGGCGAAGACAATAAGTACAAGGTTTCCATCAACGAGTTATATTCGTTCATGGACATCAATACTGCGGAATCAGTCCCTTCGCGGTTGACTACCAAAGTATCAGCATCATCAATAACACGGTTGAAGAAGATTCCAAAGTTGTTACGTACTTCATTGAATGTTGCTGTGCTCATACTCTTAATTGTTTTTATGTTTTTTGCAAAAGTACAGTAAAGTTTTCGAACCACCAAACTTTTCCTTTTTTTTTGACTTGTATGGTTGAATTCTTTTTTTCAACGCAGCAGAGGACTCGGAGAAATTCATGAGAGGTTATCAGGTTTGATACCTGTCGCAATGAACAAGACAAAATAGGCCGTAAAAAACGTGTGGGGGGATTTGCGTATGAAAAATACAATATGTATATTTGCAGAATCATAATGATAGTTTTTCTTATGTGTTATGTGCGGACAAAAGGTCCTGCATAGGTGAACTTTAGTACAATAATGTCGAAAATGATACATAATACATTAAATATCAATACTTTAATTGGGGAGGGATAATTTAAATACTCCTCTCCAATTTTTTGATATTTACTCCAAGTCCCAGCAAAGTACGAAATCGTGCTTTGCTGGGACTTGTTGCGTTTATAGGGCTTCTATATGATTGTTTTATAAAACAAATAGTTTGGAAGAGAAGAATATGGCAAAGAAAGTAATAA
>ODAI012679678.1_pt1 | contig 15731 bp, 7 predicted proteins | sample 1539321 | NCBI WGS metagenome assembly ODAI01 (sample SAMN02144231, study PRJEB22623) | gut metagenome | biome: sheep rumen | host: Ovis aries | place: New Zealand
AAGCCGAGCATGCCGGGAACGAGGAAGAGGAACACGGGCGCAAGCTTCAAAAAGCCGCCCCAGATGGCGCCGCGGCGGGCGTTCGTCATGTTCTTCGCCGCGAGTGTGCGCTGGATGATGAACTGGTCCGTGCACCAGTACCAGACGCCGATTGTCGCCGAAGCGACTACGACGCCGAGCCACGGGAACGCCTTGTGCGAGAGCGAGTGCCAAAGACCGAACTGCTCGACGTTGCCGGTCGACTTGATCGTCGCCTTGAGGACCTGCCACCCGTCGCAGATGCTCTGCGCCGTCTGCCCGTCGGGAAGCGCCACGCCGGAGTGTCCGAGGTGGTAGAGCGCGAAGCCGGTAACCGACAAGGTGCCCGCGAGAATGATTCCTGTCTGGACAAGATCGGTGTAGACGACTGCGGAAAGCCCGCCGATGGACGAATAGACGCCGGCAAGAACGACTGTCGCGACGGCGCCGATCCAGAAGGAAGTGATCGTCGTCCCGCCAATCGTGAGCTGGACCTCGGGCATCATCACTTCGAAGAAGAGCGCACCCGCGAAGACGGTGACGGAAATCTTCGTAAGAACGTACGCGGCAAGCGAGACGAGGGAGAGAATCCACCTGGCCTTCGCGCCAAAGCGCCGCTCAAGGAACTCCGGCATGGTCGACACGCCTGAATTGTAGTAGAACGGGAGAAACACCCAGCTCATCATCACGAGCACCCACGCGTGGAACTCCCAGTGGGACTGCGAAAGCCCCGCGACCGCGCCGGAGCCCGCGAGCCCGATCAGGTGTTCCGAGCCGATGTTCGCCGCGAAGATCGACGCGCCTATCGCGAGCCATCCGACGGATCGCCCGCCGAGGAAAAGGTCCTCGCCAGACTCTATCTTGTTGCGCCTCAGCGAGAAGACGACCACTCCGGCCAGCACGCCGAAATAGCCAAGTATCATAAGCCAGTCAATCCACGTCAGCATCTTTTCTGTGCCCCTTTCCCTTGTTTGCAGAAGAAGTATAGCAAAACCGCGGCAAAACTTCCATCACCCAAAAGAGTTATCTCGGTGTCCACTCGGCCCTCTGCGCCAATGCAAAGCAAAAGCACCCGTGAACAGATTGCCCGATGCCATCAGTTTCCACTCCGCGAGTAGACCTTGAGCCCGAGCTCGATGTCGGAGACGCCGGAAACGTCAACCTTCCCGTCCTTGTCCGAGTCGAGCCCGTGTATGAAGGTCCTGAGCGCGTTCACCCTGTCGCTCGAGAGCGAGCTCGCGGGGATGACGAGGATCCACCTGTCGTTCCACGCGCTGCGTCCTATGAGCCTGGTGGACGTCGTCTCGTCTCCCGTAGTGGCGCTCATCGTCGAGTGGCGGCGGATCGTCGCCGATTCGTCGCCGCCGTACAAGGTCGATATCCAGTTGGCGTCCTTGAGGAGCTCCGGCATGTCGTTCGTGTCGTACGGAATCGGCATCACCTCGTCCACGACCCTGAACGCGAGCGTCTCGCGCGACGAGCCGACGGGCGCGCGCATGTAGTCGCGTCCGACGGGCACGAGGTAGACGTTCGGCAGCGCGGCCAGTCCGTCCGCGGACTGTACGGCGAGCGGCGCATAGCCCTTGAAGCGCACCGCGGCGCCGTGTATCCTCACGGCGTAGTCGCTCGAGCTGAACGTCGCTTCGCCGCCGAGGAGGGGCCTTCCGAAGAAGTTCTCGGCGAGGTTGATCGTCGTCGGGAAGGCGATGACGAGCCCGGGCTCGGAGACGACGGAGGCCGTGTCGCTCGCCGGCGGCTGGCAGTAGCGGCGGAACTCGGGGTCGGAGAGTATGTCGTCCCTCCACGCGGCCGAGAGCGCGTCGCGCCACGCCGCGTCCCCGTCCGCGCCGGGGCTTATGCGGAAGAGCGAGTACCTGAGCGAGAACCACTTCGTGGACTTCTCGGGGTTGTTGATCCCGAGGCGGCCTTTAAGTCCGTCCCAGTTGACGCTCATCCGCGAGACGGCGTCCCAGAGCGTCGAGTTGACCTCGGTCGCGACGCCCTCCTCGCCGAGCGACCTCGCCGCGACGATGTTGCGCATGAACGCGTCGCCCGAGCGCGGATCTGTCGACATGAGGCCGGTCTCGTAGTCGTAGATGCGCGCGAGCATGTAGACGTAGCGCTGCGCCGTGTCGAACGCCGTGGTGTACTTCGTGAGCGCGTTGTTGCGCTGGATGCGGTTGTACATGTCCGCATAGCGGAAGCTCGTCGCGGTGTTCGCCCAGTGGCGGCGCTTCATCGTCAGCTCCGCGCGCAGCGCATCTCCCTCAGCGATGACGCTGCGGTACGCCTGCTCGGCGGCGACGGTCTCGGCGTATGCGTCCAAAAGGGCGCACGTCGCCTCGTACGTGTCGGAGACCGCTTCCTTCATGCGATCCCAGCACTCGACCTCGGCGTCGTAGTAGTCGAAGCCGTCGTTCACCATCTTCATCGCGTTCTCGAGCGTCTTGAGGTAGAAATCGGCGGACGCCGCGATCGTCTTCGCTCCGTAGATGCCGGCCTTCGACGTGCCCTCCACGGCGAGCTTCGCCGCTCCGCCGACTGCGCCGACGACTGCAGAGGGGTCGACGTTGACCGTTAGGCCGGCTCCTACGATCTTTGGCGTAGACTGATAGGCGATGTTGGCCGCAGAGCCTGCGCTCTCGTCGATCGCCTCAAGCGCGTCGATGGTGCGCCCCGTCGCGAGGTCCACGCCCGCCTTGAAGATTGTGGCTGCGGAGAATATCTCGTCGAACGCGAGGTTCACCCCGGCCTCGCGCAGCTTCTCGCGCGCGATGTCGCGCTGGACCTTCATCCTGCGGACGTTCGCGTCGTAGTCTGCGTTTGCGCGCCTAAGCTTCGAGTACGCCGAGAGGAAGTCGTGGTAGGCCGCCTGCAGAGAGCCCTCGGCGCGGCGCGTTCCGCTCGACTTGGGCGCCTGGGGGATTCCGTCAGGGGTGAGAGTGTACTTCACCTGGAGCGTCGTATTCGTCTTGTAGCCGATGTTCCACGCGTTCACGACGGGATCGTCGTACTTGAGGGAGTAGAACACGACGTTCGTGGACAGCGCGGTTTCGACGGCGCTCAGTCCGTACGGCGCGAGGTCTACGTACATGTAGTGGTAGATGTCAGGTCCGTCGTAGCCCTGCGCGTACGTTCCGCCAGGGCCAATGTCGCCGGAGAGCGGCGTGCCGTAGATCGCGACGAGGTTCTTCGTGTACTCCGCCTCCGTCTCCTCCTGCGAATCGACGTCCTCTCCCTCCCTCAGCGTGATCTGCGCGAGGCGCGAGCCAAACTGGTGCGCATGGTCGAGCACCCTCCTCGCGTTGCCGAGCGCCTTCTCGGTGCGGGCGAGGAACTGCTCGAAGTGGGGGATCGCGGTGGCCGTCTCGCCGGCCATCTCGGTGGGCTCAATGTCGAACGGGATCGCGTTGTCGGAGAATCCGAGCGGATTCCTCCCCGAGTCGAGCGCGTCGAGCTTCTGCTGGATCCCCCTGAGCGCCGACGGGAGGTACGCGAGCGCGCTCGCCGTCGAGCGGTTTATGCGGCTCACCCCCTTGTCCTCGAACGCCGCGTTCGCGGGGGTGCCGTTCGTCGGAAGAAGCGAGTTCACCACCGCCCAGTTGCAGAACGCGCCGTATCCGCCGCGCGTCGCCCACTCGCCGTAGCCGAACGCCTGCGCCTCGTCTGCGTCGAAGTATCCCGATCCCGCGGTCCCGTCGCCCTCGCGCCACGCCTTGCGCGCCGTGAGGTCCATCGTGTCGAGCGCTGTCTGCGCGAGGCTTCCGGCAGCCTCGGCGAACTTCTCCTCGTCGAAGTAGTCGACGTTCACGATGTAGTCGCCGATAAGCATCTCGGTCATCGTCGCGTACCAGTCGAAGTACGGGTTGCGCACGAGGTGGTAGAAGCTCTTGAGCATGCTGAGGTAGTGTCCGTACGCGTCGCCGTGCCCCTGGGGATACTGCTTCGCCGCCTGCTCCTGCGATATCTCGCCGTCGGAGCCGATGATCATGTAGTTGTTCACGTACGCGACCTCGCCCTCCGTCACGCCCTTCGTGAAGTTCCAGAGGAGCCGGTTGTAGCACGGATGCGTCGTCATGTTGGGCGCGACGGCGGATGTGCGGCCCCGCAGGAGCGCGAGCTCCTCGTCCAGCAGCGTCGGCAGCTGGTTCTGGAAGCAGAACACGGACGAGCTCAGCGAGTCGGAGTCGTATTCGGTGCCCGCGAACATCTGGCATATCGTCGGGTTCTTCGCGTCCGAGTACGCTTCGTCGCCAAGGATGCCGTAGAGCTCGGCTATGCGCGACGCCGCGAGCAGGAGCTGCTTGTTCACCCCCGCGTCCGTCTTCGCGCCGAGCGCGATGGACATCCTCTCGGCCTTGTTGAGGACGGTCCGGTACAGCTCGAGGAGCCCGACGTTGTTCAGGTTGTCGTTGTTGAGCGCGACGTCCCCTTGGTACGGCGCGCCGATCTGCGCGAGCATGGAATACGCGAGGTCGCTCTTGTAGTTGGCGAAGTCGGCGCAGCGCTGCGCGAACGGCGTGACGGAGTTGAGGACGCGCTGCACCCAGCCCTCCGCGAGGGTCGGGCCGCACCATCCGCTCCACGTGTCGCCCGTCACGCTGCGCGCGGTCGTGCCCGCGGCGGCGCGGTAGCGCATGACGTAGTACATGTTCTGGAGGTCCTTGAGGTCGGCTCCGTTCGCGCCGATGAGAAGCGAGGTGAGTCCGTTCGTCGCGACGCCGTATACGCGCCAGTCGGGATAGTTCGTCGGAACGTGTCCGTCGACGGGAGTCTCGGTCCGGCGCCACTCGAACTCGAAGTCGTCGGCCGCCGAGCCGAACGGCGAGGTGTACGCGATGGTGAGCTGCTCGGAAAGCTTGTTGAGCGGATCCGTCACGACGGTGAGCCCGCCGGCGTACAGCTCGGGCAGCACCTTGACGACGTGCATCGATATCGTCGAGCCCTCCTTGACCATCCGCGTGTCGGAGCTGTCGTTCTCGATCAGCGTGACGTAGCCCGAGCCTTCGCCGGACGCGACGAGCGCGTAGTGGTCGACGGGCTTGTACTGCGTCGTCACGTTGTGGGCGACGTTGGTGGGGGCGTTGGACGGAAGCTCCACGAGCTCCCTTCCGGTTTTGTTGGGCATGACCTCCGAGACCGCGAGCGAGTCGACCGCGGCCTGCCAGTTCTTCTTCGCCTCGTCCGGGCCCTTGCAGAGATCCCTTATCGCCGCGCGCTCGGACGGCTGCAGGACGTTGAGCTGGAGGTAGCTTCCGCCGGACGCCCTCTCGACGTACTGTCCTACGAGGCACAGCTTCTGGTTCGCGGCGTCGACGTACAGCCTGTCTGCGACCGCCGGCGGAACGCCAACGAAGTAGTACTTCCCGGCCCTGAGCTGCGTCGTCCCGGACGCGCCGAGCGTGAAACCGTACTCGTCCGGGAAGGAGCTCTTCACCGGCAGATCGGCCGTCTGCGCCACCGTCGGGTCTATGAGATGCACGACGCGCTCGCGCTTCTCCTGCCCCTCGATAGGCGCCGGATACACGACGGCCATAGAGGACGCTGCCCAGACCTCGGGAAGCCCTTCAGCCGCCTTCGTGAGCGTCTGCGCGACGCGCATCGTCGGAATCTCGGAGTCGTCCGGCCACGACACGTCCCAGCGCCAAGGCATCGGCGCGGAGGCAAGGACGTCCGCATTCGTGGAAGCGACGCGCGCAAGCCACGGGACAAAGGTTCCGTCGGTGGGCTGCTGGGCGAGCCCCGGGAACCAGAAGCCCGACTGCTTCGCGTAGTAGTAGTACGCGTCCGCCCTTCCGTCCCTTCTCGCCCACATGCGCCTGTTGCGGTCTACATACACCACCTCCGTGTCCTCCGTCGCATCGCCGAAGCTGTTGACCTGGGACGTGGGGACCGTCAGCACGAAGCTGCGCTCGTTGTCCGCGTAGTCGAGGGAGTCGAGCGGATGTGGAGGCGTGAAGGAGAGCCCGGCCTTGCGCGACGAGCCGAGCGTCGAGTAGACATCGTTCGTGAGGACGACTCCGTAGGCGCGCATCGCACCCTTGCCGCCCGAACCGTACTGGACGAGGACGAGGGGCTGCGAGCCCTCCTCGGACGCGAGGTCGCACCTGAGCGCGTGAACAATCCACCCCGAAGGACCCTGCATGAGGAACGCGTGCTCGTCGTTCGGGTTGAAGCCGATCGCGTTAGAATCGTTCTCGTAGTACACGGAAGGCGTGACGCCGTCGTCCGACTTCACGATTCCGCTCGTCAACGCCGGCGCACCCGGCGAAAGCTTGAGAGGCCCGACAGTGCCGAGCGTGCGCATCCCCATGGAGTCGTGGGAGACGCGGCCGGGCGAGCCCGGCATCTGCACCAGGTCGTCGTCGGAGTCGAACAGGAACCTGCTCTGAAGCGCGAGGTTCGCCTCCGCGCTGCCGCCGATCCTGCCGAAGTCGTCACGTATCTGGTCGGACGTGAGCTCGGCGGACCATGCCGAGATACCGTCTATCGCCACTCCTCGCGCGGACGCTTCGGGCGTGCTTCCGAAAGACGGGGCCCAGGAGCCTATCGCGAGCGCAAGGTCGTTCGTGAGCGCGGGGACCGACAGCTTCTCGGCGGACGCCGCGACGGCCTGCGCGTTCGCGTACACCTTCGCCGGACGCGAGCCGTCCGCCTCGGCAGCGCCGAGCGCAAGCGCGACGTGCGTCCACTCCCCGACCTTGAGCGGAACGCTGGCGAAGTCCGACCACGCCTGCGTGAAACTCGCCTTGTACGAGACGACGAGCGTCGGCGCCTCGGCGGAGCCGCCGAGGCGGAAGGTCACCGCCGAGCCCTGCTCCTTCCCGAACAGCGTGGCGACAAGCCCGCCGGACCGCTCCGCGGCGAATACGCCGCGAGGCGAGGGGCTCGCCCAGAGGCCGAACGTGAAGCCGCCGGCCGCGTTGACGTCCAGCTCGTCGCCCGACAGCAGAGCGCCGGAGTCGGTCGGGTCGTGGAGGTAGAGCGCGGATGCGGAGCTGCCGGACATGTCTCCGTCCGAGCCCTTCTGCGACGCGATCACTATCGTCTGCACGTCGCGCATGTCCGGCCACTGCGCCGTGTAGCGCTGCACGACGCACGGAATCCGCAGCTCGCCGGGCATCCCCTTCTGGCGGAGGCGCCCCGACCACCACACCTCGATCGGGTCGGTCGATGTGTTCACTGGGTATATCGAGGACTTCAGCTTCGCGAACGGACTTTCCGAGGGAGAGCCCTCGACGCTGTCCGAGGCCTTGCTCTGCTTCGGCTCGTGGTACAGGCCCGGATTCCAGTTCCTCCGCCCGCCGGAAGCCGCCGAGTATATGTAGCCGGGCAGCGTCCCGTCGGCGCTGCCCGCGGCCTTCTCGGTGTTCCCCGCGGCGGCTCCGCCGAGGAGCGCGATCTCGCTGCCGATCGTCCACGGGACGGCGTTGGTCATGGCGATCGCGGGATCGGTGCGCACGAACGCCTGGACGGGCTGGAACCAGATATTGTCGTCGCCGACGAGCTTCATCGTGAAGAATCCGGCCGCCGATGCGGAGACGCAGCCATTGTTGTCGGCCTTGGCGATGTTCTCGGGCGACTGGTAGGCGCACACGGAGACCGTGAGGTTCGTGGGCGCGAAGATGGGGAGCCCCGGCGCGTCCGAGTTGCCGGACACCGCGAACGCGGGCGCGTCCTTCGGCCAGGATATCTCGTACCAGTCCTCCTCGAACGGCCAGAGGACGTCGAGCGGATCCGGCGCCTTCCAGTAGATGTCCGCGCGCCACGGGGCGGACTCGCCTGTCCTAGTCGTGGTCGAGTCGGTGGGCGCTATCGCGAAGACGGCCCCGTTCTTCGGGCTCCAGTTCGTCTCGCCCTTGTGCTTGTAGAGGTAGGGTGCCACGGCGTCCCCCTGCACCTCGTCGTCGCCGACGTGTATCTCCGACTCGAGGCCGTCTATGTCGTAGCCGCCTCCCGACGGACGCAGCTCGTCGCCCACGCTCGCCTTTATCACATCGACGTCGGGCGGGCACGCCTCGACGACTATCGTGGCGACCAGATTGTCCATCTGGCCCGAGTCGTAGTACGCGAGGACGAACTGCCCGACGGGCCCGTCGTAATCGCGCGTCGCATCGTTGACGACCCGGCAGTAGCTCCTAAGCACCTTCGCCGTAGGGTCGAACACGACTCCGCGGACGATGTTCGAGACGCCCGTCTGCTCGGTGGTGTGCGTCGTGGCGTACAGCGGCTTCACGATCGCGGGATCGCCCAGGAGCCTCACGTCGGGATGCGCCGAGAGGTCGATCTTCGGGCCGCTGAACGGATGCTCCGTCCAGAAGATGCGGTACGGCCTCGCGACCGATGTGTGGCCGATGGTGTACATCTGCGGCGCGTCCACGCCTCCCTCGAGCTTCCAAGGAACGCTCACCTCGCCTCCACGCGTGAACAGGACGCGCCTGTCCGGCGACGACGCGGAGTCGTCGTAGAAGAGGTATCCATCGGCGTACGCCTGCGAGTTGGTTATCGCCGCGTACGTCGCCGCCCAGTCAATCGTGCCCTCCGGATAGTCGGTGCAGAAGTCGCCGATGTTGAAGTCCGCGCGGAGCTCCGACACGCCGAAGCCCCATGACCCGTGCTCAAGGCGGAACGCGTCGCGTCCGTACGTCAGGTCCTTGGACACCGGCTGATCCTCCGGGACCCCGCCCTCGGCGAAGCCTCCGCCCGTCTGGTACATGGACTTCAGCGACCCGCTCTGCCAATCCCCGGAATCCCCGGCGCGTTCGGAGACCGGGAAAGGCAGGAGCGTGACGAGCTCATACTGCGGGCCGTCCGCCCGGAGGGAGATCGCGGAGGCGGCCGCCGCCGCAAAAACGAGAATGTGTTTCATCTGCAACATCCCTCCTTATTCGGCCCCTATCGGATACACCAAGCAGCGCACGCTCGCGCCGTCGGGAAGCCCCGCCGACGCCGGCAGCTGGATCGAAGCGCCCTTCTTGAACATGATGCACGCGCCCGGCATGAGATCAGTGCCTGTCGCGGAGAACACCGCGAGGCAGTTGCCGTCCGCGGTTCCGAACGAGGCGGGCGCGCCGCCGCTCGAAGACAGCGGACCGAGGCTCTTCGGCGTCGTCTGAGAGAAGAACCTGACCGTTCCGCGCACCGGCACGTTGCTCCACTTGCCGGTGATCCTGATGTCCTCCGGCGCGGGAGAGGAGTTCGACGGCACGGTGACGGCCCCGGAAACCGCAAGCGACTTCGCGGAAAGCGCCTTCGCGTCGACGCGCTTAACCTCAGCCGTGACGACCGAGGGAGACGTCGCGAGGGCGTCTGCGCGCGCGGCCTTCGAAGCCCAGGCGCTCGCCATGAGCTCCTGCCTCGGATACTGCTCCTTGCCGCCGTTTATGGAAACGCCGATCCACTGCGCATTCCCGGAGTCAACCGCATCCATAAGGCCATCCCCCTCGAGGGCGACTTGGAAGAGCCCGCCTGCGTCTACCGGCACGTCCTTCTGGACGCTCCAGGCCGGAGTCGCGTCGCTCTTCTTGGCGTAGACGCTGAAAGTCATCGGAAGCGTCTGCGCCTGCGGCTGTCCGCCAGCGACCTTCAGCCGCCCGCGGTAGACGAGCTGCATGTCGTTGTATGCCGCTGCGGAAAGCACGGCGCAGGATGCGAGAGTTGCAACTAAAAACCTGATTTTCATTTTCATGACCTCCGCCATATCCGAACTACAGCCCAAGCTTGACGAACTTGACCCCGACGTCGATGCGTCCCTTGTAGTCGTCCACATCTCCGCCCCACCATCCGTCGACGTTGTCGGAGTACCCGACCGCGGTCAGATGCACGGTGACATGGTCGTCGGCCCGGCACGGGACTGTGACGCAGCGCTTTACCGTGTCGAAGCTCTTGTCCGTCCCGAACTGCAGATCGGTGAAGAGCGTCACGGAACCGACCTTCAGGGTGAGCTTCGGCCTCGGGCACTTCTTCGGCCTCGCCTTGATGGCGATCACGGCAAGACCGTCCCACTTGCACGTGTAGTCGCCGTCCGCCGTCCTCGTCTTTGCGTACAGGTTCGCATCGAGGAATCCGCCGCGGTACGCATTTACCTCGGCGCCGACCTTGTAGTCGAATCCCCCCACGTCGTAGTCCGGAGACACAACCGCCCCCTGCGAGTTGAAGAGCGAAATCATGGCGGCGTCAGAGAGCGAAAGGCTGTCTACGCGGACCTTGTCGAGCTGAAGGTTCGCCACCGAGACCGAGCCGCCTGACGGAAGCGCCCACTCGTCGACCTCGACTCCATCCGAGGCAGTGACGCGTCCGGCGCTGACCGTGCCGGGTATCACGGAGTCTGCCTTGCTCTCGACGAGCTCCGCCTCGCACGCGGCGAAGGCGTAGGGAACCGGGGAGACGCGAAAGCGCGGCGATATCTCGCCCGCCCCATCCGGCTTCACTCCGACCCAGAACGTGTCCGGCATGGACGCGGGAACGGCACCGGACAGAGCGAAGTATCCATCCGAGTCCGTAACGAGTGCCACGCCTGTTTTCGTCTCGGCGGGCGACGTCGCGCCTTCGGACGAATAGAACCTGAGCTCGCACGTCAGCGCCTCCCCTTTGCGGGGGTTCCCGTTGGAGTCAAGCCAGCGCCCGTCGAAGCTGAAATCCGCCGCGGACGCGGAAAGCGCCAGCGCGGACGCGAAAAAGCCGATCGTCAATGTGTTGTTCGTCATGTTTGCCCCCTGTCTCACGGAAACGGATCGTAGTTGCCGGATATGAACGACTGCAGCCGCATTGCGTTCGTCTCTCCGATTTTAGGCGACACTCCCGCCGGAACCGGGAAAGACGCAACGCCGTAGCCGGAATCGCCCTTGAGCGTCACAAGCGTGTCCACCATCGCGTTTTTCGACGAGGGCAGCTTATGCGACGTGAGATCGTGCCACTGGTTGAACGTGTCGGTGAAGATTACGGAACCGGAGCCGGACCCGATCGAGACGGGCACCTTCCCGTCGATCGTGTTCACGATCTTCCCCCCGCCCGCGGTGAGGGATTTCCTCACGGTGAATCCACCCTGCGTCTCGACGCTGTCCGCCACGAGCGTGTCCGCCGTCAGCTTCTGCGCGACGAACCTCGCGGCCTTCGGAACGCACATCGCCCTCTCCGCGCGGTGCACTCCCGCAAGCCTCTTGCGCGGAAGCAGTTCGCTGTATCCGGCCGGCGTCAGGGATATCCAGAGGTCCGCGCCATTGACGGACGAGAGCGCGTCCGCCAGCTTCCCGTACTCCGCGCCGCCGATATCCGAGCCCGCACCGTCGCAGAGCTCCACGTAGAAGAGCCCGCCCTCCTCGAACCTGACGGACACCCTCCGCCCCCACAGCGCCTTCGTCTCGCCGACATCTTCGCTGCGGTAGAGGCGGAACTCGATCGGCATCGGCACCTTCGTGCTTATCTGCGCCGATCCGGCGGAGACGAGCTTGCCGTGGTATGTTATCGCCTTGTCGGCGCGCGCGGACGCCGCCGCGAGCAGCATGGCCGCCGCGAGCGCGGCCGTCGTGAAATGCGTCTTCATCGTCTTCACTCCTCCATTTTCGTGACCGGAAGTATCCTCTTGAGCGCGAACGTCCCGCGCGTACTTATCTCGCCCGCGCCGGAGAGCCCGCCGAGCGCCCACGTGCAGATCCCGTACGTCACCTCCTCGGGCGAGTAGTTCCACGTCGACTCCCCGCCCTCGGTCCGCCACGAGAGCACAAGGCGGTTCGTCACCGCGAACCCCTTCGCGTGGTCCGGATGCCACGCATGGCGGAACGGATTGTCCTTCGCGTCCGCCGCGACAACCCAGTCGAACTGCACGAGGTTCCCGAACGTCCCGCTCGTCGCCGCAAGCTCGTTGTGCGCCATGTCCGGGAACACGGCAGAGAACCGCCGCCCGCCCACGTTGACGCGCTGCATGAGCTTCGGCGTGGACGAGCCGTCGACGAACACCATCGCGTTGAGGCGCATGGTCCCGCCCGCGGCGACTGGCACGCCGTCGTGCATCCTGTCGACCTGCGAGAGCTCGATGTTTCCGTACCAGAGCCCCTTCGGATACGCCGCGGACTCCTCGCCCTCCGGCTCGGCCGCGACCGTCACCGGAACGCGCACGCGCATCTTCGTGCCCGAGAGGTCCGAAACCGCCACGAGCGCGGCGTATCCGCCGTCCGCGGGGTCGATCTGCGTCATGTCCACCGAAAGGACTATCTGCCGCGACTCGCCGGGAGCGAGCTCGAAGTCGTGCGTCTCGAACGGAACCCACTTCGAGGCGGAGGTGCCGGTCGCCTTTAGGAATATCTGCATCGGCGGGACCCTCTCGCCCGCGAGCTCTCCCGGCGCGAGGCTGACGCGCAGCGTGCGGTTCGTCCGCCCCGCGTTCGCGATCTCCATCGACTGGAGCGGCACGCCGGACCTGAACGCGAGGGTGCCCGACGAGCTCGGGACCGTCACCCTTACGACGCCCGGCCAGTCCGCGGCCGACCCGCCCTCGAAGGCGTATGCGGCACCCCCCTTCAGCGTCGGAGAGCCGCGGAACGACATCATCTGCGTAAACGCCGGCGCCGCGGCGGACTCGCCGCCGACCGAGTGCGGCTTCTTCGCGGCGTCGGCGCCGAGCGGACCCTCGCCGAAATACGCGAGCGAGGAAACCGTCTCTCCTGCCGGAATCGACACGCCGGCGATGGTGGCGAATCCGCCCTCGGACTTCTGCCAGGAGATCTGCGGGCAGCACGGGCGGCCGTAGAAGGACTTCACCGCAGCCGCCGTCGCGTAGACGAGATAGACGCGTCCGCCGAGCATCTCCCCGAGCGTGGAATCCGCGTCCTTGCCGCGCTCCCACACGAGGAACGCCGCGGGCTTCTGCGCGATGGAGGTTCCGTCGGACGCGATCTGCGCGAGCGAGGAGTACACGCTCGGCTCGTAGCACCCAACGCGCACCACCTGCGGAATGTCCGCGAAGAAATCGGACGGCGCGGACGCGTCGGGCGTAGACTCGAGGTAGACGGCGTTCCATCCGGCGGAAAGCGAAAGCGTCTCCGCGACGTGTCCGCCGCGGGCGGACAGGAGCAGCGAAAGACATGAAACGAAAAGCGTGAAAATGCGGAATGTCCTCATCTTGAACCTCCTTATTCGGCGCGAAGCGCGTAGAACATGCTCGGGGAGGAAGACGCGGGCGCGAGATAGACCGCGGTTTCGCCGATATCCTCGTATTCGTTGCCCTTCACCCAGAACGCCTGCTGCTCCGCCGCACCGGGCGCGCCGACCGCGAAGGATGCGGCGGCCCAGGCCTTGTTGGTAAGCGAGGCGGACGTGTCGATGGCGTAGACGTGTCCGCCCGCGTATTCGAACCGGAGCAGGGTCGAGTCGTCGCGCAGGCGGAACTCGGTGATGCGCAGCCGGTCCGACGGATCGAACGGATTCGTCCCCGCCTTGTATTCCTCGTAGTTGGACGCACCGTCTCCGTCCCAGTCCGCCGCGGGGTCGTACGCGGACTTCCCCTCGGCCTGCATGAAGGGCGCGATTCCGGCGAGATAGTCGTCTGCGACGAGCACCGTGCCGTCTCCGCACGGGAAGGACGTCGCGGAAGCGCTAACGACCGTGAGGTTCGTGATCGCGTTCGCCGCGGAGACCGGGGGCAGCGCGCGCGTCGACACGTTTGTCGCGCCGCCGGAGGTGACGAGCACGAGCGAGAGGCTGTCGCCTATCGCCGCGCTCTTGCCGGACGCCTCGCTCGAGACGGGGACCTCAAGGACGAAGTTGACGCCGGTCGACTCCACGGGATCGACGATCCGCGACGAGGCGAGCACGGTCCCGTTCGAGGCTACGGCCTGTATCGTCGCGCCCGCGTCCGAAGTGAGCGCCTCGTGCCTGAAGTCGAGCACGCTCCCAGTGTAGACATACGTCCCGAGAGGAAAGTTGACGCCAAGCGCGGTCGCCGCGAGCCCGGCAAAAAAGACGACAGATAAACTCTTCATGCAGGAATTATATCAAAAAAAACACGCGTTGCCGCAGCAAAAAAATGCACGCGAGAGCGGCGGCAGGGCGACTGCCACCTTGGCCGTTCCCCATATCGCAGGAATCAGTAGAGCCCAAAGCCGCCGGCGAGACGGCGGAAGCGCAGAAGCGCCTCGAGGAAGTAGTAGTCGCCGTAGTCGAGCGGCGTGTCGATCTCGCCGCCGGCCGGCTTGTGGCCGACGCCGTGCTTCAGGAGCCAGTCGCCGTTCTCGCCTGGCTTTGCGAAATATGCGTCGGAGCAAAGCGAAAGGAGCTGCTTCACCGCGAACGCGCGGTACTTAGCGCCCTTCTCGCCGTCGACGAAAGTCGAAAGCTCGAGAAGCCCCGACGCCATTACCGACGCGGCGGAGGAGTCGCGCTCTTCGCCAGGCGCGCCGAAGTCCCAGTAGGGAACGCCGTCGGCGGGCATGTTCGGATGGTTGATCGCAAAGTCGGAGACCTTCTGGGCAAAGGCGAGGTAGGCGGGATCCTTCGTCTCGCGGTACATCATCGTGTAGCCGTAGATCGCCCAGCTCTGCCCGCGGCTCCACGCCGTCTCGCACGAAAGCCCCTGCCCGCGGCGGATTTCCTGCACCACTCCGCAGAAGCCCGGGCGCTGGTCGTAGTTGAGCACGTGGTACGTGCCGCCGTCGGCGCGGAAGTGGTGGGCAATCGTCTTCGTCGCGTGCGAACGCGCGATGTCGTCGAAGCGCTTCTCGCCGCCCTTGGCCTTCGCCGCCCACTCGAGGAGCTCGAGGTTCATCATGTTGTCGGGGATCACGAGAAAGTCCCTTTTCTCGCCGATGTCACCCCAGCTCCTGATGAGCCCGAGATCGGGATTGAACCGCTTCGCGAGCGACGCCGCAGTCTCGAGAAGCAGCGCGTCGTACCTGTCGGTCCTAAGGAGCCGCCTCGCGTTGCCGAACGAGCAGTACATGATGAAGCCGACGTCGTGGTTGTCGGAGACCTTCGAGTTCGGCGCGACGAGCTCTGTCCACACCGTAGCCCTCTCCTTGAAGAACTCGTCGCCAGTCGCCTCGTAGAGATACCAGAGAGACCCCGGGAAGTGGCCAGACGTCCACCAGTAGATGGAACGCATGTCGGGCTTGCCGTTCTTCGCATCCCAACCGTGAGGGACAAGCCGCTCTCCGTGCGGCTTGTCGCCGTGCGGCACGGTCTCCTTCGGATCGCCGGAATTCATCAGCGGCGTCGCCGCGGCGTCGATAGCGCGGTAGTGCGCGGCGCTTTTCTCGAATACGACGGGAAGCTTTTTATCAAGTTCGATCTCACCAGGCGAGGCGAGAATTGCCGCGAAGATGAAAGCAGTCAGCATAGTTGTTCCTTCCGTTTTAGATTTGATTCAGTTGCCATTATACCAAAACACGGCAATCGCGTCACGCGGGGTTCCGCCTGAGCCGCGCCGCAAACGCGCCGTCGGTCCCGCTTTCGAACGGAAGCGACTCGCGCGACTCCTCAAGCGAGAAATCGGGATGGCGCGCGAGGAATGCGGTGACTTGCGCTTCGTTTTCCTCGGGCTCGTTCGAGCATGTGGAATATACGAGCAAACCACCCGGGGCGACGCGCGGTGCGCAGGCGTCGAGGATTTCGGCCTGGAGCTTCACGAGGGCGGCGAGCTTTTCCTCGCTCCAGTTCCACCGCGCGTCGGGACGGCGGCGAAGGACGCCGGTGTTGGAGCACGGCGCGTCGACAAGCACCTT
>ODAI014347479.1_pt1 | contig 15731 bp, 13 predicted proteins | sample 1539321 | NCBI WGS metagenome assembly ODAI01 (sample SAMN02144231, study PRJEB22623) | gut metagenome | biome: sheep rumen | host: Ovis aries | place: New Zealand
TCAGGTTATTTCTGAACAGACCGCCTTTGTTATGAGCAAGATTTTGGAGCAGACTGTAAATCATGGTGGTACTCTTGCGGCTCAGGAATGGCACTTTCATTATCGCGATGCAAAGGATAACCGTTATATTATGCCGGCTGGCGGAAAAACCGGTACTACTCAGAACTGGGCAGATGCCTGGACCTGCGGTATTACCCCTTATTACGCAGCTGCATTCTGGTTTGGTTTCGATAATCCAGGTCAGTCTCTTGGTACCCGTATTACTGGTGCTACTCTTGCAGGCTTTGCCTGGGGTGAATACTTTGACAAGATTCATGCAGACCTGCCTTATAAAGACTGGAAAAAACCTTTAAACGGCGTTATTGAACTTTCAGTTTGTACAGAAAGCGGAATGATTCCTACCGAAGCCTGTGGAGATCATTTAACAACCCAGTGGTATCTGGAAGGAACTCAGCCGACAGAAATCTGCCCTATTCATTCTGGAGGAGCAAGCTCGAGCCTTTTGATTTATAGACTTCAGAAGGAAATGTACAAGTCTGGACAGAAGTTTAATATCTCAATAGATAAAAAGCCGCTTAGCTTTAATCTTGATTTTACCAGCTCTCCTCTTTCTGCTTCTGACTACGATAACGACAGTGATCTTGAACCGGTAAAACTTGATAATCCGGAAGAATACGATTATAATTATTTAATGGAATAAAGTGGAACTAAAAAGTCCACTTGCCAATAAGCACTATGCTGGTACAGATAAAAGATATTAAGATAAAAAAAAGAGTTCGCAAAGATTTAGGTAATCTTGAGGATTTAAAAGACAGCCTCAGGATTTACGGACTTTTAAATCCTATTACGCTTAATAAAAAATACGAATTAATTGCCGGTGAACGCAGATTGCAGGCAGCAATGCAGCTGGGCTGGACTAGCATAAACGCAAATATTATTGATAACATAAGCGAAGTTGAACAGCTGGAAATGGAGCTGGAAGAAAACAATCAGCGAAAGGAATTTACAGAAGCTGAGCTTATGGAAGGTTACAAAAGGTTGAACCGACTTCGTAATCCCGGATTTTTTTATAAAATCTTTCTTTTCTTCAAACATCTCTTTCAAAAAATTGTTGATTTCTTTTCTCGCAGAAAGAAAGGAAAGTAAAATAAATGAAAGCGCTTAGTTTAAAAAAAGGCCTTACACTATTTCTTTCTTTTGTTTTATTTTTTTCTACACTTTCTGCAACTGGGGCTGGTTTTCAGGCAGGAATTTACCCTTCTGTAAAGCTTAATCAGGATGAACAAACTCTGAATCCTATTGAAGTAAATATAACCGGAAGCTTAAGGCTTACAAGACTGCCTTTGGTTTTTGGAAGTGGAATTTGCGCAGACACAAAGGGAGACCTTGGGCTTTCAGCCTTTGCTGACTGGTGGGTAAACGACAATCAGCTGGTAAATATCTGCAATTTATATTCTGGTTTTGGTTTTTCTACCTTCTTAGAAAGTAATTTTGATGACAAAAATACTTTAACTTTAGGAAGCCGTTTTTTTATAGGGGTAAACTGGCTTTTTACAGATAATTTTTATGAGTTTTATCTTCAGCAAAATATAGTTCCAGCCTTTTGTCTTTCTCTTTCTGATTTACAAAAGGATTTTAAGCTTTATTTTCCACTGGAAGCTGGACTGCGATTTCATTTTTAACGAATTCAATTGCAGCAAGACTTTCTTCCTTTAATTTCCAGGGCGCATTTAAAACAAGCATTCCACTGCCATAAAGTCGGGGAAGATTTTTTTCTTCTTTTCCATATACGCAAAGTTTTAAATCGCAGATTTCTATATTCTGATTAATTTTTTTTGCATTTACAGTAATTTCATTAATCATGCCCTCGATGTCTGCTTCCCGGTGGGCTAAAAGAGGATACCAGAGCATAATTATTCCGTTAGTCCATTTTTTATGAACAGAGCAAATGCAGGCGGCGGCATCCTTATAATCAGCAGTTTCTTCATAGCTTGGATCTATTAAAACTGCCCCTCTTTTTGTTTGGGGAGGGGTAAGAGCCTTCAGCATTTCCCAGCCATTTCTGTTATGAATTTTAATTGATGGAAAAGGATGATTTTGAGACTTTGGTTCAGTCTTCATGTTTTTACGAAGATTTTCAATTTCCTGGGGATGCAATTCCGAAAGGATAAGAAAATCCTGAGGACGCATAAGGCTTCGCTCTATTTCAGGTGAACCAGGATATTTTTTGTCAGCTGTATAGGAGCTTAAAAATTCCAGGTATTGCTGAAATAGAGGAGGACATTGAACTTTACCCCCCTGTGCGCATTTTTCTTCTAGCTGCAGTATTCCTTTTTCGGCTTCACCAGTTTTAAGACTGCGGCTGTCGAGCAAATCGTAAAGACCACTTCCACTATGTGTATCAAAAAAAGTATAGGCTTTTTCCTTTTTATTCAGGCTCTGCAAAACCTGAAAAAGCACATAATGCTTAAGTATGTCTGCATGATTTCCTGCATGAAAAATGTGCTGATAAGAGAGCATTTTTACCTCGTAAAAATCAATTTTCCATCTTGGGAGCGGACTTTTATTGTATCGCCTTCGGAAATTGAACCGGAAAGCAGTTCGCGGGCAAGAGTATTTTCTACATAATTTTGGATTGCCCTTTTTACAGGGCGGGCACCCATCGTAGGATCATACCCTTTTTCGCATAAAAAGTCCAAGGCAGAATCTTCAAAGTCCAGAGTAATCTTTCTGTCAGACAGACGAGACTGAACTCTTTGCAATTGAAGCTTAATAATAGAAGAAATATGCTCCTTTCCAAGCTGCTGGAACATTACAATTTCGTCTATACGGTTCAAGAATTCCGGACGGAAGGTTTGTCGTAAAAGAGTATTCAGCTTATCATGCAAGGCAGAAAGCTTTTCCTGACTATCGGCTTCCAGAATTAAATCGCTTCCAAGATTACTTGTCATTATAATTATTGTATTTTTAAAATCGACTACCCTGCCCTGTCCGTCTGTTAGACGTCCATCATCAAGAACCTGAAGCAAGACATTAAATACATCCGGATGGGCTTTTTCTACCTCATCAAAAAGAATTACACTGTAAGGGCGACGACGAACAGCTTCTGTCAGCTGACCACCTTCATCATAACCGACATATCCCGGAGGGGCTCCAATAAGGCGGGGGACAGAAAACTTTTCCATATATTCACTCATATCTATACGGGTAAGAGCTTTTTCATCATTAAAAAGGAAGTCGGCAAGCGTTTTTGCAAGCTCAGTTTTTCCGACACCTGTAGGTCCTATAAACATAAAGCTTCCTAAAGGTCTGTTCGGGTCATTTAAGCCGCTGCGGTTTCGTCTTATTGCATCACTTACAACATTTACAGCTTCATCTTGACCGACAACTCTTTGATGTAAAACCTTTTCAAGCTCCAAAAACTTTTGTTTTTCACCGGCCATCATTTTGCTTACCGGAATTCCACTCCAGGAGCTTACAACCTTTGCAATATCTTCTTCTGTAACACTTTGACGTAATAAAGACTGGCGGCCATCCTCTGCTTTTTCCTTTTCGGCGGCAAGAGCGGCTTCCAATTCTTTTTGAAGACCTGGAATTCTTGCATACTTTATTTCTGCAGCCTTTTCCAAATTACCTTCGCGGGTAAATTTTTCTTCTTCAAAACGAGCCTGTTCTAGTTCTTCCTTTAGCTTTCGTGATTTATCAATATTTTCCTTTTCATTCTGCCATTGAAGCTTCATTGCATCTCTTTTTGCAGTTATTTCGGCCAGCTCTTTTTCCAGCTTTGCAAGTCTTTCTTTGCTGGCCTGGTCATCTTCCTTGCTAAGAGACTGCTTTTCTATCTGAAGCTGCAGCATTTTTCTTTCAACCTGATCAAGCTCTGTCGGCTGACTTTCTATTTCCATTTTAAGGCGGCTGGCAGCCTCATCTACAAGGTCTATGGCCTTATCCGGCAGGAAGCGAGTTGTTATATAGCGGTTGCTTAAGGTTGCCGCAGCAACTAAAGCCTCATCTTCAATTCGAACTCCATGATGTATTTCGTATTTTTCGCGCAGACCACGCAAAATAGCAATTGTGTCTTCAACAGTTGGTTCAGCACAATAAACCTGCTGGAAGCGTCGCTCTAAAGCGGCATCCTTTTCAATATATTTTCTGTATTCATCGAGGGTTGTTGCACCAATAGCTCGAAGATCTCCACGTGCAAGTGCAGGTTTTAAGAGATTTGAAGCATCCATACTTCCTTCGCTGGCACCAGCGCCAACAAGGGTATGAAGCTCGTCTATAAAGAGAATAATCTGTCCCTGACTTTTGCTAACCTCAGTAATAAGAGCTTTTAATCTCTCTTCAAATTCTCCGCGAAATTTTGCACCTGCAACAAGAGCACCCAAATCTAAGGCTAAAAGACGTTTATTCTTAAGGCTTTCCGGAACATCTCCGCTGGCAATTCGTCTGGCAAGTCCTTCTACAATGGCAGTTTTTCCAACTCCAGGTTCACCAATTATTACAGGATTGTTTTTTGTACGACGGCAAAGAACCTGCATAACACGCCTTATTTCTTCATCACGTCCAATAACAGGGTCTATTTTATCCTGACGGGCAGCAGCAGTTAAATCTCGACAATATTTTTCCAAAGAACGAGTTTTTGCTTCCGGGTCGTTACTGTCTACTGTCTGGTTACCACGAAGTGCTTTTAGAGCTTCCAGAAGTACCTTATGGTTAATTCCATTTTTTCTGAGCATATCGCCAGTACGGTCATCTGCATCTGACATAGCAAGTAAAATATGCTCTGTTGAAAGGTACTGGTCATGCAGGGCAGACATTTCACCTTCTGCTTTTGCAAGCACCTTTTGCATTGTTGAAGAAAAATAAAGCTGAGCAGCTCCACTTACCTTTGGATTTGAAAGTATGATATCTTTTGTTTTATTGATTAATTGAGAAGCAGAAATTCCAACTCTTTCTACAAGAGGAACAATAAGTCCATCCTGCTGCTCCAACAAAGCCTGCAAGACATGCTCTGTTCCAATTTCTGAGTTATCATTTTTATTGGCTATTGAAGAAGCTTCTTGTAAAGCTTCCTGTGTTTTGATTGTAAAGCTTTCGTAATTCATTTTACCACCTCACATAATCAAAGATAGTAAAATTTTACGTAAACGGCAATTTTTTTTAACTTATTCTTCAGAGCTAATATCACCCTGCTGTTCTATATGACCAAATTCACAGACAACCTTTAAAAGATTCGCATGTTCAATTTGTTCCAGAGTGTTTCCGCTTTTTCGGTAAAGCTTTAATTCGCCAGTTCCTGTTGCACCTTCAAGCAGATTCATAATGCGACGGGAATTGTCTGGCAATTCAATGGATCTATTAAAGAGCTCACGGATTTTGCAGTAAACATCTACATCAATTACCCAGATTTTATTATGGAGACTGATTGTCCAGTGCAAAAGATTTTCATCAATATTTTCTTTTTCCGGCATCTGGATACAATCCCAGATAGCAGAAAAGTTTTTATGTCTGCTATCTGCACAGAATTCAATTTCTATGTCTTCGATTTTTCCTATAAAAGAAACCTTATCGTTAAAGTTTCCCTGAATTGAAAAGGCCGAATTAAAAAGTATTTTTCCGGAAATATCGCTTGTTAAATTACCAGCTGAAACATGGAACCAGGGCTCCGGCATTGTTTTACCCCAAAATCGTTCGGTATAACCAATGCATTTTCTTGGATCTACAATATAATCTACCCCATCAAAGCTGATTTTTCCGGAAAAAATGGTTTTTAAGCCGTAAGGAAACCAGCGGGCTTCCGGACTTTTAAAGCCATCCTTATATTCATTTTCTGTTTCGTAATTAAGTTCCCAGGTAACGCTTCCGCTATCGCAAAGATATTCGGGATGCTCTGCAACTTCTTCCTTAGAAAGATTTAAAAAGCCGGAAAGTTTATTTTCAGAAAAGAATTTATTTCCAATCTGAATTTCAAAGGGCTTTGTGTGAACTGTCATTTCTTTGACAGTAAAATAGGAACACAGCTGTTTTGAATAAGCGCCAAGCTTACCAACTCTTACAGCACAATAGGAAGGCAGTCTTACATCTTCAGTTTCGAGATTTCGTGCAGATTGAGTACCAGCTAGAGCATATTGCAAATCCTCTGCAGTAATAGTAACCCTAGGCTTAAAGCTTAATGAAACATCCTGGGGAGAAATCCAGGGATTAAGCATTTCAAGCTCGATAAAAAACATTTGTTCTGAACCTGAGATGGAATTAATACCATTAAAAAAGAATCTCCAAATATTAATTCCGAATTTTCGTTTTTTACCGGCAAATCCGTATTTAAAGTCTTTTATCTTCTTAATCTTATTTTTCATTCTATAAAGCCTTATACGACTTTATTTTCGGCATTTTCGAAAAAAAACTTAATAAATCAAGTAAATCAAATCAAACAAGGTTGTAAGAACCCTTGTTTTTATTCACGCAATTTGCTGCGCAAAAAAGTACTCAAAAAAAAAGCAGTCTGCTAAGTTGCCCAGGTAAGAGAAACTTATTAGACTGCTTTTTCAATTTTACTTAAAAAGCTTATCGATTGTTTTTGTTACATCCTTCTGTTCTTCAGGAAAATATTCATTTAAAAATTCAAAGCACTGAACAGCAGCTCTTTGTGCATGCTCATACCATATTTCATATAGTTCCAGCTTTAATTCTGAACCTGGAAAAGGAGCTCCCTGAACGTCTGAAACCAAATCTCGAAGCATCTGTATACACTGTTTAGTTTTCTTATCCATAAACAAAATCCTTATAAAACTGAATGTTATATTTTAAAAACCTTCTAACATTATAAAGGAAGATTTATAATATTTCCAGAAAAAGTTTTTGAATTATCACAGAAAACTGCGGTCCTGTAATCTTTTTCTATAGCAGAAGAAATGCGTTTAGCACTTTCGGCAACATCCTTTGCTTTTACAGAAAGAAGATTATCAACTCTTTTCTGGCGGAAATCTGAAGGATTTGCATACAAAAGTCCTTCAAAGCTTCGGGCGGCCTTATCTCTAGGAGAAGCCGGCTGAATTAAGTCTGAATAGCAGGTAACAACAGTCTGCTCTACATCTTCTGCAGAAACAGGATTTTCGGCAAGCTCCTTCATTGAATCTGCAAAAACATTAATAGAAAGCTCTGGCGTTGGATCGCGGTAAGTTGAAAAATAAATAGATTTCTGCACAGAATCTATCCACATGCTTGCCCCGTAAGCACCACCGGTTGTACGAAGCTTATCCCAGAAGGTGTGAGTAGAAACCCAGGCAGAAAATACCTGATCTGAAGAGGCTTCCCTTGTCAAATAGCTTGAGGCACTTGTTACGGCAGCGGCATAACCAGTTTGAGAATCTACTTTGATAAGCTGAGGCGTATTCATTTCTTTTGCAGCAGCATTTTGATAAATAAGCTTTTGATATTCTTCCAAAGGATAATCAACTTTTGGAAGCAGCTGTGTAATTTCAGCAGCTTTTGCGAAGCCTTCTAACAAAGGAAGAAGTTTTTCCAGAGATTCTTTGTCTGCGGTAATATGGATAATTCCACCGGAAGCAAGACAAGCCTTATAAATACGCTTAAACTCAGAAAGATTTTCTGCTGAGCTTTTATTCTTTAAGCCAAGGGCAAAATTAAGCTGAGAGATTCCCCACATAAGTTCATTAAGAGCCTGGCCTTCAGATTTCATGCAGGCTGTTCTTCTAATACAGTAATCTCTACCACCACTTACAAAAGAAGCCTTTTTTTCTGCTTCCATTTCACCAAAAAGAGTTTCAAAACGCTTTTCGTCCTCAAAGCTCATTTTTGTTATGATTTTTGCAAGAAGGTCAAGTGTAGGTTTAGCCATAGAAGTAAGAGCTTTACAGCTTATTCCAAGCCACTTGCGCCCAATAAAATTCTTATCTTTGTATTTTTCTGCAAGAGCAAGGCTTTCGACTGCATCTGAGACAATTCCTGTACAGGTTCGGCCCCAAACATCGCCCATAAGGCAGGCAGATTCTGTAATACAGTCATCCCAGTTTTTTCCGTCCCAGCCCATATTTGTAATTGCAGAAGAAAGGAAAGGAAGATATCTGTAGTCGGCCGGCTGCAGGCGGTCAAAAGGGAACATTACATCTACATAGAATATGCCGTTTGTGTTTTCTTCATTGATAAAAAGAGGAACCTTTGAAGAGTCTGAGCCTGTTACATAGTCAAGCCTTGTATTGGTAATTTCGACTTTTGGATCTAGTTCACATAGTTTTACACGAGGCATGCAGGCTGTTTCTTCCGGACTTTCTATATGCTGCTGAGCTTGATGAAGAAGCTCAAGATCCTCTTTAAGCTTTTCTTTATCTGCAGCGGCACTAAGACTTTGAACAAGTTTTTCTTCCTCTTCGTTACGCTTTTGCAGATATTCAGCTGAAGGTTCTGCAACAAACTTTACGCACACATCCTTGTCTAAAAAGTATTTTTTAATCAGCTTTCGAGGTAAATCTTTATCTGCTCGAAGCCGCTCTTTAAATAATTCAAAGGAAGTGATAGGAGTAAGCTGATCTGAGCAGGCTTTACCATAGTTCCAGCCTTTTAAAACCTTTTCCATAATTACCAGAGAATAAGGCCCCCAATAGCGGGTAACCTCTCTTAGATTAAAATCTATACCCATAATGGCAGAATTTATATCATCCTCTGAAATTCCTTCGTCATATATTTCCTGAATAGATTTTTTAATAAGGTCGTAGACTTTTTCTTCATCACCTTTTTTTACACCGCTAAGTCCATAGCAGAAAAATTCTTCCTGCAGCTGGCCAAAATTATTCCAGATAGGACTTAAATCATCTCCTAAACCACTTTCCTTTAATTTATAAGAAAGAGGAGCACTGTCGTTTCCGCAAAGGACCTCTGACAAGAAATATTTTTCAATATTTGATTGTCCTGAATACCAGTTCATTGTAACAATAAGACCAGTACTTCCGGTTTCTGGTACCTTTTGTCGAATTTCTAGACTTTGTGTCCGTGGTGTAAGAGTCTGAAGCTCTTGAACCTCGGCTTTTACTAAAGGTAGCTTTGAAGCATAATTTTTTATATCAGCATGACAATTAAACTTTTCTTCCAGACGGCTCATAAAACGTTCGTTTAAGAAGTCAATTTGTTCTGCAGTAGAAATATTTCCATGAAGATAAAGAAGACAGTTATCCGGACTATAAAATTTCTGATGAAAATCCAGGAATTCCTGATAAGTAAGGCTTGGAATTACTGCCGGGTCTCCACCTGAATCATAGGCTGCAAAGCTGTCTGGGAACATGGAACGAATCTGAAGATCAACGGCAACGTCGCGGAAAGCAGAATAGTTCCCCTTCATTTCGTTATAAACAACACCCTGAATACTTGCTTTTCCATCTTTATCCAGTTCCAGACGGTGTCCTTCCTGTATAAAGGTCTCGTAATCCAGCTTTGGAAAGAAAACGGCATCTGCATATACATCCATCATATTATAATAATCTGCCGGGATAACAGAAGAGCCAGGATACACTGTCTTATCTGGATAGGTAAAAGCATTCAAAAATGATGCAAGAGAGGTAGAAGCCAGTGTAATAAAGGGTTCTTTTAGAGGATATTTTTCAGAGCCACAAAGAACAGAATGTTCCATAATATGAGCAATACCCTTTGAATTCTTTGCAAAGGTGCGGAAGGCAAATGCAAAGGTATTTTCATTATCATTATTTACAATATGATAAAGCTCGAGACCTGTTCTTTTATGTCGCATAAAAACGCCTTTAGACTTATAATCCTTTAAGTCATCTACGGCAAGAAGCACAAAGCCTCCATATTCTTTACCAAGATTCTTTTCATCTGTAAAATCAAACATTTTTTCCCTCTTTTAAATCTGTTATTTTACTTTTTTAAAAAACAGGAAGTCTCCCGGTATTAACCTGATTGGGAATACTGCTTCTTCATCAGAGGAATTAAATTCTAGTTTTCTTGTATATAAAGGCTTGATTTCCGAAGGCCGCCATGGCATTGGCTTTTCTGGGACAGGTATTACTTCCAGTAAAGAAGCCCCTTTTACATGAATATTAAAATCTACCGGTGCACAACCATCATTAGTATAGCAATAAAGACCAAATGTGTCATTATCGTAAGTAAAGAGTGAGATACCATGAGGGCCATCCAGATAAATACCGTCTGAGGATAATTCCTGTCTCAACTGAGTTAAAACTTCTTTTGGAAGCTCCTTTATTTTTGAAGGCATTTGAGGAAGATTTAGAAGTTCGAAAAGACCTTCTCCGTAGGTGTCGTAAGCTATAATACTTTCGTGATATTCACCGTGACCTGCATTAGCCTTTGACCAGCTGGCATTATTGCGGTGTTCAAGCAGAGAAAAAGTAAGAGGCTCTTTTGAAGTTATATAATTTCTGCCATATAAACCGGAAACTGTTACCTGAAACTCGTCAGCTTCAAGTATGCGGCCGGTATAACGAATGGAAGTAAATTCACTAAGAGGAGGCTTAAGTTTTTTTTCATCACTTGCCTTTTGTGCAGCCATAACAAAGCCTGCTGTTACAAAAAGCTTTCCGCCGTCAAGCATAAAAGCCTGCATTTTTTTAGTAATTTCAGAATCTTCCAGACTTGAAGCAGTGAGCAAAAGCTTTTCGCACTGTTTTTTTCCGTCTTTTAGAGGGAAATATGGACTTGGCTCCATTGGGATTCCTGCCATACCAAGATAATCTTCCAGATGGTCTTCGCCCTGGGAATTAAAAGGAATATAAACCTTTGTACCGCATGGATTTCCGCAGTAATCTAAGATTTCGTCGATCTTTTGATACTGAAAACCAAGAGGAGTTGCTCTCTTGTTATTGTAAATGGCTGGCCAGCAGAACATCATCAATTCTTTCGCTCGAGAAAAGGCTGTAAGATAGGCCTGTTCCAAATAAGAATCTATGCGGTCACATTCAAAGGGGTCGAACCAGCCGCCGCCGTTTCGAGATGGACTGGCATTTTCCATGTAGCGTGGAAGGGAATAGCTGAGGTAACGGGGCAGATGCTGGTCCTGCTGGGCAGGATGGCGGGTTTCTGTTCCTGTGTATATTCCATCAAAAATATCCTTTTGTTCTTTTGGATTATAGCCTGTTTCCTGAAAGCTTTCCCGCCAGTTTGGATATTTTATAATTATTTTTACTTTAGGATTAACAGCCTTGGCGGGCTTTATAATCAGATTTTCAGAAACTTCCTTCATTTTTTCCAGACGGAAGTCTTTCCAGCTGCGTTCCCCTTTTTCTTTTCTACAATCCTCGCACATACACTGGGTAAAGAAAAAATCATCTATTATAAATTCATCAAAAAGTCTTGCAGTATATTCGCTGACTTCCTTGAGTTTAGCTCTCATAGGCTGATTACAGTAACAGAAGGTTTCAAAAAGGCGGTGGCGCTTTTTATCATCCTCTGTAAGGTCTGGGGTAACGGTAGTAATTCCACCTGCGACTTCTATTCCATACTCTGAAAGAACTTTTTTAATCATATTTATCTGCTTTTCCCAAGCAAAGCTTCCCCGGAAGGTTTCCAGATAAACCTTATCTATTCCGATATACTTTTGCAGCCAGTCAGCCTGCTTGCGAAGCTCTTCCTGAGAAATATGCTCAGCCCACTGAGCAACACAATATGTAACTGATTTAAAATTTCTATAAAATGACATTTAACTGCCTCCCTGCAATATTTAGTATACAGCAGGGAGGAAGGATTACATTAAAAAAAATCTTTATGAATTGAACAAATCTCTTTTTTTAAGAGGATTAAAGCACAAGGGCTGAGGAGTAAGAACGGCTTATAAAGCAAAGCCTTTAACAAGGGCTTAAAACATTAAAGGACATATTCCTCATCATCACGATTTTTTACATAAAGATTACCAGCTTCGTAGGCACGGCGTAATTTGCCGAAAAAGGTCTGAGTTATAGCTTCGCAGTCGCCGCGGCGCATTGGACGGAGTATTTCTGTCTGTTCCCTAACCTCTGCCCTTCTGCCGGCGGATATGTTAGAAAGAATTTTTTCCTGAAAGTCATCCGGCTTGGCGGCTATAAGCCTTGCTATATCTGCTTCTGTCATTTCGGCAAGCTGCTTTTGAATAAAATGGTCATCGGCATTTACAACATCGTCGATTGTAAATAAGCGGCTGCGTAAATCCTGTCCTAAATCAGGATCTTCATCTGAAAGGTAAGAAAGAATATCATGCTCGGCAGAAAGGTCCATCTTTTTCAAAATTTGGGCAAGAGCATTTCTGCCATCAATATTTTCTGAATCATCAATTTCCAGGTGAAGAGATTTTTCGTGCATCGCCTGATCGAGCCGCTGAATAATTTCGGGAGAAACGGCTTCCATTTTTGCAAGTCTTAAAACAACTTCTTTTTTTTCGTCAGCCTGCATATTATTAATTATACCGGCCGCCTTTTTGGGTTCAAGATGAGAAAGAACTATTGACTGAACACCCACATTTTCGCCCTTTAAAAGCTGGTAAACATGTTCGTTTTCCATATCGTTGAGGTAAGAAAAAGGTGTCTGCCCCTGAAGCGGCATAGTCTTTTTTATAAGCTCTTCTGCCCTCTTTTTCCCGTAGGCTTTTTCGAGCATATCGCGGGCAGTTTCAAGACCACCTTCTGTTTTTGCCTGCTGTAAGAGTCCGTTAAATTCTTCTAAAATTACAGACTTTTCTTCATTAGAAAGGCTTCGAATAGATGCAATTTCTGGAATTATCTTTTCTATCTGCTTTTCGCTTAAATGAGGCAGAACCTTTGCAGCTTCCTCTTCTCCTATGATGAGTAAAAATTTAGCAACCCGGCGGTATACTGATTCTCGTCCATCTGCATCTTTTGGCGCTTCAGGAACCTTTATAAGGCCTCCGCTTTTTAAGAAGTCTGTTGCATTATTAAGACGACGTTTTGTGTCTGCTATAGAAGCCGCTGCTCTTGCCTTTTCTTCTCTTTCGGCCTGCATTCGTCTGCTTGTTACTGAGGATGATGAAAAAGACTGGGAATTTATTTGATTTTGAAAAAAGCTTTGACTTTTTGTTTGCTGAGCCTGTGGCTGCAGCTGTTGAGACTGAGAGTTAGTCTGAGCTGTTTCTTTTGTATAATGCTGTAAACCGGAAGTCCAGTCTTCCTTTACACTTTTTCCATCTGAGGCGTGCTTAAGATATGCTGCGGCACGAAAATCATTTTTATTCATATTATAATTATAGTCTAAAGAGTCAGGAAATTCAAACTTTCTTATGTACTATGCGAGATTACCGTGCTATGCGAGATTATCGTGCTATATGTCATTACCGTGCTCAACACGGCAATCTGTCATATAAAATGCCCAGTAAAAAACGCTCCGCAATGCTCGCGTTTTTTACGCGCTCGCTGCGGTTCGAATCCTGTCGATTTTTCCTTACTTCAATTTTTACTCAAAAAAAAAAAGCTCTCTGGTTATTCCAGAGAGCTTAATCTGGGCCGACAGGATTCGAACCTGTGGAATGCGGGCACCAAAAGCCCGTGTCTTACCGCTTGACGACGGCCCAATTTATATCATAAAAGAAAACCTGCTGCTCGAGAAATTAGTCCTCTGCGCCGCCAGCTTCTACATGACCTGCGTTATACTCAGCCAAAATTTTATCCTGGATTTCATTTCGGAATTCAGGGCTAATTGGATGAGCGACATCCTTATATTCACCGTTTGCCGTTTTTCTGCTTGGCATTGCGATAAATAAACCAGATTTACCTTCAATAATTTTTACATTATGAACAACAAAGCAGTCATCAAAAGTGACAGTAACATAAGCCCGAAGCTTTCCTTCGTCCTCAACCTTTCTGATACGTAATTCAGTAATCTGCATACAGTCCACCTTATGCAAAACTATACAGTCTGCACGAGTTTAGATTCATATTTACCAGCAAGCTTTTCTTGAACATCAAGAGCCTGCTGCCTTAAAGCAAAAACACCATAAACTGTAGAGCCAGAACCCGACATTTCCGCATAGGGACAACCGGATTTTTTAAGCAACTCCAATGCGTCTCGAATATCACTATAGACCTTCGAAACAGCAGGTGTAAATGTATTTACGAATTTCCACTCTCCAACGGATCTGTTATAAATTGCTTCATATTCAGAAAATGGAACTTCCAAAAAAATATTTTTTTTGGCAGCAATATACTCATCTACAAGGGCATAAGCCTCTTTTGTAGAAGAACTAACTTTTGGAAAGACCAGCAGAATATTTAAATCCAACCGGGGCTTTATCCTTCTAACCATTTCACCGCGACCAGAAACCAGAGCACATGATTTTCCTTCTTCATCACCATGGAGAAAAAAGAAAACGTCACTACCAGTTTGAGCGGCAATGAAATCATACTGATTTTCATTAAGCGTGATTTTACACGCTTTTTCCAGTAGGCGAACAAGAGCTGCAGCATCCGAAGAGCCACCTCCTAAACCGCCACCAGAAGGAATTCCCTTTATCAGCTCAACACTGACTCCGGGAACCTTGCATTCTGCAATTTGACAAAATGCATTGTAGGCTTTAACCAAAGTATTATCTCCAGGCAGCTGCATTGAAGCGCAACTAACTCTACACTCTTTTTGAGGAAGAAAAGTTACGTTCAACTTGTCATACAAGTTAACCGTCTGAAATATACTTTCGATATTATGATACCCATCTTCGCGCTTTGGCAAAACATTTAATCCGAAATTAATCTTTGCGTAGGCTTTGACTGATGTATCAAAATTCATAATGTAAATCTTATTATAACAATTTTTCTTTTCTTGTCAAATAACAAAATGTTAGCAACACCGGCCTTTTCATTTTTACTCGCCCAATTTTTTATTTTCTGATATATTACAAAAACTATGAAGCATAATCAGAAAGTTTTTGGCATTTCTCTGGCAGCCCTTTGTGGTGTAGTGCTCTATCAGCTTTCGGAAAATATTGCGATTCATTTTACAAATGCTTCAAACGTAAGTGTAATTGTGAGCATCTGTCCGTTTTTTACGGCAATTATCAGTCAGATTTTTTTGAAGGAAAAACACCTGTCGCTCTGGTTTGTAATTGGTTTTATAATTTCTATAATTTGAGTAGCTCTTGTCTGCTTTAACGGAAAGGCAGAACTGGAATTTAATCCTCGTGGAGATTTTCTTGCTCTGCTGGCGGGGCTTTGCTGGGGCTTTTATTCTATGATTGTTTCAATTATTAACAAAAAAAGCTATAACAGGGTTGCCTCTACCCGCCGCATTTTCTTCTTTGCAGTTTTAATTATGATTCCTTTATCGTTGATGGGCTGGACTCTTTCTCTGCAGGAAGGAAAAGGCAGTATGGCTGTAAGTGAGGCTGGTCTAAAGACTGGAGAATTTATCCGTTCTCTGTATTTTATATGTGATAAAGCCTTTAATGCAGAGCGTTTTTCTAATCCTTTTAACTGGATAAATCTGCTTTTTCTGGGGCTTGTTGCCAGCGGGCTGTGTTTTACAAGCTGGAATAAGGTCTGCCAGATTGTGGGGACAGTAAAGGTTTCCTGCACAATAAAAAGTATAATAGCTGCATCTTACCCCGCTAAAAAAGCATCTTACCAAAAACTATATTGCCAGCAAAAGCCGCATATTTTACACTCCTCTTAAAAAAAAGAGGAGTATTTTATGAATAAAAAATTTTCACGGGCCGGCCTGAGCTGCCTTATTATTTCACTAGCTGTTTTCTTTTCAAGCTGTTCTTTCCA
>ODAI013989334.1_pt1 | contig 15730 bp, 14 predicted proteins | sample 1539321 | NCBI WGS metagenome assembly ODAI01 (sample SAMN02144231, study PRJEB22623) | gut metagenome | biome: sheep rumen | host: Ovis aries | place: New Zealand
CCGCCTGCTCCGGGCTGAGGATAGCCCATGCTTCCCGTCCCGAAGCCTCCCGCAGGCTGACCGTATCCCTGCTGCGCCTGCCCGAAAGCAGGATAACCGTTCTGAGCGGTGGGCGCGCTCTGCCCGTAATTCTGCCCGAAGGCGCCATATCCCTGCGGAGAAGCACCATATCCCATGCCGCTTCCGTTCTGAACAGAGGCGCCATTCTGTGCGGCAAAGGATCCCGTATTCGAGAAACCGCGAACGCTTCCCTGACTGGTCATCGCCGGCTGTCCCTGCAGGCCGCCCATCGGGTACCCGCCGGTGCCCTGCGGAAAGCTCTGCGGCTGAGAATAGCCCTGTCCCTGAAACGCTCCGGCCTGCTGGCCGGAAGCGATCTGCTGCGGATACCCCTGCACCGTGCCGGCTCCCGGCATCGGATAGCCCTGTGGCTGTCCGTATCCTGCCTGGGGGTATCCCTGTGCCGGTCCATAGCCGGTGGGATTCTGCCCGGTGGCTGCCTGCTGGGGATAGGAACCCGGAGCCGGATTCTGGCGACCTGTATTCTGATTGCGATTCATGAACATATTCTTTTACTCCAACCCTGTCATCAACCCTGCAGCAAATGACTGCCTTCCATACACACTGAGCCAAAAGAGCTCAGATTAATATTTTATCATTGCTCTCTGAGCTTGTAAATCATTTTTTCAGGTTTCAGACATTTTCCCGGGACATGGGATCTGTGTCCCTCCTTCCCTCCGGCTCCGATTTGGTTGCATTCAGTTGCTGTATTTGTTATAATTTTCTGGTAGCTCCGGCAGACAATTTCCCCCACATCTGTGCCGGACACAGGAGGACAGCATGATGGTTCAGCCGCTCGAAAAGTATGTTACGACCATTCCCGATTTTCCCGAGCCCGGGATCATGTTCCGGGATATCACGACCGTCATTCAGGATCCCGCCGGTCTGAAGCTGGCGATTGATGGGCTGACAGAGCTTGTCCGGGATCTGGATTTTGATGTGGTGGTTGGGCCGGAATCCCGTGGGTTCATTTTCGGCGTGCCGGTCGCCTATCTGACCGGCAAGGGCTTTGTTCCCGTCCGGAAAAAAGGCAAGCTGCCCCGGGAAACCATTTCGGAAAAATATGATCTGGAATACGGTCAGGCCGAAATCGAAATCCACAAAGATGCGATCCGGCCGGGTCAGAAGGTGGTTGTGGTGGATGACCTGATCGCCACCGGCGGCTCCGCTGCCGCGACGGCGAAGCTCATTGAAGCGCTGGGAGGCCAGGTGGTTCGGATGATCTTCGTGATGGAGCTTGCCGGCCTGGAGGGCCGCAAAAAGCTCAGCGGTTATCCCGTTGACTCCCTGATCGTCTACCCAGGAAAATAAAAATGCAGGAACGAATTGAAGCGGTTCTCTTTGATCTGGACGGAACCCTGACCGATACCCTGGAGGATATCGCGGCAGCGATGAATGATGCGCTTGCCTCTTTCGGCCTCCCCCTCTGGCCCACCGATTCGTATCGTTTTCTGGTGGGTGACGGGGCGCTCAGGCTTGCCGAACGAGCTGTCAGGGATCGGCAGGATCTTCGGGATGCCGTGCGGGCCGCCTACCAGGCCCGGTATGAAACCCATTCACAGATCCGGACACGCCCGTATGAAGGCATCCCGGACCTGCTGAACGCCCTTGAAAGGGCATCGATTCCGATGGTCGTTTTTTCCAATAAGCCGGATGCGGATACCCGGGCCATCGTTTCCCATTACTTTCCCCGGATTTCCTTTGCGGCCGTGGTTGGCCAGAAGCCAGGTGTCCCGGTCAAGCCGAATCCGGAGGGTGCGCTGCGTATCGCGGACTCACTGGGCATTCCTCCCGCCCGGTTTGCCTATCTGGGAGATACGAATGTGGATATGCGCTGCGCCCTGCGTGCCGGCATGCATCCTCTGGGCGTCACCTGGGGATTCAGAACCGCCGAGGAACTGCTTGCTTCCGGCGCGGAAGCTCTGCTGCAGAAACCTGCCGATCTGCTTCCCTTTCTGAACCTCCCGGTGAGCCAGACCTGACAGCGAATGCTGATCCTGCTCCTTGCGGACGAAGCGGCTCCTTGGAATCCGTGCTTCCCTCCCCGGTCCGAATTTGGAGCTGTCTGACTTACGCTGTTCCAGAATGATACTTGAAGGAGGAATCTGTCCATGGCTTTTCAGCCAAATCCCCTGAAGCTTGGCTTTGGCCTGATGCGGCTTCCCAAAAATGCCGACGGTACCATTGATATTCCACAGGTCTGTCAGATGGCGGACCGCTTTATTGCGGCGGGCGGAACCTATTTTGATACCGCCTTTGTGTATGACGCGGGAGGCAGCGAGGCTGCCTTCAAGGCTGCCGTGGCTGATCGCTATCCACGGGAAGCCTATACGCTGGCCACCAAGCTGAACGCCTCGATGATGTGCACGGACGCGGAAAGCGCAAAGGCAGAGTTTTCCATCAGTCTGGAGCGCACCGGCGCCGGCTATTTTGATTATTACCTGCTTCACGCGCTTCAGCGCTCTACCTTTCAGAAGTACGAGGACTATGGCATCTGGGATTTTGTCAGAGAGCAGCAGAAAAAGGGGCTCATCCGTCACTGGGGGTTCTCCTTCCATGCGGATCCCGAGCTCCTGGAGCAGCTTCTGGAAGCCCATCCGGACGCTGAATTCGTTCAGCTCCAGATCAACTATGCGGACTGGGAAAATCCCGGCGTAGCCTCCCGCAGAAACTGGGAAATCTGCAAAGCCCACGGCAAGCCGGTCATCGTCATGGAGCCGGTCAAGGGCGGCATCCTGGCGGATCCCATTCCGGAAGTCCGGTCCGTTTTTGATGCCTCCGGCTCCAGCGCTTCCTATGCCAGCTGGGCCCTGCGCTTCGTGCTGGGCCTGGAGAACGTTCACGCCGTGCTCAGCGGCATGAGCAACCTGGCGCAGATGGAGGATAATCTGCGCTCTGTAACTCCCTTCAAGCCCCTGGATGCCCATGAAACCGAACTGATCCATCAGGCGCAGCGGGCTCTCGATGCAGACAAGTCGATTCCCTGCACCGCCTGCCATTACTGCACCAAGGGCTGTCCGATGGAAATCCCCATTCCGGAGATATTCAACGTCATCAACCGGAAAAAGGGCAGTCCCAAGTTCCGCACCGTCCGTGAATATGATATCGTCACACAGAACCGCGGCAGGGCCAGCAGCTGCATCTCCTGCGCTCAGTGCGAATCAGTCTGCCCCCAGCAGCTTCCGATTATCAGTCTGCTGGCGCAATGCCGTGCCGAACTGGAAGGCTGAAAATGGAGCATGACTCCCCTGCATCGCCCCTCTCTCTGGAATCACCTTTCCGGTGATTCCTTTTTCTGTTACAAAACTATTACGAGAATAATAAGTATTTGAATGCTCCTGATTTTTCTTTCTTTCGCTCCCCAGTTTATGATATAATGCAGTTGAAAAGCGGGTAGATCCGCAAAAAAATGAAAGGGGTTTTTTCAATGAAAAAGTTGCTTGCCCTGGTATTGGCATTGGTTCTTGCGCTTTCCGTGATGGCGGTTGCGTCCGCTGATGGGCTGCGTGTCGCGATGATCACCGACTATGGCGACATCACCGACCAGAGCTTCAATCAGACCACCTACGAAGCTGCCAAAGCGTTCTGCGAAGCGAACACGATTGACTTCCAGTACTATAAGCCGGCTTCCGACTCGGACGAGGATCGGATCTCCTCCATCGAAAAGGCGATTGATGACGGCTATACCGCCATTATCATGCCCGGTTATGCCTTTGGGCCTGCCATCCAGGCTGTCGCTCCTGAATATTCCGATATCAACTTCATCGCTCTGGATGTGAGCGAGGGAGACATTGGCGATCTGGCCAGCGCGGTTCCCGCCAATCTTTACTGCGCCGTGTATCAGGAAGAGCTCTGCGGCTACATGGCCGGTTATGCTGCGGTGAAGCTGGGCTATACGAAGCTGGGCTTCCTGGGCGGCATGGCGGTTCCCGCCGTGGTTCGCTATGGCTACGGCTTTGTGCAGGGCGCGGATGCTGCTGCTGCCGAGCTGAATAAGACCGATGTGCAGATCAACTATGTCTACGGCAACCAGTTCTATGGCGACTCCGACATCACCGCCTACATGGATACCTGGTATTCCAACGGCACCGAAGTGGTCTTCGCCTGCGGCGGCGGCATCTTCACCTCTGCCGGTGAAGCCGCTTCCAAGGCCGGACAGAAGGTCATCGGCGTGGACGTGGACCAGGCTGCTACCATTGACGGCCTCTACGGCGAAGGCATTACCGTCACCTCCGCGATGAAGGGCCTCGCAGCGACCGTCAACAGTCAGCTCACTGCGCTGAAGGACGGCACCTTTGCCGGCGGCAAGGTGGAGAACCTGGGCCTCGTGAGCGAAGATTCCGCTCTGAACTACGTCCAGATCGCTCCCTCCACCCAGTTCGGTGAGGGCTTCACCCAGGAAGACTATGCGGCCCTGGTCGCGAAGATGTTCGCGGGTGAAGTGACCGTTTCCAATGCCATCGATGCCGAGCCCGCCGTGACCGCGGTGACGGTTGATTATCAGGGCAACATCAAATAATGGTTTTCGGCCGGGGCGCGCCGCGCCCCGGTTTCCGGGAAGAGCCTCTGTTTGTCGCAAGGATAAAGCAGAGGCTCTTTTCGGAAAAGACCGGAGATCAACCATAAAAAGGAGGAGAATGACATTGGGCCATGAAACAGCCAGCGAGTACGCCATTGAGATGCTGCACATCACCAAGCGTTTTCCGGGCATCATCGCCAACGACGATGTGACCATCCAGCTGCGGCATGGAGAAATCCACGCCCTTCTCGGCGAAAACGGTGCCGGAAAATCTACCCTGATGAGCGTTCTTTTCGGGCTCTATCAGCCGGAGGAAGGCAGAATTCTCAAGGACGGGAAAGAGGTCAAAATCAACAATCCCAACGATGCCAACGATCTGGGGATTGGCATGGTTCATCAGCATTTTAAGCTGGTGGAATGCTTTACCGTTCTGGATAATATCATCATGGGCGTGGAGCCTGTCGGCCATATGGGCTTTCTCCGCAAGAAGGAAGCCCGGGAAAAGGTGCTGGCCCTGTCGGAAAAATACGGTCTGCAGGTGGATCCCGACGCGAAAATTTCAGATATCACCGTCGGCATGCAGCAGCGGACAGAAATTCTCAAAATGCTGTACAGGGACAATGAAATCCTGATCTTTGATGAACCGACCGCCGTCCTGACCCCCCAGGAAATTTCGGAGCTCATGCAGATCATGAAAAACCTGGCTGCAGAAGGAAAATCCATTCTCTTCATCAGCCATAAGCTGGCGGAAATCATGGCCGTTGCGGACCGTTGCAGCGTTCTGCGCAAGGGGAAATATATCGGCACCGTGAATACTGCGGATGTCACCATGGAAGATCTGTCCGCCATGATGGTCGGAAGAAATGTCAATTTCCATGTAGAGAAGCAGGAAGCGCATCCCGGGGATGTGGTCCTGAAGGTTTCCCACATGACAGTCGCCTCCAAGTCACACAGCAACAACGCCGTCAAGGACGTGTCCTTCGAGGTGAGACGGGGAGAAATCGTCTGCATCGCCGGAATCGACGGGAATGGACAGTCTGAGCTGGTCTATGCGCTGACCGGCCTGGAGCCCCTGGTCAGCGGGTCCATCTGGATGAACGGAAAGGATATCACCAAAGCCTCCATCCGGCGCAGATCCAACTCGGGGATGAGTCATATTCCGGAGGACCGCCATAAGCATGGCCTGGTTCTGGACTATTCGCTGGAATATAACCTGATTCTCCAGACCTACTTTGAATCCCGCTTTACCGACCGGATTGGATTCATGCGCCGAAAGTCCATCCGGGATTATGCCAACTCGCTGATTGACCAGTATGACGTGCGCTCCGGGCAGGGGCCCATCACCGCCGCCAGATCCATGTCCGGCGGCAATCAGCAGAAAGCGATTATTGCCAGGGAAATCGACAGACAGCCCGAGCTGCTCGTCGCAGTTCAGCCCACCCGCGGCCTGGATGTCGGTGCCATCGAATATATCCATAAGCAGCTGGTCGCTCAGCGGGATGCCGGAAAGGCGGTCCTGCTGGTTTCTCTGGAGATGGACGAGGTGCTGGATGTTTCAGACCGGATTCTGGTCATGTACGAGGGTGAAATTGTCGGAGAGCTGGATCCCAGGAAGACCAATCCGGAAGAAATGGGCCTCTACATGGCCGGTGCAAAGAGAGAGGAGGGTTAATCATGCAGGGACAGAGTACAGGTAGAAAAAAGAATCTGCTGGCCATCCCCGCTGTTCAGACGATCGTGGCCTCCCTGCTGTGCGTCCTCGTGGGTCTGCTGATCGGCTTCCTGGTTCTGCTGGTCATCAATCCGTCCGGCGCCTGGGAATCCATCGTCAACGTCATCAAAAACTTCTTTACCTGGAGCAGGCCGCAGCAGCAGATCAAGCAGTTCGGCAATACGCTTGCCAAAACCATTCCCCTGATCATGTGCTCCCTGAGCATCCTTTTCGCCTACAAGGTAGGCCTGTTTAACATCGGTGCGGCGGGTCAGTATGTCGCCGGAGCCTGTGCAAGCCTCTATGCTGCGCTGGCCTGGGGCTGGAGCTGGTTCCCCTGCATGCTGTTCGCCATCGTATGCGCGGCGGTTCTCGGAGCCATTGTCGGCGTGCTGAAGGCATACTGCAATGTAAACGAAGTCATTTCCGGCATCATGCTGAACTGGATCGGACTCTATACGGCAAATACCATCCTGACCAACGTCAAGGAGGTCGCCAGCCCCTATACGCTGTACATCAAGGATGTCAATCCATCCGCCCTCCTGCCCAATCTGGGGCTGGATCAGCTGTTCAACAAAAACGCCTACGTCACCCTCGCGGTCCCGCTTGCGCTGCTGCTCGCCGTGCTGACGGCAGTGGTGCTCAGCAAAACCCGTTTCGGCTATGAGCTCAAGGCAACCGGCAACAACATGAATGCGGCCAAGTATGCAGGCATGGCCGAAAACCGCAATATCATCCTGACGCTGATGATCTCCGGCGCGCTGGCCGGACTGGGTGCCTCCATGCTGTATCAGACTGGATACATGCGCTGGGAATGCACCCAGTCCTCCGTCCCCTCCATGGGCTTCAACGGCATCGCCGCAGCCTTCCTGGGCGGGTTGAATCCCATCGGTGTTATTTTCTCCTCCTTCTTTATTCAGCACATCACGGATGGAGGTCAGTATGTCAACACCAATTTCTATTCCTCCCAGATTTCGGACGTGATCTCCTCCATCATCATTTACCTCTGTGGATTTGTCCTGTTCATTAAACTGACCATCAACAAGTCCCTTGCCCGCAGGAACGAGAAGAAAGAGGTGAAAGCATAAATGTTGCTGCTCATTCAATATACGCTGATTTTTGCCTCCGTTCTTCTGCTGGTTGCTTTGGGAGGCTGTATCTCTGAACACTCCGGCATTATCAATCTGGGGCTGGAGGGCATCATGGTGGTCGGAGCCCTGGGCGGAGCCCTGGTGATGAGCAACCTCCAGACGGCCTCTCCCCTGCTCATGGTGCTGGCGGCTCTGGCGGTTTCCGCGCTGCTGGGCATGCTCTATTCCTGCCTGCTGGGTGTCGCGTCGATCCATTTTAAAGCAGATCAGACCCTGGTCGGCACCGCCATGAATCTTCTGGCCACAGCAGCCGCCACCGTTTTTGTCAAGGCGATGAATACCTCCATCAATCCCGATAACCATTCCTCTGAAATCGAATACGTCGCCGCACGGAAAATGTTCATTGTCAATATCAACGGCTTCGAGTTTAACTGGTTCATGCTGGTAGCCATCCTGGCGGTTGTGCTCGTCTATTTCTTCCTGTACAAAAACAGACTCGGCCTCCGACTGATGGCCTGTGGTGAGCATCCTCAGGCCGCGGACTCCGTGGGCATCAACGTCTATAAGATGCGCTGGATGGGCGTCCTGATTTCCGGCGCTCTCGCAGGGCTGGGCGGTCTGTGCTATATCCTGGCCGGTGTTTCCCTGTGGAAGTTTGAAAATGGCGTTGCTGGATTCGGATTCCTCGCCCTGGCCGTCATGATCTTCGGTCAGTGGAAGCCGGGAAGAATCGCTCTGGCCGCGCTGCTTTTCGGTCTGTTCAGAGCGCTTTCCAATACCTATGCCGGCTTCCCCGCACTGGTTTCCCTGAATCTGCCCAGTAACGTATACAACATGATGCCCTACATCGTCTGTCTGATCGTGCTGGCTTTTACCTCCAGGAATTCTGCAGCTCCGAAGGCTGAAGGCATTCCCTATGATAAGGGATCCAGATAAGTTTTTCCTTCAGAATCGTCTTGCCGGTCACCGGCACATTCATTCCAACTTCAGAAAGGCAATTCATGCATGATCACAAACGATAAAGGGATTGTTGAACTCAAGCATTCCATTCTGCGCGATATTTGTGCACTGGCCTGGGAGGATCAGCTGAATCCCGACAACACGGAAAAAATACTCTATGAGGTCAGCCCCGGCCCGAAGCCAAAGTACCGCTGCTGTATCTACAAGGAGCGTGAAATCGTCCGGGGCAGGATTCGCCTGGCCATGGGTCAGGCGCCTGATCCGGCGAAGCCGACCAGAAATGTCGTGGCGGTCATCCCGGCCGCCTGTGACGACTGTCCGATTCAGGACTACTTTGTTTCGGACATCTGTCGCTTCTGCCTGGGAAAGGCCTGCCTGAACGCCTGCAAATTCGGAGCCATCACGCCCGGGGATTCCAAGATGCGCATCGATTCCAACAAATGTAAATCCTGCGGCCAGTGCGCCAAAGCATGCCCCTACGGTGCGATCATTCATTCCGAGCGTCCATGCAGAAAGGCATGCCCGGCGGATGCTATCGTCTACGATGAAAACGGTCTGTGCATGATCAATGAAGAAAAATGCATTCATTGCGGTCATTGCATCCACAGCTGTCCCTTTGGCGCCATCGGAAGCAAGATCTTTGCGGTGGACGTGATTCGCGCCATCCGGAGCGGAAAACGGGTCATCGCCATGTGCGCCCCTGCCACCGAGGGACAGTTTGGGCCGGAGATCACCATGGCCGCTATCCGCGCCGCCCTCAGGAAAATCGGGTTTGCCGACATGGTGGAGGTGGGTCTCGGCGGGGATATGACAGCTGCCTATGAAGCCCGGGAATGGATTGAGGCCCACCGGGAGGGAAAGAAAATGACCACCTCCTGCTGTCCGGCCTTCATTTCACTGCTTCGTCACCATTTTCCCGAGCAATACGCCAAATATAAGTCCTCCACAGTATCCCCCATGGTTGCCGTATCCCGCTACCTGAAATCCCAGGATCCGGACTGTATCACGGTTTTTATCGGGCCCTGCATCGCCAAGAAGGGCGAAACACTGAATGAATTCATTGCCAACCGTCCGGACTATGCGCTGACCTACGGTGAAATGGTGGCAATGCTTGATTCCCGGAATATTCAGGTTGAGCCGGTCGAGGAAGACTATCAGGAAGCCTCCCTCTTCGGAAAGCGCTTCGCGGCCAGCGGCGGCGTTGCGTCTGCCGTGCTTGAGGTCATGAAAGAGCTGGGAGAAAACACGGATGACATCACGCTGCGCACCTGTGCCGGCGGAGACGAATGCAAAAAGGCACTGTATCTGCTGAAGGCCGGCCGTTTACCGGAGGACTTCATTGAAGGAATGATCTGTCCCGGCGGCTGCGTCGGCGGACCTTCCAAGCATCAGGCGGAAAACCTGGTCATCAGCGCGCGAACAAAGCTGCTCGCCAGGGCGGATGGGCGGGCCATTCTGGAAAACCTTCGTCAATATCCCATGGATCAGTTTTCCATGTATCGGGACGGGCACATGGAAAAACCGGATGCCCAGCCTGGGCACCCGGAATCCTAAAACTTCTTTCCTGACCTGTCTCCTGGCTGCGCATGCGCCTTACGGGGCGCTCTGCGCAACCAGGTTTTTTATTTTCCATTGTCCGCTTTCCCGAACCAGCAGCGCCCGATAGGTTGCATCTGGCCAGGGCGGCGGATAGAGCGCATCTGCGCCGTTCTGGGCGATGACCTCATCCGCGCGCAGTCCCTTGACGCGCCCGTCAATTCTCGGCACCCGCTCTTCGATGGTAACCCGGACGGTATTCTCCCAGGGCCAGAGCCACAAAAAGCCCATTTCCAGCCGGTGATCTATGCCCCGGACATTGTAATCCCGATAGGCCGAGCCGCCCTGGGCTGCAGCCGTCAGCAGCGGATCCGCATCCAGATAGGCCTGCTGGAAATAGCGCGTCAGCTCGCCCGCGTTTTCTGAGATGCCCATGACCACCTTGACGCGGTTCGCCATTCCGTCCTTGAGAATGATCTGAATGTTGCTTACATTCATCGCGTAATAGAAGATGGTCAGTATCAGCCCAAGCACCAGACAGAGCGCAAACAGCCGGGAGGCGAAAAACCAGATTCCCCGCCGAAGATATTTCATCGCCCACTTTCCTCCTTCTTCTGCTGCAGAAGCCTGATGCCTGCCGTGAGCTGATCATCCCGCTCCTTACAGCAGCTGAATCAGCATGGTCTTCTGTTCGTCCATTTCCACCACAACCAGGCCATCCTTTTCCAGCTGCTTCATCACATCTGAAAAGCGCTTGAATCCAATGGCCCTCTCATTGAAGTCCGGATAAGCCGTCAGAATATCCGCCTTCAGGATGGAAGGATTGACCCGGTCAAAGCCGCCCTCCTTGTAAGCCTTGATCTGCGCCGCAAAAGCTTCCTTCCAGTTTTCCCGGGTCAGCTGTGGAATGGCCTCTGAGCTCTCCGCCACGCTGTTCAGACTGACCATCACGTTATAATTGTCATTATGCACCCGCAGATCTCCGAAGCGCAGGGATAGCTTGCTCAGCAGCTTATAGAACGTCGCGCAGCCGTAGGCCTTTTCATTGAAGTCAGGGCGCAGCCGCAGCAGCGTCCCCTTCAGCTCGCTGGCGTACATTTCTCCCCGATCCGTCTGCTCCTCCAGCACGGTTGTCAGCAGCTTGTTCAGCTCCGTTTCATCCGCGCTTTCCTCGGTCGGAGCGGCGCCGCGCTGCTTCCGGGGTTTTTCCACATTGCGCTTGTTCACGCTTTCCAGGAATTGAAATTCATTACAGGCATTGATGAAGATGGTACTGGCTGCCTCGCTTCTGCTGATTCCCAGAACGAACTTGCCCATGCTTTTCAGCCGCCCGACCAGCGGCGTGTAATCGCTGTCACCGCTGACGATGCAGAAGCTGTCAATCAGCTCGTTCTGATACGCGACCTCCAGCGCATCGATGACCAGTTGAATATCAGCGTTGTTCTTCTGGCTGATCCCATAGCGCAAGCTGGGCACGACCGTAAAGGTATTGCTGAGGAGGACCTCCTTCAGATCATCAAATTTATCCGTATAGCCATAGACCTTGCCCAGAAGGATATCACCCCGGATCTTGACCTTTTCCAGGATGCTCTTCAGCGTTGTAACCTTGGCCCCGCAGTTTTCCAGATCCACAAATACAGCAAACTTACTCAGAAAAAAACCTTCTTCCATCGTACAGTCATGCGGATGTTCCGTCCGCTTCGCAAGTATACCTGATTTTCCGGAAAACCTCAAGCTCCCCTGTCGAAACTGGACAAAGGTTTCGTCAGGCGCTATACTGTTGAAGCACACCGAAGCGCAGCCTTTCCGCGAGGCTGCTCCGGTCTGCGCTTATTTCCTGCTGTGAACCGAGTAGAAGGAGGAATCTGCGTATGCCTGCCAGAGTCTCAGCATGCATCGTGCTGTATCACTGTGGAGAGGAACTGGATCAGGCGCTGCTGAGTCTGCAGCAGGCGGATACGGAAGTTCAGGTTTTTCTGTGCGATAACTCACCGGAGGATGCGACAGCTGACCGGATCCAGTGGGCCTTCCCCGGCGTCACCATTCTTCCTCAGCAGGGCAATGTAGGCTTCGGTCGGGCCAACAACGCGGTTCTTCCCTACTTAACCAGTCAGTATCACCTGCTCATGAATCCGGACATCACCTTTGAACCGACGCTTCTCAGTCGTATGACAGCCTATATGGACGCCCATCCGCAGATCGCTGTTCTGACTCCCAGGGTCTTGAACCCGGATGGCTCGGAGCAGTTCCTTCCCAAGAAGCAGATCTCCGTTCACGCCCTTCTGGGCGGCCTGCTGGAGCCGCTGGGCAATCCCTTTCGCCGCTGGCGGGAGGACTTTACCATGGCGAACCTCGATATTCGCCAGCCGATTCCCGTCGACTTTGCCACCGGCTGCTTTCTGCTGATCCGCACCTCCCTGTTTCGTCAGCTGGGAGGCTTTGATTCACGGTTTTTTCTGTACCAGGAGGATAGTGATTTAAGCCGCCGTGTGCTTGAACAGAAGCTGGGCAGCATCGTCTACCACCCGGATATGGTTGTGACTCATAAATGGTCCCGGGAAAACACGCGAACCCTTCGAGGCCGTCTTCGTCACATTCGTTCGACCGTCAAATATTTCTCGAAATGGGGGATCACCTGGTGAAGGTCGATGTGCTGCTTGCTGCCTACAATGGCGATGCTTTTCTGGCGCCCCTTCTTCAGTCCCTGGAAAGCCAGTCCGATCCCGCCTTTCGCGTGCTGGTGCAGGATGATGGATCCACCGATGGGACGCTGTCCCTCCTGTCGGACTGGTTCAGGAGGGATCACCGTTTCCAGCCAGGACTTGCGCAGGGCCGGCACCTTGGAGCTATGCGCAATTTTTTCTCCCTGATTTCACAGTCCGACGCGGATGCCGTTCTGCTCTGTGATCAGGATGATGTCTGGGAAAGTCGAAAAATCGCCGTGCTCAGGAGAAGTCTTTCCGAAGCGCAGACGCGCTACGGCGCCGACGTACCGCTGCTGATTCACTCGGACTGCAGCGTCATTGACGAGTCCGGGGCTGTTCTGGCGGAAAGCTTTTTCCGCCATCAGGGCTGGGATCCGGCAGCCACAACACTTCCCCGCCTCCTTGTACAGAATAATGTGACCGGCTGTACCATGATCATGAATCGTGCCCTCTGCCGCCTGATTACCGCCCACGCGAACCCGGAGCGGCTGTTTATGCATGACTGGTTCATCGCGCTCTCCGCCGCAGCCTTCGGACATGTGATTTTTGTGAATCAGCCTCTGACCCGATACAGGCAGCACGGAGATAATGCCATAGGAGCCAGCACCCGCAATCAGCTGGAGCGGGGGATGGAAGCCATGAGCCGTCAGGCGAGGGCGAAGGAACGTCTGCAGCTCAACTATACCCATACCCGTGCATTTCTGGATGCCTACGGCGCTTCGCTTCCGCCGGAAGCCCATGCTGTCGTGCAGGCATTTCTTTCCACGGAACACATGCCCAAGCTGCGGCGGGTATTGGCTGTTCAGCGGATGGGCTGCATCATGCAGTCCCCTCTCACCCGTCTGGGACAGATTCTTTTCGGATAAAGCCATGTGATCAGAACGGAAGCGCATATGCGCTTCTTTTGCTGATCTTTCAGGAAGCGCTTGACGAAGGAGCCCGTCTGCGGTACGATGTTCGTACATTCCCAGTCTTTCGCGAAAGGAGGATTCGTTCCATGCATCCATTGTCTCATCGTCAGGCAGAAATCCAGCTTCAGCTTCTGAACCCCAATGGGCAGCCTGCCGCGCATCAGGCCGTCAAGATCGATCAGACCTCCAGCTCCTTCCTCTTCGGCTGCGGCGCATTCGATGCTGTCGCACTGGCCCGGGAAAGGGATCCGGAACGAATCATAGCCATTCAGAAGCGAGTCGATCAGTGGCTTGCCCTGTTTAACTACGGCACCCTTCCCTTCTACTGGGGAAGATATGAGCCCGTGGAAGGCGGCCCAACCGCCTTTGAGGAAACCATGGCAGCCGCTCAGCTGCTGCTGGACAGAGGTGTACGCCTCAAGGGACATCCCCTTTGCTGGCATACGGTCTGCGCGCCCTGGCTGCTCCAGTATTCCAATGAGGAGATCCTGCGCAGGCAGATTGCGAGAATACACCGGGAGGTTGAAGCCTTCCGCGGCGTCATTGATATGTGGGATGTCATCAATGAAGTCGTCATCATGCCGGTCTTTGATAAATATGACAATGCCATTACCCGCATCTGCAAGGAGCGGGGACGTATCCGTCTCGTCCGGGATATGTTCTCCGCTGCCAGAGAGAGCAATCCGAACGCAGTCCTGCTGATTAATGATTTCAATACCAGCGTCTCCTATGAAATCCTGCTGGAGGGCCTGCTGGAGGCCGGCGTTCCGATCAGCGCCATCGGCATTCAGAGCCATCAGCATCAGGGCTATTGGGGCCTGGAAAAGCTCAGGGATGTGCTCGCACGCTTTTCCCGGTTCGGCCTTCCGATCCATTTTACGGAGAACACGCTCATCTCCGGGGATCTCATGCCTCCTCACATCGTAGACCTGAATGACTGGCAGGTCGATTCCTGGCCCAGCACTCCGGACGGAGAAGCTCGTCAGGCCGCGGAAGTCACGGAAATGTATACCGAGCTGTTTCAGCATCCTCTGGTAGAGGCCATCACAACGTGGGATTTTACGGACGGCGGATGGCTGAAGGCGCCGTCAGGCCTGATTCGCGCTGATGGGACCCCGAAGCCCGCCTATCAGGCGCTCAAACGCCTGATCCACGGTGAATGGGAAACGCACCTGAACCTGATGACCGATGCGGACGGCCTCCTCCGGATGACGGGTTTCAAAGGCAGCTATCTGCTTCGCTCCGGGGATCAGAAAGCCACCTTCCTGCTGGGCCAATCAGCCTCTCCCACCGTCCTGCAGCTTTCCAAATAACGCAGAAGACCATGCGACGCTTTCCGTCGCATGGTCTTTTTGATCCTGTCATGTTCTGCTCTACAGCCCCTCCGCCTGATGCTCCAGGAAAAGACGTGCCTGCTCCGCATTCTCGGGCACAGTGTTTTCCAGCGTCATGGGCAATGCCTGCTTTTTCGCAAAACGGAGCAGCGACTCATAGCGCATCCTGCCCAACCCGCACGCCACGGCTTTCATCGGATCACCCTCAGGCAGATAGTCCTTCATGTGAAGCAGACATACCCTGCTGCCAAGCCTCCGGATCGCATCCTCCACCACGGGCGTTGGACTCTCAGCCTGTGCGGGGCTGATCAGATTCACAGCATCCAGAATGATGCGCAGCGCATCCGAATGAAGCGATTCCAGCATGCGCTCAGCCCGCTCCGGCGTTGAAATAATATGATGATAGACCGGTTCCACCGCAAGGGGCACGTTTTCCTCCTCCGCGGTCTCCAGCACCGGCTTCAGGCTTTCGAGGAAAAACTGAAAAGCCTCCTCACTCTGTGCGGCGCTGGGCGTATAGGCGGATCCCGGATGGGCATAGGTTTCCGTGCCAACCGCGTCAGCGCCGATCATCCGGGCAAAACGAAGATGCGCCCGATAGATATCCTGGGTTCTGGCCCGCTCCTCCTCATCCGGATTGGCAAGGTTCAGATAGCAGCCCAGCAGCACGCAGCGCATGCCGGTGCGGGAAAACGCGTTCCGAACAATATCCGCAAATTCTTCTGTCAGCCTCACGTGTGCATCCTGCATCGCAAAGTTCGGGATTGCCTTGCTCAGAGCCAGATGCGCACAGGTAAAGCCCTGCTTTCTGGCAAAAGCCAGACGTTCCTCCAGGGTGCCCTCGATGGTATCATGCAGCCGAATTCCAATCTCCATGGCGTTCCTCTCCTTTGCATTTCCTTA
>ODAI014240182.1_pt1 | contig 15726 bp, 10 predicted proteins | sample 1539321 | NCBI WGS metagenome assembly ODAI01 (sample SAMN02144231, study PRJEB22623) | gut metagenome | biome: sheep rumen | host: Ovis aries | place: New Zealand
ATAGGGCGTGGACAGTAACTGACCGGTAATGTTACAGGAAAAAGATTGAAAAGTTTCTTGCTAAGACAGCTCTTGTGTGATAATATTCTAATGTTTGGCATTGAATATATTTTACTGCCCTGCTGAGATGAACAGCAAAACGGCACCGGCAGAGAAAGGATATAGAAGGAATGAGTGTTCTGAGAATCATTGTCACGATTGTTATGATCATTATCAGTGTGATTATGACTATCATCATTCTGATGCAGGAAGGCAAGTCGCAGGGTCTGGGAGCCCTGGCCGGCACCAGCAATAATGATACCTACTGGGGAAGAAACAAAGGAAGAACCATGGAAGGCTTTCTGGTCAAGTTTACGACAGGGCTTTGTGTAGCCTTTTTTGTACTGGCCATACTGCTGAACATGCATCTGTTCTGATTATCCTGCGTGCTTGAGGAAAAGGATCTTTACAAGCCGGTGCGGCCGGGACTGCATTGTACCGACTGTACCGGCTGTGTGATGACATTCCTGCGGGATCGGGACCCTTTAACAAGAGAAGAACAGTAGATCTGTTCCACAGCTCGTTGTTGGAATGCGTTTTTGACTGCGGCACCCCGGAAGGGTGCTTTTTGTTTTTTTACAGATAATATTTGGAAGGAGGCCCTTGAAATGGCAGATCACAAATCTTATAAGCTGGTGGCCAATAACAAAAAGGCCTACCACGATTATTTTATAGAAGAGAAATATGAATGCGGTATTGAACTGTTCGGTACGGAAGTGAAGTCGATCAGAATGGGAAAATGCAGTATCAAGGAGGCCTATGTCTCCGTTTCCGGCGGGCAGGCATATATAGAGGGAATGAATATCAGCCCCTATGAGAAGGGCAATATTTTTAACCGTGAGCCTCTCAGAAGAAGGCGTCTCTTACTGCATAAGAGCGAGATCCTGCGTCTGCAGGGCCAGGTTCAGACCAAGGGATACACGATCATGCCCCTGCAGGTTTATTTCAAAAAGGGACTGGTCAAGATCGAGATCGGTCTTGCCAGGGGCAAAAAGCTCTATGACAAGCGGGATGATCTGCGCAAAAAAGCGATCCGCCGTGAGACGGAGCGCGAGTATCGGGAGCAGCTCAAACTGTAGACAGACAGGACGCAAAGCCCCGTTTCCTGTGCGCAGGACTCGCAGGCGGGTCCTGCATTATGGATTGCAGTGCACGATGCATTGCAGTGCACAAAAAATGAAAAACGGATGATTTCCGATGGGAAAACATCCGTTTCATAAGAGCAGGTGGCGGGAATCGAACCCGTCTCCCCAGCTTGGGAAGCTGGTATTCTACCGATGAACTACACCTGCAGGGGATTGTGCGAGCACAAATGTATTATATCAGAAAAATGAGACATTGCAAGTAAAAAACAAGGAATAAAGTATATAAGATGTCGGATCCTAAAGATATCGCAAAAGAGAATAAGCGAGAAGAAAAACTGCAGGCTATACGCAATAAAGCTGTGAGAAAAGCCGAGAAAAAGGCTGAAAAAAAGGGCAATGCCGCAGAGGCGGCAGCAGGCAGGAAGAAGAGAAGACGACGCGCCCGTTCCCAGACCAAGCTGTTTGCGGGTCTGGCAGTTCTGGCAGCAACGATTGCAGCCCTGCTTTTTTTCAGTGAATTCTGGGCCTTTACGACATGGGCCGGCCTGAAGATGGACGAGATCATTTACCATCTGCGGGCGCCTCTTGAGGGCACAGGCGGCGGAATGCTGGAAAAATACTTCATGAGGTGTGTCCTGCCTTCCGTGATGATCATGCTGAGCATTTTCTTTATGATCGTGCACACACGGCACGCAGCCAGGGCACGGGGGCTTTTTGTCAAGCGTACGATCATCGGAGCTTCCATATCACTGGTGATCTGCCTGGTAGTAGGTGTGGTCAAACTGGACCTGATCAGATACATGCGGGACCAGATGCAGGATTCCACTTTTATAGAGGATAACTATGTCGACCCTAAAAAGACGTCACTCACTTTTCCGGAGAAAAAGAGAAATCTGATCTATATCTATCTGGAATCGATGGAGATGACCTATACTGATGCGCAGAGCGGCGGCTCCTTTGATCAGAATATAATCCCTGAACTGACTGAACTGGCCCTGGAAGAGGATACTTTCAACGGAGGCAGCAGTCAGCTGAACGGCGGCCATGTCATGCCCGGATCCACCTATACCATGGCGGGTATCTTTACCCAGTCGTCGGCTCTTCCGCTCAAGATGGATCTTGGCGAGGAGTTTACGGATACACGCGGCTCCTTCAACAAGATGAATACCCAGGATTCTTTTTTCTCAGGAGTTACCACACTTGGGGACATCCTGGACGGAGAGGGGTATAACCAGGCCTTCATGATGGGGTCGGATGCCACCTTCGGCGGCCGCAGACTTTATCTGACGGAGCACGGAGATTACGAGATCTGTGACTACAAGTGGGCTGTCGAGAAGGGTCTGATCCCCCCGGATTACTATGTCTTCTGGGGATACGAGGACGAGAAACTCTTTTCTTACGCCAAAGACAAGGTGCTGGAGCTTGCTGAACAGGAGGAACCCTTTAATTTCTCCATGCTCACGGTCGATACACACTTTGAGGATGGCTACCGCTGTGATCTTTGCAGGGATGATTTTGAAGGAAATCAGTATGCCAATGCGATGGCGTGTTCCAGCCGCCAGGTGAACGAGTTTATCCGCTGGGTCCAGGAACAGGATTTCTACGATAATACGACGATCGTCCTCAACGGCGATCATCTGACAATGGACAGTGATTTCTGTATCAATGTACCTGCTTCCTATGACAGGAGGACCTACACTGCCTTTATCAATTCGGCCTGTGAGCCTGCTGATCCTTCGCGAGCGCGCAGTTACACAACACTGGACAATATGCCGACTACGCTGGCAGCCATGGGCGTCGAGATCGAAGGAGACCGTCTTGGCCTTGGCACAAACCTCTATGGAACAAAGGATACACTTCTTGAGACCTATGGCATGGAGGAGTTTTCTGATCTTCTGAGCAAGAAGAGTTCCTTTATGCAGGAACTTGCCAATATCGACATCTACGATGAAGATCTGCTGCGGGCACAGGGACTGGCGCCGACGGCAGCGATTGAGATTTCGGAAATCGACCGGGAAGAGGGAACCCTGTCCTTCTCCGTATCGGACTTCAAAAACATTTATGAAAAGATTGCCTCAGTGGAGGTAGAAGCATGGGACAACGATCATCCGGATGATGTGGTCCACATGAAGATGAAGAAGGAAAAGAAAAACTATTATACATGTGATCTTTCCGGCTTTGCCCTGCCGGGGGAGACGATCGAAGTGAAAGACGATGGGGAGACCGGAGAGAGCACGGAAGGTACAGAGGATTGGGAAAGCGCAGACGACCTTCTTTCCGAAGAGCCGGAAAATGCCTCAGAGTCTTACGAGGATATGGCAGATCCGGACAAAGAGGCGGAGAACGGAAGTGACCTTGAAGAGACAGAACGCAAAGAGATCCGGGAAAACGGCGCGGAATATGCGGAAGAAAGCGAGGATGCTGTTCCCGGAGGAAGGGACGGATCTGCAGTAACCAAAGGACTGAACTTCAAATCCTGTAATGTCTATGTATACGCAAACGGAAAATCGGGACGCCGCTATGAAGTAGGCCGTATGACGGGAGATCTGACCCTGCGTACAGGAGATATTTATGAATATCTGGAGCTCCTGAAGCAGAACGGCCAGTACAGCATCTTTGTGACCATCCGGGATGACGGCACCAGAGAGATCACCACAGAACTGCAGGAAAAACTTGCCGCGCTCGGGCTCGAGGAGACGCTTCCCGGGCATTACCGCTGGAGCTATTACGGGATCCTGATCCCCGGTCAGGACAAGATTGAGGAGATCGGCGAAAAGGAGCTGAGCTGTACGGGAACACTTCCGGACGGCGCGGAATATTCTGTCATCAGCCAGGGCGGCCTGTCCGGCGCCGGAGGAGGAGCGGGACGCTATCTGACCTGTTCCGTGAAGATCAACAACGTGGAGTATGCGGTTCAGAGGATCGGACTGAACTTTGTCATTTATGACAATGAGCATTCTGTCGTTGCGGACAGCGTGGAGTTCAATACCTATGACGGACTCGGTGCCCGCAGGAAGGAACCGTCTCTCCAGACTGCTCAGTAATATTGCAAATGTAAAAAGGCTGTGTTCTTTCGGGAATACGGCCTTTTCTTTGTGACACGGCTCGCGCGATGTGTGTTGCGCTCCGGGCGGACGCGGGCCGGCTTGTACCGATCATCATAGACGCTGGCCATTTTGTACCGATCATCATAGACGCCGGCCGGATTGTACCGATCATCATAGACACGGGCTGACTTGTACCGATCATCTTGACACAGCATGTAATTCCATTATAATATTCGGAAACGAACAATATGGAGACGAACATTGTTTCATGCTGCCCCTCCGGCGAGCGGCATAATCGGAAAGAGTAGGGAGTTCATGAATACAGACATTAATTTGCGGATCCTTGACAGGTTCAGACATGTGGGACGGATGCTTCGTGTCGCGGATAACCCGTGTTCCGGCAGCCTCAGAGATCCGGGTTTTGCGGAACCGGTCCAGGATCCGGAACAGGCTTCCGGCAGGAAGGAACTGCATCCTGTCAAAGGCGTTCTTAAAAGAGATGTCGTGCTGCCGTTTCTCTTGTGCAGCAGGGACGGGATGAAGCAGAAGGAGATAGCGGATGAGATTCGTGTGAGTCCTTCCACGCTGTCTGAGATGATCGACAGGCTTGTAGAAGACGGATTTGTAGAGCGGAAGCCTGATTCGGAGGATCGCAGAGTGAAGAGGCTCTGCCTGACGGAAAGCGGAAGAGACAGGGCTGAATACATGCTCAAACAGTTGACTGCCATACTTGAGAGGATGTTTATCAATCTTGATACCGGAGAAAAAGAGGAACTGATCCGGCTCCTGGACAAACTGACCGGTTTTGATTCTCGCAGTGCAGTTGAAAAAGAATAGATTAGTTTGTTATATACAGACATGGAGGACAAATATGAGAACATGGAAGGAGCGGGTCTCTACAGGAGTGATGGTCATTTGCCTTGCAGCAGTTTCATTTTCCGGCTGCGGTAAGAAGGCAGAGGAGGCAAAAGTCCAGCTGACCCGTGTTGAGACGCAGGCGGCTTCTACAGGAACACTGGAAGTCACGGGAACCTATATCGGAACTGTGGCGCCCTACAATTCCGTAAATGTGACCCCTCTTGTTGCGGGGACAGTTCAGTCGGTAAATGTAAAGGTCGGAGACAAGGTCAAAGCAGGGGATATTCTCTGCCAGTTTGACTCCAAGGCGGCCGATCTGCAGCTGCAGAGCGCAGAAGATGCTGTCAACAGCGCAAAAGCCGGCAAAGATGCGGCCAAAGATCAGATCCGCGCGGCCAAAAAGCAGGCGGAAGCATCGATCACCTCCATGGAAGGACAGATCAAGACGCTCCGTGCCCAGAAAGAATCTTCTGAAGAGCAGCTCGAACAGCTCAACAGCTCTCTTTCCGATCTGAAAAAAGCTATGGATACGGCCCGGGAGGCCTACTTGGCTGCCAAGGAAATCTACGACAGTGCAAATGCGCTCTATATTCAGTACCAGGCATTTCTCTCTGCCAATCCGGACTGCGCGACAACGGCGGGGCTGACCTCGGCTGCCATGCCTCCGATACCTCAGGCGCCTGCTGCAAACACGGAAGACGCTTCACAGGGCGGATCTGAGGCTGCTGCAGCGGAACCTGCGCAGGAAGAGCCGCAGATCAGCCAGGGCGATCTGGAAAAGCAGCAGACGGCGGCAGAACTGCTTGAGGCACTGGGCGAGATCCCGCTGACGGTGGAATATCTGACAGAAGCCGGACTGAATACACTCAAGGATCAGATGGAGCAGGCCGAGACTGCCAGCTCTACAGCTGCGTCCGGATACGGGTCAGCTTCTTCTTCCATTACACAGCTGGAGTCTGCGATCGCACAGCTGGACGCCCAGATCGACGCTCTCAAGGATAATATTGACGCAGCCGAAGACGCGGCGGATGCGGCGGGGGGAACAGGTGCATATGACGCCCAGATCAAGGCTGCCCAGACCGGTGTGGAATCCGCCCAGTATCAGAAGGATCTGTATACAGTGACTGCTCCCATTGACGGCGTTATAGAATCCGTGAATGTCAAGGAGAATGAGGCTTCCGCCCAGGGATACCCTGCCTTTACGATTTCCGACAAGGAAGCCATGGAGGTCTCCTTCTATGTCCCCGAAGATGTGCGGGATTATCTGAAAGCCGGTGATGAAGTCCAGGTGGAAACATCTGCCGGAAATGTCAAGGGACGTGTCTCTTCGATCGGAACGGCAGTCGATGCCCAGAAGGGCCTGTTCAAGATCGTGGCGCAGATCACTACCGTAACAGATAAATCGCTCCTGTCCAACACCAGCGTAAGCCTGTCTCTGGTGACCAATTCCGTCAAAAATCAGATCCTGATCCCCTTTGACGCCGTGTACTATGACAATGACCAGGCCTATGTCTTTGTTGCTCAAAAGGATACAGACGGTACAAAAGCGGTCCGCAGAGATGTTACAACCGGCCTTTACAATAATGACAGGATCGTGATTCTGGAAGGCCTTTCCTCCGGGGAAGAAGTCATTACCACCTGGGGAGCCGGCCTCAAAGACGGGGCTTTTATCGAGGTGATCCAGGCGAAGGATACACAGACGGATACGCAGACGGATGCGGAGGATAAGAAGGACTGATAACAGACATCCCGATGATACTGAAAGGAAGCCCCTAAATGAACCTTACAAAACTGGTATTAAAGCGCCCGGTCTCTACGGCGCTGATCGTACTGGGAATCATTGTATTCGGTATTTTCTCGATACCGGGTTTTGACATGGAACTGATCCCGGATATTGATCTGCCCATGTATATCATTTACACGGTCTATCCCGGCGCGAGCCCGACGAGTATCGATGAGCTTGTGACCAGCAAGATCGAGGACTCCGCAGAGACCCTAAGCGGTGTCGACAGTGTTCTGTCCTATTCCTATAACGATTACAGTATGGTCGCTCTGTCCTATGACTACGATCAGAATATGAACGATGCCTACACGTCTCTGTCGGCAGCGCTGGACATGCTGAACCTGCCGGACGACTGCCAGGACCCGACCATCATTGAGATGACCGTCAACCAGATGCCGACCGTCATGATCTCAGCTACATCGAACGGATCCTCGGACATGATGGCATACATTGATGAGACCGTTGTTCCCACACTTGAAGGTGTCAGCAACGTAGCCCGTGTCGAAGTCACAGGCGGTCGAACCAACTATGTTCGTGTCCGCCTCAACGAGGACAGCATGCGGCAGTACGGCCTCAATATCTCCGGTATTTCGCAGCAGATCGGCGGCGCAAAGTACAACGTGCCGGCCGGCCGCATCAAGGGAGGCTCACAGGAGATCAGCCTGAGTACCAGCGCGGACTTCCTCTCCCTGCAGGATCTTGAGAATACCACGCTTACGACTGCCACGGGCGCCCAGATCCGTCTGGCGGACGTGGCGGATATAAGCATGGGGGAGAAGGACCCCTCTGCCGTGAGCCGCTACAACGGCGAGGAGAATGTCACCATTCAGGTTTCCAAGGTCCAGAGCGCTTCTACCGTGCGTGTCGCTTCCAATGTGCGCAAAGCGATCGAAAAGCTGGAAAAACAGGATGCCGGCGTCACATATGACATGATGTACGACTCCGGTGCGGAAATCGTCTCTGCCCTCAAGTCTGTCGCGGAGACCCTGGCACTGGGTGTTGTCTTCGCCATGGTGGTGCTCTTCCTCTTTTTCGGAGATATCAAGGCTTCTCTGATCGTCGGCAGTTCCATGCCGCTCTCGGTCTTTGCGACCCTGGTATTTATGTATATCATCGGATTCGATATCAATATCATCACTGCCGGTGCGCTTGTCATCGCCATCGGCATGATCGTTGATAACTCCATTGTCGTGATCGAGAGCTGCTTCCGCGCGACAAAGGAGGGGGCAGACCTTCGCGAGGCCGCTGTCAAAGGCGCGGGGACGGTCATGATGAGTATCACGGCCTCTACGATCACCACCTGTGTCGTCTATCTTCCCATGACCATGATCAAGGGCCTTGCCGGTCAGATGTTCTCCCAGCTGGGTGTTATCATCGTCATTGCCATGATCGCCTCTTTGATCAGCGCCCTCTGCATCGTACCCCTTCTGTATGTGGTCATCAGACCAAAGGAGAAGAAGACCAGCGTCATCAACGGGATCCTGGATAAAATGCGCAGCGGCTATGACGGCCTTCTGCGAAGACTTCTGTACAGGAAAAAGACCACACTTCTGGTCAGCGTCCTTTTGCTGATCCTGTCATTTTTCATTGCCTCCACACTGACCTTTGAACTGATTCCTGCGGATTACGACGGCAGTATCACGATCACGGCCGACTTCAGGCCCGGCACACAGTTGTCGGTCATGGATGAGGAGATGACGCAGATCGAAGGGATGGTGCGGGATGACCCGAATTTTGAAAATTACAGTCTGAGCATCTCCCAAAACCAGGCCGTTGTCACTGCCTACGCGGTGGATAAATGCAGCAGAAGCAGTGAGAAGGCAGTAGAGGAATATACGGAAGCTTTCATGGAAAGGACCGGAATGGATATAGCGGTCGCGCCTACCGGAGGTTCCAGCAGTTCCATGTCCAGCACCTATTCGACCGATACCGTCGATGTGGTCATCCAGGGTGAGGATGCCGATGCCCTGGCGGAGGCCTGCATGCAGCTGGAGGAAATGATGGCCTCCACACCCGGTGTCATCCATGTCAAATCCGACGCTGCCACCAGACAGACTTCGGGACATGTCGTCGTGGATCCCCGCAAGGCAGCGGCGGCGGGACTGGCTCCGGCGCAGGTGGCACTGGACCTGTATCAGACCATGAACGGTGTCACGGCCGCCCATATGGAACTCAACGGCAGTGAGTATGATATTATCCTCAATTTTGCCGACGGGGCCTATGAGGATATCAATCAGCTGATGAGCAAGCCCCTGACGGGCGCCACAGGCAGTCAGGTGGTTTTACAGGATATCGCGTCCGTGGAGTACAGCCAGCAGCTGCAGATGATCCAGAAGAGCGGCGGCAAGATCCAGAACACGGTTTCCGCCACGACGGCGGAAGGAAGCAAGGGAGCGGTCACAAGGGCTGTTAACAGGGCCGCTGCACAGATGGAATTCCCTGAGGGCGTATCCCTGTCCAGCTCCATGATGGAAGATATGCAGGATGAAAACCTCACCGCGATCTTCAACTCGATCCTGGCGGGTATCTTCCTGGTATTCCTGGTCATGGCGATGCAGTTTGAATCGCCGCGGTTTTCCCTGATGGTCATGACCTGTATTCCCTTCTCCCTGATCGGTTCCTTCCTGCTTCTCTTCCTGACACGAAGCAGTATGAACATGGTCTCCATGATGGGCTTTCTCATGCTCATGGGTATTGCCGTCAATAACGGTATCCTTCTTGTCGATACGGTCAACCAGGAGAAAGAACACATGTCCCTCGAGGACGCCCTGGTCGAGGCAGGCAAGATCCGCCTGCGCCCGATCCTGATGACGACCCTGACGACCATCCTCGCCATGGTGCCTCTGGGCTGGTTTTCCGACAACAAGATGATGTCCAGTATGGCTTTCGTTATTATCGGCGGCCTTGTGGCCTCCACCATCCTTTGCCTGCTCATGATGCCGTCCTATTATCTGATCATCGCGAGGAAGGATAAGAAGGAAAAAAAAGAGAAAAAAAGACTCTTTGGAAGAAGGCAGAAAGGCATTCCGGAGAATCCGGAAATAAAACCGCTGCTGACTGAAACAGAAGATTTCGAAACAAAAGATTTCCAAACAAAAGATTTCCAAACAGAAGATTTCGAAACAGAAGATTCCGAAGCGGAAGAATTCCATGCGGAATATGCCGGAGAAATGGAAGAATTGTACGAGATGCCGCTGCCGGAAGAGGGGAATGTACAGAAAAAGGATAAGGATGAGTAATTAAGAATTAAGAATTAAGAAGAAAAATCGGATTTTTCAAAGGGCGGGATGCCGGCAGCAGCCGGCATCCCGTTTTTTTGCCATCGCATTCCTCCTCAACATCATAGTTACAGGAGTCCGGCGTGCCTGTATTTTGCGTACAGATTGATACGGTTTGAACAGTCGGTTTTTTTCAGCAGGTTATGTATGTGGAATTTAACAGTGCTCTCGGATATATAGAGCTCGTTGGCAATCTCGGCATTGGTCTTTTCCTCCAGGACAAGACGAAGTACGGATCTCTCGCGCACAGTCAGCTGATAGCGGCCGGAGAAATCCTCGAACTGCTGCTGGGGAGACTTATGCGTGCCACGGAGCCTCTGGACCAGGACAGGCATGTATAAGAGCTGATAGAGGCGGAAGAATACAAATACCGAGAGGGCAAAAAAGAGGGTGGTAATGATTACAAGGAGAGCTGTACGGTTGCGGAGACCGGTGCTGTACAGGGTGCCGACGGCATCCCCGAGCCTGCCGTACAAAAGGCCCAGGGCGGCCAGATAAAGAGGGCAGGGAGCAGTGGGAGTGCCGGTTGAGACTGTAGTATCCGTGCTGCGGGCAGGACGGTCAGCGGACAGGGACAGGCCTGCATATGTATCCGTGTTTTGAGGAAGGTCTGCAGAGCCTTCAGGACCGTCCGCATGCGCGGCGGCATGCCCGCTCAGGTTTCCTGCCGCCAGGTCTGAGAAGAGCAGGATCCTGTAGACGCTGAAAAAACCGTAGAAAAAATAGTCCAGTCCCCAGAAAATCGTGCTGGAAATGGTCTCGCCCGAAAGAGAGAGCATGATAAAGGGCGTGATCAAAGCCGCGAAGGCGCAGACAGCACCGCTTTTTCTGCTCCTGTCAGAGATCAGGCCTGCGGCGATGAGCCCTGTTGCGTATACGGTGCGGGAGAGCTCCAGATTTACCCCTGATGCAATATCCGCGGAAGGAAAATTAAAGCCCAGGTTTTTTTCCAGACTGAACAAAAACACCGCGAGCGCAGCAAGGAGCAGAAGGCTTCTGCCGGGTCCCCCTTCATGAATATGAATGGGTTCGATCTGTTCGCGGGGGGCTGAAAAAGATTCTCCGGCATGACCGCCGTCAGAATCTGCATCCGGTATTGTCTTCGAGATGAGATGGGAAAGCCGGCTCCCGTCATCAGCGGTACAGCAGGAGCGGAAAGCCATCATGGCAGCTGCGCACAGGACCAGGAGGAGAACGAGTACATAGGGGGAATGCATGATGTTTGGATTCCCTGCCAGGGAGAGCAGCCATACAGCGATGGAAGAGAGTCCGTAGCTGCTTCCGAAAACAGTGCCGCGGCGCTTTTTATCCACCCGGGCAGCCAGGTCATGCAGATAAAAACCCGCGATCATGCCGATGGCAACATTCATGAGACAGCCGAAAACAAAGGTGCCTGCGGGGAAGCGGCTCAGTACGGCAGGGATGCAGCACAGAAAAAACACGGCTGTTGAAGCGGAAAATACAGAGTATCCGTAAATATGGAGGAAGTCCTGTCTCCGGGAACGGGAAACAGACCGGTCTAAACAGATAAAAAGACAGAGTCCGCCTGCCTGACTCAAATAGCCTGCCACCAGAGTGATTAGGTCGATCCGGACAGGGTCGTGGATGATACCCATCAGATGATAGACCCATGCAAGCCAGGCAATGCTGGTCATGGAAAAACAGAGGAAGATCAGGAGGAAAGAGTGAAAAATATTGCCGATGCAATATTTTTCGCTCCGGATGTTTTTGCCGCGGGGCGGCTGTAAACATCCTGTGATTGCATCGGAGAAATCGCCTCCGCGAATTTCTCCTCGCGCTGCCGCTCTGACGAGCGGCATGGTCGGAAAAGAGTGAAAAATATTGCGGGAGACTCCCCGGGAGTTTCCTGCCTCTTCAGCTGTTCTGATTCTGCTTTCAGATCGTAAGTCGGACATTTTTCTTCCTGCCTCCCGCCGGGATGAAGCCTGTTTCGTGTTTCTGAGCGCTTTTTATATCCTTTTATATCATGAGAGTATCAAACTGAAGATCCATTTACAATCCGGTACTTTACACTATACTCCCACCTGACCCAAAACCAACCCTGAACAGGCGCATGAACAAGGCTTCTTCATCGAAAACACCACTTTGTCTACCCCCACGCAGACCTTACTATTGTTTACAGCAGCCATCTGTTTATGGGCTGTGCCGTAGACCATCTGCCATTGCTGTAACTGTTTGGGAGGTACTTGATATTTATGAGAATATTTGTGAAAAGAATGAAAAAAAAGCTGATCATGCTGCTCCTGGTCCTGACGCTGGTGTCTGTGCATGCCTTGACAGTAGTTTCAGCTGACGAGGTGTCTGTAAACAAGGAAACGGAAGCGGAAGCATCAGAAGAAAAAGAGAAAAAGGCGGAAGCGGTTTCTGGAAAAGAAGGGAGTACAAAACAGGAGGAAACCGAAAAAAAACAGGAAACCGGCAAGAAGGAAACAGATGAGAAGGTGGAATCTTCTGTTTCGGCTGCGGAAGCGGCTCAGAAGAAATCCGAAGAAATGAAAGCGGATCCGGACAAGAATCCGGAGAAAGAGAATACCGTACAGGAAACCGGCGCGGAAAAAAACTCCGGAGAAGAGAAAACGAATCCGGACACGGATAAAAATGATAAAGATAAGGAAGATGATGAACAGAAATCCGGGACAGAACAGAAGTCTGAAGACATAAAAGCGGGTGCAGACGGAGAGAATGAGGCAGATACAGCACAGGAGAATAAAGCGGAAGAGAAAGCCGCAAAAGAAAAGAATACAGATGGAAACGGGACTGAGAATGGAAAAGGGAATGAAAATGAAAAGAAACTGACAGCTCCTCCGACCCGTGAAACACAGCAGAAGGCCAAGGATGTCTGGATCGATAATACAGTAGACAACAGCTTCAGCACAGTGATCGGGTATTTGAGGATCATCCATGATGAAGGTGGAGAGACATATAAACTTATCTGTCATCAGGATTTAAAAGTAACATTCTCAAATCCCAAGCCGCAGGCAGTGCTGGATGCGATCGAAGATACCAGGGGGCAGCTGGAAGAGGCCGCAGAAAGCGAGGGTTATACCAAGGGCAGCTTTTCTGAAGACATGTCGACCGGCAGAGTATGGGACAATCGAAAGTATACGACCATCGAGGATGACGATGCCATTTTGATCGGAGATACCGAATACATTGGCGGGACCAGCGGCAACTATACAAGGACACATATTGCTGACGGCGATTATGGAAAAGAGACCCGTTTTACAATAACTCTTACGGTGTCGGAGAATCCGGTATACAGCATTTCTGTCAATAAGACCGGGAAAGGTACTGTTACAGTTGACCCTGTTTCCGCACCGGAAGGGACGAATGTAAGAGTCACATGCAAAGCGGATCAGGGATATGTCCTGTCCACGATCCTGGTCAGAAATGATTCTGTTGAAGGTTCGGACGGCCAGATCTCTGCTGTCGTGTATGGAAATTCGGGCATGACAGAGGACAGCATCACATTCAGGATGCCTGCCTCTGATACAAGTGTATTTGTTGATTTTGTCGAGATCCCGCACGACCATGACCTTGTAAAGACGGAAAAGATCCCGCCTTCCTGTGAAAAGGAGGGGACAGAAGCTTTCTGGACCTGCGCGGTCTGCGGCAGAATGTTCTCCGATGAGGCAGGGACAAAAGAAATTGAAGAGGCAGTGAAGATCCCTGCATCCGGCCACGCATGGGGCGAATGGGTGGTGACAAGAGAAGCGACCGAAGACGCAGCTGGAGAAGAGACCCGCACATGCAAAAACGACCCGTCTCACAAGGAGACCAGAGAGATCCCGGCAATCGGGAAAAAGACAGAGGAAAAGACAGAGGAAAAGAAGGAGACGATCACTTCTCCCGACCGGGACCAGGACAGCGGAAGCGACGCATCGGATGATAATTCCTCCAAAACAAGGAAGAAGAAATCATCCGGAAAGAGTTCTTCAAAGTCCGCCTCCTCCAAAGCCAAATCTCCAAAAACCGGAGACGAGAGCAGAAATCTTGTCTGGATGCTTCTGGCGATTGCTTCCGCATCCGGTATTATGGCAGCCGTCGTGTCACGCAGAGGCAGAAGACCCTGAAAAATCAGCGGGTTACGCCGGACGCGGCCGGCTCTGAGCAAACGACAAAACAAAGATCGTTTAGTCGTCTGCTGCAATTATTTACCGTAAACAGAAGAATTGTTTTGTAAAAGACTGAAACCCCTGACGGCAGTTCGGACTGATATTTGATCAGACTGTTCTGCCGGCGGGGGTTTTGTCTCGGGTTTTGCCTGTCAGAGCATTGCGGGTGAACCGGCAGGAATTCTGTGGTACAATGGAGCAGTGAATGTTTACAGCAACAGGGGAGACAATGTATGGCGGCAAAAAAAGACGACTTTGCGCAGCAGCAGAGCCTTTTTAATAAAGAACTGAAGGAAGGGACTTTTCACAGGGTCTATCTGCTCTGCGGAGAGCAGGCCTACCTGCGCATCCAGAACCGCGACCGTCTCCGGGCGGCACTTCTGGGGGACGGGGACCAGATGAATGTCTCCGTCTACACCGGTATGGACGTGACGGCAAGGGAGATCATCGACGAAGCCATGACCCTGCCTTTTTTTGCAGACAGGCGCGTCATCCTGATGGAGAATTCCGTCTTTTTTTCAAAAAAAGCAAGTACGGAATCCGATGCTCTTGCGGCTTTTCTGCCTGAAATTCCCGAGACAGCTTCTCTGGTCTTTGTGGAAGAAAGTCCCGACAAGCGAAAAAAACTCTACAAGGCAGTTCAGAAGAATGGATTCATACTCAACTGTGAGGATCTGAGTCCCCGTATGCTTGGCCAATGGACAGGAGGCCTGTTCAAAAAAGCGGGTCTTATGATCGACGGACCGACCTTAAACCTCTTTCTGGAGACGGTGGGGGAGGATATGATGAATATCGTGAGCGAGTCGGAGAAGCTGATCGGCTACTGCATGGGGCGTGAGCGTGTGACTGCAGAAGACATCACCGCTGTCTGCAGTCCTCAGCTTAAGGACCGGATCTTCGATATGATCGGTGCAGTATCGCGGCGGCAGAGGGACAAAGCGCTTGCAATCTATATGGACCTGATCAGTCTCAGGACCCCTTCCCAGGTCATTCTCACCCTGTTGCAGCGGGAGTTCTCGCGTCTGGTCCAGGTGAAGGAACTGCAGGATGCCCGGGAATCCGAGGCGGAGATCGCCAAGCGTGTCGGCCTCTCCCCCTGGATCATAAAAAAGAATTATCTGCCGATCACACGCACACTGGACGCAGGGCGGCTGACCCGTTCTCTTCAGTACTGCCTGCAGGCGGACCAGGACTATAAGAGCGGCCTGATGGACGCCGGTGTCGCTGTGGAAATGGCGGTCATAAAGCTTTGCTCGTAAAAATGTCAAATGTCAAGTGATGCCTGACAGAGGCGGCTTCTTGACAAATATTATGAAACTACTATATATTTAAAAGGCTGTACCCTTTTTAAAAAGTGGGCAGTGAGCGATAAAATGAAGCGGCTTCAGCTGCTCATATTATGCTATAGTAAAATTTCTCCCTGCTTTGAGAGGAGGAGAGTGGGAGTGATTAGCGCCAGGGCCTTAGCAGGCTGACGAGGAATGGCAGTGATCGAAAGAT
>ODAI012116055.1_pt1 | contig 15725 bp, 20 predicted proteins | sample 1539321 | NCBI WGS metagenome assembly ODAI01 (sample SAMN02144231, study PRJEB22623) | gut metagenome | biome: sheep rumen | host: Ovis aries | place: New Zealand
ATTATGGCAAAAAGATTTGGGGATTGTAGATATGAATTCACATCTGATGAAAAGAGCATACTAGAAAAGATTGAATTGGATAACAATGGCGAAAATCGTTCCTCAATATATAATTTTGGTACGAATAAAGGATGTACAGAATGTGATGATAAGAAAGAACGTGAAAATATATGGACTAAAATAGCGGCAGAGTTATTGGGAGTGATTATTCACGGAGAACTGAGAAACGGACAGATAATATTTGCTAGAGAGGGGCATAAGAAGGAGACTGGAAAAATTACTTATACCGCACTGCCGGTAAATGAATTTGCAGAAGTAAATATAGTTCCTGCTTTAAAAGTGCATCTATCACAGTATAATAACTTTGTGATAGGGCTAGTGTTTGAACATGGTTATCGAACATTCGATCAGTATTTGATCTTCGGGGATAAAGCAATATATACGCAGAATAGTAATTTAGAATGGTTTAGTATCAGATATGAGAAAATAAACAAGGTTAAAGTAATGAATAATAGCGAGTTGGTAATTACTATGTGTGATGAAAAAGGTTGGAAGTTCCTTCCAGGATCGAAATTATGGAAAAATAAGGTTGGATTGAATAATTTTCGGTTATTCTTACTGATTGCTGCTAGGATGCTGGGGGATTGTAAATATGAATTTACAGGAGAAGAATTAAAAAAATTACGGAAAGTAAAATTGGACAGTTTGGACGGAATTTGCATATTAGATTGTATGTAAAAATGGAGAAGGACGATGAAAGTAAGTTACATAAATATAGAGACTGCAATACAAAAGATGGAAGAAATACATCAAAATGTAGATTCGTTGGATAAATCAGAAAAAGAACTATACGAGCAAATTGTCGAGATAGGAGAGTTGTTGGTAGATGCCTATAATGCTGCAGGTGTCCCTAAGAAGGAAATGGAAAAGGAGCTAAAGGATTTGTTGGATATTTATTTTGAGAAAGCTGATAATTTTAAGATGAGGGAAAAATAATTTGTCAGGTAGCCTGCTAAGATACCTGTTTGATTTAAGAATTTGCTATAATCACAGAAAGTATAAAAAAGGGGGACAAAATATGGAAGCAATATCCAGATCTGATTATGAAAATAGTCAGGTAAAAGAAATCGTAGAATGGAAAAACGCTGAGCCGAGCATTGTGTCACAAGGAATGGGGACACTGGCGGCTCCTTTGGGGTGGGTTGTAAGAAAAGTAATTCCGGAATCAGCTATGAAAGCTACGCTTAATGGGGCTAATAGTGCTGGTGAATTTTTAGCAGACGAAGGAGATATCCTTAGGGATGGGGGAGTGAGTGATGTTGAGGAATTGCGCCATAAGGACTTGAAGTTGTCAGATCAGTTGGCAGATAGCGTGCATAATTGGGCAATTGCAACTGCTGGCGTGGAGGGGGCTGCTACAGGAGCTGGCGGATGGCTGGGGATAGGAGTTGATATACCAGCTGTGCTTACACTATCTCTTAGAACAATACACAAAATAGGTTTGTGCTATGGATATAAAGCTGACAATGAAAATGAGAGAAAGTTTGTTCTAAGTATATTGTCGGCAGCCGGAGCGAATTCTATGGCTGAAAAAAATGAGGCATTGTTGTCTTTGAAGGTTGCTCAAAATATGATACAGAAACATACGTGGAAGGCTATTGCAGAAAAGTCTGCGGCTATAACAACAATAAGACAGTTATGCAAGCAATTGGGAATCAATCTGACAAAGCGTAAAGCATTACAGGCAATCCCTGTTTTAGGTGGAGCTGTAGGTGCGGCAGTGAATGCTGATTTTTTGCGTGACATAGGATATGCGGCTCGTCGTAGCTATCAGCAGAGATGGCTATCGGATAATGGAAAATGGGATGTGTGAGTATTTTTTTAGGTTGCCGTAAGGCAACCTATTTTTCCCTAGAGAGTGAAATATTTACATAATTTAATATTTGAAAAAAGAGGTATGGTATCTATGAAGAAAGTAAATGAAGAGGGTATGAAAAATGTTAATATTGAATCTTATGCTAAAGATTATTCAGAAAGTAGTTTTTGGGAAAAAGTAAAAGGGAATGTTTCAGCTATTGGACTGACTGTTATTTACAAGGCGTTTCAGCTTTATTATGTAGCTCAATCAGACACATGTCCTGTTAAGATTAAGGCGGGGATTATTGGTGCACTGGGATACCTTATTTCACCTGTAGATTTAGTGCCGGATTTAATTCCAATGGTGGGATACTCAGATGATGCTGTGGCAATAGCATTTGCTCTTACTGCTGCACAAATGTATATAACAGATGAGGTCAAGCATAAGGCAAAAGAACGTATAAGAGAGATTTTTGGTGATGATATGGTAGCAAAATTAGAAGAGGAAGCGTAGGTGTTGTATTAGAACTGCAGGGGATATTATAGTATAGATGATATTAGTGCTTATATTGACTATTGATTTGTAGTATCGTTTCCAGAAGCATAGGCTTTATGATAGACAAAAATAAAAGCTAGGAGGTAAGGTATGCAGCAACTGAGCATAAAGAGTAAAATAAGGAAATGTGCTTTTTGTCGTCACTGGTATGACCCCACAAATGCGTGTATTAGTCCGAAAGTACCCAATATAGGTATATGGGAGTATGATGACAGGGCCAAGCGGAAGTGCCTTAAACGAAATACAGAAACGGATAGTTTCTTTGGTTGTACTAAATATGAATGCAAACTTTAATCGTAGGAAGGCTGGTACTGCATAGAATAGTGAACAGGAAAAGCAGATAAGCAAAAAATATAGAAGCAGTATTAGCAAGAATTGCTAATACTATTATTATCAGACAGGGGGGATATGATGGAGATAAGTAGAATGGAAAGAATTAAATTAAGGATAAAACGTTTATCTAATCGACACATAACTTTACGATTTTTTTATTGCATGATCAGTGAATACTCCAAGAGGGATGAGATTTTGGGAATCTCGCCGGGGATAACATTCTATTTCATTATGGGGTTTATTCCATTTCTGATTTTTTCTGTAAATGTAATTCTTTTCTCTACAGCCGCAGATATAGATTCTGTAGTTAATATATTGCATGTATATTTCCCAACTAGAATGGCAGATACATTGGAAGATGATATTAACCGTATAGTTGCACAGAGAAGCAATCTCTGGTTATGGATAAGTTTATTTGCTGCTGCTTATAGTTTTGAAAAAGGTTTGGCCATATTGGTGAGAGCCAGTGATGTAAAAGCTTATAAGAAAAGAAAGAGACCATTGACGATGAGAAACATTGTTAGTTGTAGAGATGTACTGATTCATATGAAATCGATTTTATACGCTATTGGATTAGTTGCATCAATAATGATTTCTTTGGGGTTCATGGTATTTGGGAATATGTTTGTGGAATATGTGCAAAAGGGGTTCGATTTATCTAATATTATTTTGGAAATTTGGTCCATAATAATGTATGGTATACCATTGTTAGTGCTTATAGTTAATATGACAATATTCTATATGTCGTCACCACGCTCGTATACGCCACGAGTACTGCATGCACTGCTAACGGCTTTCATTGTAACCATACTTTGGATTATGGCCACAATAGCATATCGTTGGGTCTTTATGATAATACCAAGCATAGGTGAATCTTATGGCCCGTTATTTGGTCTGTTTACTATGTTTGGTTGGTTCTATTATATCGTAAATATAATAATAGTTGGGTTGTGTCTTATAAAAACATTGCGCGATTTCCAGCATAAATTAGATAGCGTGAATAATTTATGTCATGCGGAAATAGAAATTCGCACAGATGAGGATATAAATCGAAACTGAAAAGATGATGAGAAGAGAGTGTTCGATTTATTATGTGTAGAGAGGTATGGTAATATGGGTAGGATGTTGGTTTATGTTCTTGCGTTTATTATAATTTTCTTTGTGTATCTAAAATTACCTCGAGCTATTCGTGTAGTGGCGTTTGGACTAAATTGTATAATACCAGATCCAGTTCCTTATTTAGATGAGACGGTTATGTTGCTAGGGATGATTCCAAGATGATTTGAAAGAATATAACCAATCTAAGAGAGCCTTGATATTATTATTAGAGGGTGCAAAGTAGGAATTTGTGTATACTAAGCATGAGAAGGATTATTGGGAGAGAAGAGGGGTAGATTATGGCAGTTGTTACGCAGAAGTCTTCCAAATCTGATAAAAATAAGGCTTTTGACGAGGAGAGGTTTGTCAATGAATGTCTGCATGGTTTTGCAGACATTCGCGAAAAGTATAATCTTGAGGATGATTTGGAATGGGCAAAGCAGAATTCGCAATTTAAGCACCTGGCTACGGAGGTGGTAGAGGGCTGCACGCCGCAAGGAATATTGGCTATGGCAAGCAGAGAGCCGAACTGGAGTGTCAGAAAAGTGCCATACCGATTGTGTCGGAAATGGTTTCTAGGGAAGGCAGAGAAGATTGTATTATCGAAGACAGATGATTGGATAAAACATATGATGCCTGTGTATGCAAAAAAATGCAAAGAATTGTATAGAAAGATAGAACTTTTTAAGCATTTTCCTGAGATAATAAAAGAAAAAGAGAAACAAGTAGCAGACGGTGATGTGAAGGCGATGGTCTTTCTGGGGAAGGTTTATGGAAAAGGTACGCTTTGTTCGGCGAAAGATGAAGAAAAAGCTTTATCCTATATGAAGCAGGCTAAGGAGGCATATGCAGATGACCTGAACAAGAGGTATACGCTCTGGTTGGACAGGACTGTGCAAAGAAGCGGGATGGAATTGATAGGACGCATTGGCAGGGAATATATGGCGGGGACTTTGGAAGAAGAGTCCAAGAAAAATAGAGACCTTAAGCTGAGAAAAGAAATGCGATGGCTGAGAAGTACAACAAAGACCGGTGATGGTTGGGCGGCTTTTACTTTGGGACATATATGCTACTATGGGTACGGTCATTGGCGAGGGCATATAAGAGAGGCATATGATAATTATTCCTTGGCTGCTTCCTCCAAAGATGCTATCTATGCGTTGGAGATGGGGGATTTGTGCTTTGATGAGCCTGGGGCTATAGATAATGAGTTGGAGAAAAATACTCCTAGTATCAGTCGATGGGGATGTATGGATTGGTTTGGGAGAGAAGAGGAAGATTTTGAAGAATTCAGTATGCTGGAAGATGATTCAAGTAATTGGTTTGAAGAAAATATGAAAAGGGATTTTCTGGCTGAGGCCGAGGAAGCATGTAATGAAGGTGATTATGAAGAAGCGTGGATATTGGCACAAAGAGCTATGCTTTCTGGGCAGGGAGTGGAAACTTCGCTTGGAGGAGAACGTATGCTGGTCAATATGGTCAAGGATGGCAAATGGAATGTTGATTTGGAAAACATGAAAGAAGAACCGGAGATCATTGTTGAAGGAGAAACAGCTAAATCTACAGTTTGTGTAAAAAATCGCACAGGGATATGTGAAACTTCAGCTGCCATATTAGCTGGGATGGCAAATAGGTTTCATTCGAATGTAGAGATTCGCAAGGGAAATCATAAGGTGAATGCGAAGCAGTTAATGATGATTGAGGCTTTAGGGATGATGAAAGGAACGATGATAGAGATATGGGCAAATGGAGAAGATGCAGAAGAGGCAGTCAGGAGTTTGGCAAAATTGATCATTAACCGTTTTGGCGAACAATAACAAAATTGAATTAGAAATGTGAGGTGTAACAATCATGTTATATGGAAATCAAGATGTAACAAATGCCTTTTCGAATGTTGAAAATGTTTGTGAAAAGGCAAAAGCCTTGATAAAAAAATAAAAAAATTTTAAAGGTTGCCTGACAGGCAACCTATTTTTCTTTAAAAGGTGTAAAATACATCTTAGGAGCAACTTTCTGTAGATGAATGGTGCTGAATGCTTAATGTTGAATTATCCTGGGAATGAATATAAATATTGTAAAAGCTAAGGAGGGCTGACAGGTGCTAGAGCAGGACCTTAAAGATGAACTGGAAAGATTTTTGTTGCTGCATTATCGTCCGGAAGGCGCGGTAGTAAAGAATTTTGAAGGTGAACCAGAAAAAACTCCTAAAACACCTGTGTCTGGGGTGCCAGGAACATTGGCGGCGGCAGTAGGTGTGGATTTTTTAAAAGGCATCGACTATTTAGCCTCCAAGCTGCAAATGTCATTTTCTGAAAAACTTATGTGGTAGATAGAGAAACGAAAGCGCAAGCCGGTAGAAATATACAGCGCGGTGAGGATAACCAGGGGGCATTTTGCGAAAATCCGCAATAACAGCAATTACCACCCGACCAAGGAAACTGTGCTGGCCTTTGTTTTAGCATTGCACTTGTCTATGGAGGAAGCGGCTGATTTGTTGAAGCGGGCAGGTTATGCTCTATCAGATAGCTGTTTGAGTGACATGATTGTGGCTTATTTTCTGGAGGCGAAGCGCTATAATATAGATGAAGTCAATGAGGCTTTGTATAAGCATGACTGCAAGCCCTTGACGAATTGGCGGGATTGCAAATAAAAGTTCCCAACGTTGCCTGTCAGGATACCACTTTGGTCGGAAATCTTCATATAATCAAAACATGAGATGTGTTGATTATCATTAAGGAGGGGATTTCCATGACCTGGGCAAAGACCGGATTGCTTTTAGCTGTAGGTGGTTTGGCAGGAATGGCATTGGCAGCCATACTCGATGCTTCGGATAAAGCGGCAGAAAAAGATAGAGATAATGCAGATGCTTTAGAGAGGTTAATAGAAGATATTCGCAATGAAGCAGAATGGGCTATGGAGGAATGCGTAACCGATGAAGATAGGGAAAATGTGTATGCCAGGGTAAGAAATTCAGTACACAATCTTCAGGTGGCTCTGCAGGAAGGTGGCGAGGCAATCAATGCTGAACTGTATAGACAGGCTGCTTTGGCTCCTGGCAAAAAAGAATTTGAGAACTCACTAGAAAACCTGGTGCAGGGGTTCAAGGTGAAAATGGATAATTTCGATTGAATAAGCAGGGGGATATATGGCAGAGTTCACAGATACAAATCTGGTGCAGACTGACCCACAGTTTGGCTTGCTGGAGAAGGATGCCCTCAGGTGCATTGAGGTTTTGGGTACATAACGCTCAAAATAGAGGGGGCGCTGCTTTGGCAAAGAGGAGTATTAGGAGGTATAAATGTTTCTTCTTGAGGATGAATTGCAATACGAAGGCGACATAGATTACGAAAAGAGTTTATTTGAGCTGGCTGCCTGCTATGATTGTGGGGCAGTGATGGAAAGAAAGGTCTTCAGCTATGATGCGGAAAATCAGCAGTGGCTGGAGGGGATGGATCTTAAGCCGGAAGCAGAAAAGGAACTGGAGAAAATACCACGCACAGGCGATGCGTACTGGTTTTTTCCCTACCGCTGGACAGTGGAGGCAAGGGAAACTGGGGTGGTAGCTGTATCTTTGCAGCTGTATATGGCTGATGTGAGGGAGGGCGAAGTGAAGTCCCTGCAGGACACGGAATGGTTGATAGAGTGCGACTTCAAGGGCAGCAGTGTGCGGGCCTGGCCCATGGGACTTCTGCAAGTCAGGCAGAGGGGCTGGGTGGGAGCTTTTTCCTGCTCAACGGAGGTAACCTTTCCTCATATGCTGGGAGCTTACTCGGTGGAGATACCTACGGAAGTTACAGAGACGGCCATAGCCTTCATGCAGGAAATGGCTGAGGAAGAATTTGGCTTCCGTCCTACTTATCTTGGCAATATTCACGGCTTGGACCACATGCTGGCTTATTGTGTCCGACCCTTGGATTTGAACATCCATCTGCTCCGTGACCTGATAGGCGATGACTATGAAAATGCCTTTCCCAGGGAGCAGCGGGATAATTATCGCCCTCTTTGCCGCTTCTTCCACCTGGCAAACCCGCCCAAGAGCCTTAGAAAAGTCTATGGGGAAGGGGCGGAAAACTTTGTGGCCTACCTGCTCTTTCGTCAGTTGGGCTTTCGTGATATCAATGTGATTCGCCGTTTTTTCCACAGAGACAGATTATTTGGTTACCGCCTGCTGGAGCTTAAATATGAGGCTGAGGAGGCAAAGCTGAAATTCCGCGTCGATAATGAAGAGGCGCGGTACCTGCTCTGGCTGGAGAGATTCTGTCAATGGTTCTTGCGGCACCGCCGTGAGACGCAGCTGGCAAATTGTCTGCATCCTCTGGCTGTGCAAGAGGATTGGGAGCAGCATGCCATAGATATCCTGCGGATGTTTGCCGTGGGAAACTTTGATCAGGTGGAGGCGGCTTTGTCGGCAGATATCAGGCGCTGCATACTGCGGGAGGGGTTCACGCAAAATGTGCATGACCTGCTGATGGAGGAACTGCCGCAGCTCAGGCCGCAAAGGCGGCGCGGCTGGGGGGAGCCGGAGCCTGTGGCTCCTGTAGTGAACGAGAAAATCCAATATACCGACAAGGAACTGAAATATGCAGAGGAGCGGGAGGGCTACCGGATTATCCTGCCCAAGGATACTGATGAAATAAGAAAGTATGGCAAGGCCTTTCATAATTGCGTGGGAGGATACAGTAGCGGAGTGGTGGAAAAGCGGACGCTTATCCTGGCCATGAAGAAGGGTGAGAAATATGTTGCCTGCCTGGAAGTGAGGCAAAACCGCCTGGTGCAGGCTTTGGGTCCATGCAACCAGATTTTGTCTGATGAAATAGGAGAGGTTTTGTGCCGCTGGGCTGATGAGAAGAAGATTGCCTACAGAAAAAGACGGTGAGGAGGCAGGAGCTCCGCAAATGACATTGGCCAAGCTGGGTTGACCGGCAAGCAAATATATTGAAAGGCACAGACTGGTGAGGTTTGTGCTTTTTCTGTTTGTGGGTGCTGGTTTTAGGCTGGGCAGAGATATTCTGGCTGACTTGAAATTTCTGCTCCTTTTCGCCATAATATATGAAGGCAAAGGGGCAGGAGATTGCAGTCCTTTGCAGAATAGCTGATTCTTGGGAGGGATTTATTTGGCGAAATTTGGTGGCAGTAGTAGTGGGATGTGCGCTTTGTATATGGCCATCGGGGCTATCCTGGGGGGGATCCTGGGGGAGCTTATGAAGATGAGCGATATGCTCTCGGGGCTGGTGCCTTATCTGGTGACCAGCTATCCGGTGTTTGATATGGCTCCGGTGACGCTGAACCTCTATGTGTTCCGGCTGACGCTGGGGCTGGCTTTTGAGCCGAACCTCATGAGCATTCTGGGGGTAGTGCTGGCAGTTTATATATTCAGGAAGTATTAAGGAATTGTTCATAAGGGGGAGATAGTTTGTTTATTTTGGCATCAGGTTCTCCGCGCAGGAGAGATCTTTTGAATCAGATAGGAGCAAAGTTCCGGGTGGCTATCAGCGATGCGGCTGAGCTCAAGGCAGGGGACTGCGAGCCTTTCCAGCTGGTGCGGCACAATGCAGAGGCCAAGGCCGAGGCTGTGGCCCGCATCCACAAGACCATGCCGGTGCTGGGAGCTGATACGGTGGTGGCTCTGGAAGGAAGGATTTTCGGCAAGCCCCGTGACGAGGAAGAAGCGAAGGAGATGCTGAAGGCCCTGTCCGGAAAAGTTCACGAGGTGCTGACAGGCATTGCCTGGGTTAAGGATGGCCATACTTTTTCCGAGGTCATCTCCACCAATGTGAAATTCGCCCAGCTGGCAGAGACGGAAATCGACAGGTATGTGGCAGGCGGCGAGCCGCTGGACAAGGCTGGGGCTTATGCCCTGCAGGGCGAGGCTGCTGTCTTCATTGAAGGTATCGAAGGTTCTTACAGCAATGTGGTGGGGCTGCCCCTCTTTGCCACGGCGGCCCTGGCCCGAAGAGCGGGGGTCGATATTTATGGCAGAGACGATTATGGTCAGGGATTTGCCCCTTGAGGAGAGGCCGAGAGAAAAACTTGTAAGCTACGGGCCGTCAGCTCTTTCTAATGCAGAGCTTTTGGCCATCCTCCTGAGGACCGGCACCAGAGGGGAATCCGTGCTGCGACTGGCAGAGAGGGTGCTGGCCTACTGCAAGGACAGAGGCCTTGCTGCCATGGTGCACATGTCTGTGGAGGAACTGGCGAAAATCAATGGCCTGGGCCCAGGCAAGGCTGCCACAATCCTGGCGGCAGTGGAGCTGGGCAGGAGGCTTTCTGTGGCAGAAGCCAGGATAGAAGTGATACACGGGCCGGAGGACGCGGCCCGTTTTGCTATGCCTCATTTTCGCCATGCGACGAAGGAACACTTTGCGGTGCTGCTGCTGAACACCAAGAACCACATCCTGGCCATGCCCCTTATCTCCCAGGGAAGTCTGACGGCTTCCGTGGTGCATCCCCGGGAGGTATTTGAGGCGGCGGTGCGGCACTCGGCGGCCTCCATGATACTCCTGCACAATCATCCCTCAGGCGACCCCAGCCCCAGCCGGGAGGATATTGCTGTCACGCAGCGTTTGGTGAAGGCGGGACAGGTCATGGATATACCTGTACTGGACCATGTAATAATAGGAAATAATTCCTTTGCCAGCCTGAAGGAAAAAGGACTTATGGGGAACTGAGGAAGTGACTGCAGAAAAAGTGCCTGCATTTGCAAAAAAAATCCCCCAAAGCTTCATAAGTTGTGCTACAATGGTGCTTGTATTATTTGTCTATGAATGAATTTCTGAAGGGAGTTTATAAATCAACATGTGGAGTCTTTTTGGTGGTTTTTCTCACGATATGGGTATCGATTTGGGTACCGCAAATACGCTGGTGCACGTGAAGGGCAGGGGCATTGTGCTGCGTGAGCCTTCTGTGGTGGCTATCAAGAGCGATACCGGTGACATCCTGGCCGTAGGTGAGGAAGCCAAGCGCATGATCGGCCGTACCCCCGGCAACATCGTGGCTATCCGTCCCATGAAGGACGGCGTCATTGCAGACTTCGATGTGACCCAGGCCATGCTGAAGTACTTCATTGCCAAGGCCATGAATTCCAAGACCCTGATTTCCAAGCCCCGTGTTGTGGTGGGCGTGCCCTCCGGCGTCACCGAGGTGGAGAAGCGTGCGGTCATCGACGCTGCCCAGCAGGCAGGTGCCCGTGAGGCTTACCTGATTGAGGAGCCTATGGCAGCAGCAATCGGCGCAGGCCTGCCGGTGGAAGATGCTACCGGTTCCATGGTAGTTGACATCGGTGGCGGCACTACGGAAATCGCAGTGATTTCCCTGGGGGGCATTGTCACCAGCCGCTCTATCCGCGTGGGCGGCGATGAGATGGATGCTTCCATCGTCCAGTACATCAAGCGCATGTACAACCTGATGATTGGCGAGCGCACTGCTGAGGATATCAAGATTGAGATTGGTACGGCCATTGTCACCCCTGAAACTGACCGCACCATGGACATCCGCGGTCGTGACCTGGTCAGTGGCCTGCCCAAGACCCTGACCATTCAGGCCAAGGAAATCCGCGAGGCTCTCAATGAGCCCATCTACAAGATCATCGATGCTGTCAAGAGCACTCTGGAGAAAACTCCTCCTGAGCTGGCAGCTGATGTCATGGATCACGGCATCATGATGACCGGTGGCGGAGCCCTGCTCACCAACCTGGACAAGCTTCTTTCCAATGAGACGGGGATGCCGGTGCTGGTTTCCGAGGATGCACTTTCCTGTGTAGGCGAGGGCACGGGCAAGTCTCTTGAGAATATTGAACTCCTGAAGCGCGTCGTCATGACGAGCAAGAAGCTGAACTCGTGAGCCGGGTAAGACGTGATAAAAAGTCCCCTAAGAGGTTTTGGGCACTGCTGTTTGTCCTCGTCAGCCTGTTCTGCCTGATTCTTTTTGCAGCCAGGGGGCGCTTCCAGGTGCCCATAGCCAGCCAGACAGTATCACTTATTCTTTCGCCCTTTCAGCAGGCTGTGTCCTGGGTGGGGGGGGAGATAAATTATGTCACCAGCAATATCTGGGAGATTGTCACCGTCCATGAGCAGAACAAGATGCTCAGGAATGAAGTGAACCAGTTGCGCCAGCAGAATCTCCAGGCCAGCGACTTTGCGGCAGAGAATGCCCGCCTGCGTGAGCTTTTGGGCTACAAGCAGGCTGCCACCCAGTTTGACCTGGTGGCAGCGAGAGTCATTGGCCGAGAGTCTGCTACCTGGTCCAGCATGGTGGTCATCAACAAGGGCCTGGGAGACGGTGTGGACAAGGATATGGCTGTGGTGACGGAAAAGGGCCTGGTGGGCCGGGTAATAGAAGCCGGTCCGAACTCTTCCAAGGTGCAGCTGATCCTTGACCCCCGTTCCTCCGTGGGCACACTGGTGCAGCGGGCAGAGTCCCGGGTCACTGGCATTGTGGTGGGGGATATGGATAATCCCACCATGCCGGATATGGTGAATATCCCGAAGACTGCCGACGTGCAGGAGGGAGATCTCATCATCACATCTGGCTATGGCGGCGTGTTCCCCAAGGGGCTGCCTGTGGGGCTGGTCACTACCTTGAAGAATGATGACGGGGGGCTTTTGAAGATTGCGGTGCTGGAGCCTGCGGTGGACTTCCAGAAGCTGGAAGATGTGGCGGTAATCGTTGCCTCCAGAGAGGCACCGCCTGAGCCCTTGAAGCCTCCTGTCCAGACCCCTGGCACAGAGACAGATCCTGCCACGGGAGAGCCTAGGAATGCAGAAGGGCAGGGGAACTGAGCTTGAAAAAGATAGGCAAATGGGCAGCCTTTGCCGCCGCCCTCTTCGTCCTCCAGACTTCCATCCTGCCCTTGATGGCCTACCATGGCATCACCGCTGACCTGATGCTCCTGCTGACTGTTTCCTTTGCTTTTTTGCGGGGGGCGAAGCAGGGCGCGTTCATGGGATTTTCTGTGGGGCTGATGCAGGATCTGGCCACGGGCACCTACTTCGGAGTGAATACCCTGGCCCGCACCCTGATGGGCCTGCTCTTTGGACAGTTTTCCGACAGGGTCTTCAAGGAGCAGTTTTTCCTGCCGGTGCTGGCTTCTATGGCTGTGACCATACTCAACTATTTTATTTTGGCCCTGCTTATGGTATTATTAGGTTACCGCTTTAATCTGGAAAGCCATATGCAGCAGATGCTTGTGCCCATGCTCCTTTATCAGCTGGCCTTTGCCTATCCTGTACATTATCTTACTTACAGGCTGGACAAGCGTCTGGAAGAAAAAAAGTAATTATGAAGATTGAAGCAGGCACCTTATATATAAAGGGTGCCTTGCTTAATGTAGTGAACCGAGTATTCCAGGGGAGATTGTTTTGACGGAGATTGATGAATACGGCGACAGGCTGAAGGTCGTTGGCTGGCTGGCGGTGCTGGTCATAGTGGTCCTTATTGCCAGAGCCTGCTATTTGCAGATTTATGACGGGGAATACTATGCCCGTCTGGCAGACGGCAACCGCATTCGCCTGATACCTGCCATGGCCCCCCGGGGCAATTTTTTCGACAGGAATGGCGAGCTCCTGGTTGTCAACCGGCCCGGCTTCACCGTTTCTCTGCTGCCCCTCAATGAGCCTGTTTCTGACGAGGTGGTGGACAGGCTCTCGGAGCTTTTGAAGATGCCTAAGGAGGACATCCAGAAGAAAATCGATGCCCATGTGGGCTTTGACCCCATCCGCATCAAGACGGATGTGGCAGCAGATGTGTATTCTGTCATCGAGGAGCAGAAGGAAAAATATCCCGGGGTGGTCATTGAGACACAGCCAATCAGGGATTATATCCTGAATGAGGAAGGAGCCCATACCTTCGGCTATGTCAGCGAAATCAATGATGTAGAGCTGGAGAAGAAGAAGGACGAGGGCTACAAGTCCGGTGACATCATCGGCAAGTTCGGTCTGGAAAAAGTATATGACCATGAGCTGCGGGGAGCCGATGGCGGCGAGCAGGTGGAAGTGGATGTGGCAGGCAAGCCCGTCCAGCGCCTGGGCCGGAAGGAGCCCCGCCCCGGTGATGACCTTTACCTTACCATTGACAAGCACATCCAGGAAGCAGCGGAAAAGGCCGTGGATGAACGCTTGAAGATGATACATGCCAATGCGGCGGCAGCAGTGGTTTTGAATCCCCAGACCGGCGAGGTGCTGGCCATGGTCAGCCGCCCGGCCTTCAACCCGAATCTCTTTGCCCGGGGGATTTCCGTGAAGGAGTGGAACAAGCTCAACAACAATCCCTATCATCCCATGGACAACAAGACCATCACCGGCGAGTACCCGCCGGGGTCAACCTTCAAGATAGTCACGGGTACAGCAGCTCTCACTGAGGGCGTGGTAACTCCCGGGGAGCAGATTTTCGATTCAGGCCATCACTGGATCATTCCCAAAGGCAATGCTGATGGTGAGGCCCTGGGCTGGCTGGATTTCCGCGCCGCTATGGCCCATTCGGATAACGTGTACTTTTACGAGATGGGCAACCGTTTGGGGATAGACAGACTGGAGCGCTATGCCCGCATGTTTGGCCTGGGAGCTGTCACGGGCATTGACCTGCCCTATGAGTCTGACGGTCTGGTGGCCAACCGCAAGTACAAGGAAAAGAACTTCGAGGACGGAGACTGGTACCTGTCCGAGACCTTCGATGCTGCTATCGGTCAGGGCTTCAACCTGGTGACTCCCCTGCAGGCCGCCATGGTCATGGGGGAGATTGCAGCAGATGGCAAGCGGTTCAAGCCTCATCTGGTAAACCGCATCGTGGGACCTGATGGCAAGACCGTGAAGGAATTCAAGCCGGAACTCCTTTCCTCTCTTGATGTGAGGCCGGAGGTTATCAGGCTGGTCCAGGAAGGCCTCCACGAAGTGTCCACTTACGGTACGGCAGCTTCCATCTTCCGGGGCTTCCCGGTGCAGATTGCAGGCAAGACGGGAACGGCGGAGAACCCCCACGGCAAGGATCACGGCTGGTTCGTAGCCTATGGACCCTTTGAGAACCCCACGGTGGTAGTAGCTGTGGTAGTGGAGCAGGGCGGCTACGGCGCCCAGTCTGCTGTGCCTATCGGCCGTGAGATCCTGGAGGCAGCCTTCGGCATAGAAAAGCCGCAGGAAGGCAAGGATAAGCAAGGCAAGCAGTAACTTATTTTCATATCTTGATTGAAATGAGGATAGCTATGAGTGAAGAGATGGTGAAGATCAAGGGCGGCAGGTCAGGCCTTTCCCTGACTTTTGCTCCCCAGGCAAGTTTTGAGGACATCCTGCAGCACCTGCAGGAAAAACTGGAGTCTGGCTCCGGCTTTTTCCTTAGGGGGACCATGGTGTTTCTCCCCCGGGATGTGCTGACGGATGGGCAGCGGGAAAAGCTGCAGAAGCTCTTCCATGAGCATGGCCTTATCTGCAGGCTGCAGCCGTTGGAGGGGGAAAATCCTCTGGAGCAGCAGCCCAAAGCGCAGCCGGCGCCTGTACCTGCCGAAAGCCAGCCCCAGGCAGAAGCTCCTCAGAATCCTGATACTCAGGAAATGCTGGTGGTGAATAAAACCCTCCGGGGAGGGCAGGAAATCCGCACCAAGAGCTCTGTGCTGGTGTGCGGCAATGTGAATCCCGGTGCGCAGATCATCGCCGGGGGCAGCATTGATGTCAGGGGCATCTGCCGGGGCATGGTTCATGCCGGGGCCTATGGAGATACTTCCGCCATTGTGGTGGCAGACCATCTCATGCCCACGCAGATACGCATTGCAAGTTTTATTGCAAGGTCTCCGGACAACATGGATATGACAGAAAAAGCCGAGCGGGCGTCCATCAAGGATGGGCAGATCGTTATCGAACCAATAGAAAGGTAGGAATGAGCAAATGAGCAAAATCTA
>ODAI014628826.1_pt1 | contig 15724 bp, 12 predicted proteins | sample 1539321 | NCBI WGS metagenome assembly ODAI01 (sample SAMN02144231, study PRJEB22623) | gut metagenome | biome: sheep rumen | host: Ovis aries | place: New Zealand
TTTCGCGGTCGGTGTCCTCGATTCTGAGCACAAACGAGCCGCCCTGAGATTTTGCAATAAGATACTCGTACAGCGCAGTGCGAAGGTTGCCGACGTGCATAAAGCCTGTCGGGCTCGGCGCGTAGCGCGTGCGAACCTTTTTGATTACATCCATTCTTACCTCTCCTAAATATTTATTCCGTCATTCAAATTCTTAATTTAAGTTTAAGCGTCTCTGCCGCAGCACTTCTTGTACTTTTTGCCGCTGCCGCAGGGGCATGGGTCGTTTCTGCCGACCTTCTTACCTTTGCGGACGGTTTTGTTTGCGGTGTCGGTGCCGTCGCCCGAGGTTTTGGTGGGATTTGCGACCTGTTCGCGCTTGATTGCAATTTCAACAGCGGTGGGCTGTTGCTTTTCCTGACTGTCCGCGCCGTTATTAAGCATAACCTCATGAGCCGCTGCCGCCTGCTTTTCAGCCGCCTTGCGCGCTGCTTCAATTGCCTCCTGGCGCTTTTGGATTTCATGAACGCGCTTGGGCATGATGAGCATCATCCTGACTGTGTCCTCACGGATGTTTTCAATCATCTCGTCGAACATGTCAAAGCCTTCAAGACGGTACTCGACAACGGGATCGTGCTGACCGTATGAACGCAGGCGGATACCTGATTTGAGCTGATCCATGGCGTCGATGTGATCCATCCAGTGGGTATCAACAGCCTTAAGCAGGTAAACGCGCTCCATTTCACGGATTGTTTCGGCAGGAAGAAGCTCCTCGTTGTCCGCCATGATTTTCTTGGCGTCGTCCTTTATCATTGTTCCGATTTCGTCGGGCTCCATGTCGGCAAGCTCGTCGGAATCGAAGTTGTATTTCTTATCGTCAAAGATTATCCAGCCCTTGTAATACTCAACCAGACCGGGGAGGTTCCAGCTTTCCGGAGTGCCTTCGGGCAGATAATGCTTAACGGAGGTATCGATTGTATCGTCAAGCATCTTCATTACGGTGTCGTGCAGATCCTCGCCGTTGAGAACCTGGTCGCGCTGACCGTAGATGATCTCGCGCTGACGGTTGAGAACGTCGTCGTACTGGAGTACGTCCTTACGTATACCGAAGTTGCGCAATTCAACCTTTTCCTGCGAATTTTCTATAATGCCGGTGAGCATTTTGTTTTCGATGGGAGTGTCCTCGTCAACGTTCATGCGTTCCATCATCGCCTTCATGCGGTCGCCGCCGAACAGTCTCATGAGGTCGTCCTCGGTTGAAAGGAAGAAGCGGCTTACGCCGGGGTCGCCCTGACGTCCCGAACGTCCGCGGAGCTGGTTATCAATTCGGCGTGACTCGTGACGTTCCGTACCGATAATCATAAGACCGCCCGCGGCGCGAACCTGATCGGCTTCGTCCTTGATTTCTTCCTTATATTGTTCGTTGAGCTCACGGAAAGTTTTGCGCGCTTCAAGGATTTCCTCGTCCTCGGTTTCGGCGTAGCCTGTTGCTTCCTCAATAAGCTCCTCGGGATAACCCTGCTTGCGCATGGAAGCCTTTGCCATGTATTCGGCGTTACCGCCGAGAATGATATCGGTACCGCGGCCTGCCATGTTGGTAGCGATTGTTACCGCGCCGAATTTACCTGCCTGGGCAATGATTTCCGCTTCCTTTTCGTGCTGTTTCGCGTTGAGGACATTGTGCCGGATTCCCCTGCGCTTGAGCATTTTTGAAAGAAGCTCGGATTTTTCAATTGAGATTGTACCTACAAGAACCGGCTGTCCTTTCTTATTTGCCTCAACGATTTGGTCGATTACGGCGTTGAACTTGCCGTTTTCGGTCTTGAATACGGAGTCGGGCAGATCTTCACGGATTACGGGTTTGTTGGTGGGGATCTCAACAACGTCAAGCTTGTAGATTTCCTGGAATTCCTCGCTTTCGGTTTCACCGGTACCGGTCATACCCGAAAGCTTGGTGTAAAGGCGGAAATAGTTTTGGAAGGTGATTGTCGCAAGGGTTTTGCTTTCGCTTTGAACCTTTACGCCTTCCTTTGCCTCGATTGCCTGATGCAGACCTTCGTTGAAGCGTCTGCCGTACATCAAACGGCCGGTGAATTCGTCAACGATAATAACCTCGCCGTCCTTTACAACGTAGTCAACGTCGAGCTTCATTACGCCGTTAGCCTTGATTGCCTGGTTTACGTGGTGCTGAATTTCAAGGTTATCGGGGTCGGTAAGGTTTTCGATTTTAAAGAACTCCTCAGCCTTTTTAACGCCGAGCTGTGTGAGCGTGGCGGTTTTTTGCTTTTCATCAACAACGTAGTCAATACCGTTTTCTCTGTAGTACTCCTCCATGTCGTCCTTTGCGTCAAGCTCTGTGAAGCGCTGAAGCTTCAGCGTCTTTGCAAGGGCGTCGGCTCTTTCGTACATATCGGTAGATTTTTCGCCCTGGCCGGAAATAATAAGCGGAGTTCTGGCTTCATCTATGAGGATTGAGTCAACCTCGTCGACGATGGCAAAGGCGTGACCGCGCTGAACCTTGTTTTCTTTGTATACAACCATGTTGTCACGCAGGTAATCAAAGCCGAGCTCGTTGTTTGTGCCGTAAGTAATGTCCGCGGCATAGGCTTCCTTTCTGAGTGAGTTTTCAAGGTCGTGAGTAATAAGACCTACGGTAAGACCGAGGTATTTGTAAAGCTTGCCCATCCATTCGGAGTCGCGGCGCGCAAGGTAATCGTTGACGGTTACAATGTGCACGCCTTCGCCCGTAAGGGCGTTGAGGTACGCGGGAAGGGTTGCCACGAGGGTTTTACCTTCACCTGTTTTCATTTCGGCAATACGTCCCTGATGAAGAACAATGCCGCCGAGAACCTGAACCGGAAAGTGCTTCATTCCGAGCACGCGCCAGCTTGCCTCGCGGCAAACCGCAAAGGCATCGGGCAGGATGTCGTCGGTGGTTTCGCCGTTTGCAAGGCGTTCCTTGAGCACCGCGGTCTGTTTTTTCAGCTCGCTTTCACTCATTGCGGCGTATTTATCCTCCAGGGCAAGCACTTTTTCGCTGAGCGGTTTAATTCGCTTAACTTCACGCTTGCTGTAGTTGCCGAACATAGCTTTCAAAAAATTCATCTTGTTCTGCTTCCTTTCTATGTTAAGTGGGATTGTATACTATATTATATGCTTAACGTCCTCCGCGCAGGCATGCCGCCGCGGCCTTCATTGCGGCGTCCGCCACGGGACAGGCGTATTCAAAGCCGTAGCCGGAATCCTCCACCACGCAGGCAAAGGCAAGCGGCGCGTCGTTGTCCTGAGAATAGCCGACCATCCAGGCGTTTGGGTTCTTGCCGTCGCCGACCTCGGCTGTGCCGGTCTTTGCGCATACCGAAAGGCCTTCAAACAGCCCCGAGCGCTGGTAGTTATAATATTCGCTGACGGTATAACGCATTACTTCGTCAAGCTTGCCGGCGGTGGTTGAGTTAAACATTTCGTGTTCGGACGGCTTTTTAAATCCGATAAGCTTGAGCAAATCTCCCGAACCGTCCTTGATATATGTGGGATTAACCGCCTTGCCGCCGTTGGCTATAGCTCCGCAGAGCATTGCCATTTGCATGGGATTCACGGTGTCGTCGTACTGACCTATACCTGACCAGGCAAGCTGGTTTTGGTCTGCCTTTGCAACGTCAAAATGGCCTTTGGCGGTATTGACGTCGTCGACCTCAAAGGATTTGTTTATTCCCGCCTTTTTTGCGGCGGAGCTCATAACGTCCTTGCCCATTTCAACGGCCATTTCGGCAAAGGCTATGTTACATGAACGCGACATGGCTGTTTTGTAGTCGATTTCACCGTGTGTTTCCGTACATGTGACCTTGTTTCCGCCGATTTCCTTTTCACCCGTGCAGTTCCAGGTGCGTGTGTAAAGGTCGGGCATGTTCTCCATTGCCGCCGCCGAGGTTATAATCTTGAAGATTGAGCCCGGAGTGTAGGTTGAGGAGAGCACGTTGTCAAGGTAAACGCCGTCGTATTCCTTTTCGTTGCTTTCATTGATTTCGGGCGGATTTGCGGGGTCGTATCCCGGCGTGCTGACCGAGCAAATCACCTCGCCCGTCTTATAATTATATACCACGCACGCGCCTTTTTTATTGTAGCTTGAAAGCACGTCGTAAGCCGCCGCGCAGGTTGTTGCGTCCACGGTGAGAGTAATGTCATGAGTAGCGCGCATTGACTGCGGCATATTTAAGCCCCAGATGAGGCTGTAGCCCGAAAGCTGTGAACGGTACTTGCTTTGTACCGCGGTTGAGATGTTGAGGCTGTTGTCGCCGACAGTGTGCAAAAGTCCGCGGCGAACGCTCGGGTTGTCGTTATAAACGCGCGCGCCGTCCTGTGTTTGCGCAAGGGCATAGCCGTTGCGGTCATAAATAGCTCCTGCCTGTTCCAGACCGCCGCTGCCCGAAACATGGGCGTTGTACGGCTGGTCAACCCATGAACCGGCGTTTACAATCAGCTCAAAGGAGAAAAACCCGATTCCGCCGATAAAGGCAAGCGCGAACAGCAGAATCAACGTGTTTCTCCGCATTATCCGTTTCATATAATCACTTCCTCAGAATAATCCGAAAAGCCGCTATCTTTTAATTGAGTATGTTCTTTCGTCCGCCGCCTTGATAAACGCGAGCAAGCCCCAAACCGACATTATGCTTGAACCGCCGCTGCTGATAAACGGGAAGGTAACGCCCGTGAGCGGAAGGATGTCGGTTGCGCCGAAAATGTTAAGCGAGAGCTGAACCACAAGAAGTCCGGCGGCACAGCATGCGGAAATTGAATAGAAGGTGCTGCGGCTGCGCGTTGTGATTGCGCGCGTGTAAATTACAAGCAATGCAACCGAAAGCGCGATTGTAATCGCCACAATTATGCCCATTTCCTCGGCCAGGAGTCCGAAAACCAGGTCGCTTTCGGAGGCGGCAACCTGCTTAAGATAGCCGTTGCCTATTCCCACGCCGAAAAGTCCGCCGCTGGCAATAAAGGTGAGCACGTGGGTTTGCTGGTAACCCTCTGCCTGCGCGTATTCCCAAACATGGCGCCACGCCTTGAAGCGGTCGGCGACGTATGGCTTAAACCTCAGCACAAAGGTTACGCCGAACGCAGCGGCGGCAACCGCCAGAATAACGGTTTTGATATCTCCCGAACGCATAAACGCGATAAGCAGGAAAGTTACAAAAAATATAAGAGCTGTACCGAAGTCGCCCATGAGCGCAAGCAAGCCTACGCAAATTACCGAAAAGATGATAAATTCAAGCAGGTTTTGCTTTGTTTGCAGTTTGTCAAGCGTGCCCGCGCCGATGAATATGTAAATAATTTTAACAAGCTCGGAGGGCTGAATTGAAAACGGACCGATGAAAATCCAGTTTGCCGCGCCCTTGGTAATTTTACCGAACAGTATGCTTGTCAGAAGCAGCAGCACAGCCACAATCATCATGGGAAACCTGAGCTTGCTGATTTTGTCGGGATCCTCGATAAGCTTGATGATTACGCAGAATATTATCATGCCCACAGCCGCCGCGATAAGCTGGACGTAGGCGGATTTTTCAACCTGCCGCACAAGCATCATTACGCCTATGCCCGTCAGGAAAAGTCCCAGCGATTCAAGCTCAAAGTTTACTCTTCGCAAAGCGAAGTACGAAACGGAAAAGAAGCCCCATTCCACCGCCGCCAGCGCGCCGAAAAGCACAATCGGAGCAAGCGGGTTTGTGCCGTCGTTCCAGAACACGGCTTCAACAGCCATGAAGAAGTGGAACAGCGTAACCATGAGCATAAGCTTCCACGGCTTTATGGCGGGCTTGTCACTGACCTTTGAAAAGAACCAGCTTGACCTGAGCGGAGCCTGAAATTCGTCGCCCCTGCGGAATTCAAACTCTGTTGAGCCTATTTTTATTACGTCGTTAATAAGCACTTGGGCTCTGCCCTGAACAGGCACGCCGTTTACATAGGTGCCTCCGGTTGAGCCGGTGTCGGTGATAAACCAACCGTCGCTGCGTCTTAACAAAACGCAGTGATTTCGCGAAACCGCCAAATCGGGAACGTAAACGTCGCTTGACTTGCTTCTGCCGATTGAGTTTTCCCAAAACAGCACGGGTATAACCTTGCCGGTTTTCATATCGCACAGGGTTACAAGCGGTTTCTCGGTTCGTCTGCGGCGGCGCATTGCCGCGTAGCACTGGTACACAATGACGATTGCGTATACGGGCAGCAGCATTCGCAGAGCCACAACGCCGGCGTCAAAAATAATTGATAAATCAGGCATTCCGCAGACCTCCTTTTTATTCATAGTTATACATTATAAATAATACCTCAAAACCATTTCATTGTCAATATTTTATACTATCTTCAAATCAGTTCGCGTCCGGCGGCTGAGCAAAGAAAAAAGACAGACAAGCCGTTAAGCCTGTCTGTCCGCGATTTATTCTTCTTAACCGGTTAATCCGTGTCCAGCTTAAGAACCGCCATAAACGCTTCCTGAGGAACCTCAACCGTTCCGAGCTGCCGCATGCGCTTTTTGCCTTCCTTCTGCTTTTCAAGCAGCTTTTTCTTACGGCTGATGTCGCCGCCGTAGCACTTGGCAAGCACGTCCTTGCGCATTGCCTTAACTGTTTCACGCGCAATGATTTTTCCGCCTATACACGCCTGGATAGGCACCTCAAAGAGCTGGCGCGGTATTTTTTCCTTAAGCTTTTCAGCCATTTTACGCGCTCTGCCGTACGCCTTGTCCTTATGGATAATAAACGACAGCGCGTCCACAACCTCTCCGTTGAGCATGATGTCAAGCTTTACAAGCTGGCTGGGAACGTACTCCTTAAGCTCATAGTCAAATGACGCGTAACCTCTGGTGCGGCTTTTGAGGGTATCAAAAAAGTCGTATATTATTTCCGCAAGGGGAAGCACGTAATGCAAATCAACGCGGTCGGCGTCGATATACTGCATATCAATAAACGTTCCGCGCCTGTCCTGACAAAGCTCCATGATATTGCCCACGTACTCCTTGGGCGAATAAATATGCGCGTCCGTAACGGGCTCCTCGGCAAGCTGAATAAGCGAGGGGTCGGGATAATTTGTCGGGTTGTCAATCATTTCAACCGAACCGTCGGTTTTTGTAATTCTGTAAATTACGCTCGGCGCGGTTGTAATTAAGTCAAGCAGATATTCGCGCTCAAGGCGTTCCTGGATTATTTCCATGTGGAGCAGTCCCAAAAATCCGCAGCGGAAGCCGAAGCCCAAAGCAACCGAGGTTTCGGGGTCGAACGAAAGCGCCGCGTCGTTGAGCTGCAGCTTTTCAAGCGCGTCCTTCAAATCCCCGTATTTCGCGCCGTCAACGGGGTAAATGCCGCAAAATACCATTGGCTGCGCTTCACGGTAGCCGGGAAGCGGCTCGGCGGCAGGGTTTGAGGTCAGCGTTACAGTGTCGCCTACCTTGGCGTCGGCAAGGGTTTTTATAGATCCGGTGATATATCCAACCTCTCCGGCGTAAAGGCCTTCGGTTTTTTCCATGGTCGTAGCGTGCATAAGTCCGCACTCGACAACGTTGAAAACTCCGCCCGTTGACATCAGCTTAAACTCGTCGCCCGGGTGAATCTGACCTTCCTTGAGGCGCACGTAAATAATTACGCCCTTGTAGCTGTCGTAAACACTGTCAAAAATCAGCGCGCGAAGCGGAGCGTTCGCGTCGCCCGAAGGAGCCGGGATATCTGTTACAACCTTTTCAAGTACCGCGTGAATGTTTATTCCCGCCTTTGCCGAAATTTTCGGAGCGTCCTCGGCAGGAATTCCTATAACATCCTCGATTTCGTTTATAACTCTGTCCGGGTCGGCGCTGGGCAAGTCGATTTTATTTACCACCGGTACGATTTCAAGTCCGCTGTCAACCGCCAAATATGTATTCGCGAGCGTTTGAGCCTCAATGCCCTGCGAAGCGTCCACAACCAAAATCGCGCCCTCGCACGCCGCGAGCGAACGCGATACCTCGTAGTTGAAGTCAACGTGTCCGGGCGTGTCGATAAGGTTAAACAGATATTCGCTGCCGTCGTCAGCCTTATAGGTTACGCTTACGGCGCGCGCCTTGATTGTAATTCCGCGCTCGCGTTCAAGCTCCATGTCGTCAAGCAGCTGGGCTTCCATGTCGCGTGCCGAAACAGAGTTTGTCTGCTCTAAAATACGGTCGGCAAGGGTGCTTTTGCCGTGGTCAATATGCGCTATTATACTGAAATTTCTGATTTTATTCTGCGGAAAAGACAACTCACATCACCTTTTTCATAATTTACTTATCACATTGTAGCATAAAAAAACGCCGAACGCAATAACGGCGGTAAAGATTATTGTTCCGCTGCGGCGGCAACCGCAACGGAATTTTAAGAAAAATTTAATTATTTATATTGTTTTTGGGGTAATAATGTTGTATAATGATTATATATGTTTAAGTACGCTGTGAGTTTTACAGCCGAACACTCAAATACGGAGGGATTATTATGAGTGACCGCAACCGCGACGATTACTTTGATCTCGATAATTTTGACGACAGTATCGACAGCCGCGAATACCGCAGAAGGCAGCAGGCGCGCAGCAACCGTTCATCATATTCAAACGGCAGACGGCCTTCTTCGCGCAGACCATCATCAAGGCGCAGAAACCGCACGCGTATAAAAAACCGCATAGTTATTTTAACAGCGGCGGCGGTTATAATTATTACCCTTATTTTTCTGATTTCGATGATGTTCAGAGGCTGCACCAAAAAAGAGCCCGAGGAAATTTCTACCGAAACCAAAGCGGCGCAAACCACAACCGCTCCCGCCGCAAAGCAAGCTAACGCACAGAGCGGCGATCCGCTTTCGACCTCATATTTTATGACGCCGGTTATTGAGGACGATAATTCGCCCGGCACGGACTTCGGCACGGTTTACGGCTGGAAGGGTTCGGCATACGAGCTGTTCGGCGGCAGCGAGGACACCGCAAAAAATTACGCGGACACCGTTACAACCCTTGCCGGCAAGCTTACGGGAATAAACGTTTACAGCATGATTGTTCCCAACCACACCGAATACGGTTTGCCTCAAAGGCTTAAGGACGGAAGCGTTGTGCAGTCAAATTCACAGGCGGACAACATCAAAAAAGCTTACGAAAGCATGGGTTCGGGCGTAACACCCGTTAACGCTTACAATTACCTTGCCGAGCACAACAAGGAATACACCTACTTCCACTCCGACCATCACTGGACAGGCTTGGGCGCGTATTACGCCTACAAGGCGTTTGCCGACACCTTAAAGCTTACTCCGCTTGACTTAAAGCAGTGCACCGAAAAGCAGATTGACGGCTTTACCGGCACTTTCTCGGACATGGCAACGGGGCTTGAACCGGATTCGGTTCATTACTGGGAATTCCCGTATTCCGTATCCATGGAGATTCATTACGACGGAGGCTCTACCGAAACATACGACAGCCCGTATTATGAAAACGCCGCGCCCGGCTCAAACACCTACGGCGTGTTTGTATTCGGCGACAATCCTCTGACGATTTTGAAATCACAGTCCGAAAACGCCGAGCCAAACCGCAAAATTGCCGTTGTTAAGGAAAGCTACGGCAACGCGTTTGTTCCGTATTTAACTCAAAACTTCAGCGAGGTTCACATCATGGATTTAAGAACCTTCCGTTCAAATTCCGACGTTGATTTGGCAGCCTACTGCAAAAATAACGGAATTACCGACCTGCTGTTCCTTAACGGCATAATGAGCGCGAACACCCAGGGACAGCTTGACAATATTACCGCAATGTTCAACTAAACTATATTTTTTCGAAAGGAGGCGACAGCATGATAGCGGAAAAGGTAAGAGCTACGGTATTCGGCAATATTGCGGACGGGCTTTACTCGGCTTATGTCAGCTCGTCAAACATCAGCAACCGCAGCGCGTATCTTGTAACGCGGAAAAACGTTTATGAGTTTACCGACTGCGTTGTTATAGCTGTTGCCGAATTCGAAGGTCTTAACGGCGAAAAGCTTATTGTTTCACAGCCCGGCGAGGTTTTTTACGAGCCTGAGCTTATTAATATTCTTTCAAAGCTTTCAAACGTTAAGATTAAAAACCTTAAATGCCTTTACGAAAAATCATGCGGCGGCATTATATTTTATAAGACAAAGCAGAATACCAAAATTTTGCTGGTAAAAAACAATAACGGCCGCTACTGGAGCTTCCCGAAGGGACATATCGAGGACGGCGAAACCGAACAGGAAACCGCCGTTCGCGAAATCAAAGAGGAAACAGGCTTGGATGTCACTATCGTCAAGGGATTTCGGGAAATCAGCGAGTACTGTCCTTTCGGCAAAATCCGCAAGCGGGTTGTGTTCTTCCTGGCGCGCGCCTTCACCGACAACGTCAAAATTCAGGAGGAAGAAATTGACAGCTACATTTGGGTTGACCTCCAGCAGGCACGCAAGCTGTGTACCTATGACAACGATTTACGGATAATAGAAAAGGCGGAAACCGCAATCCACCTGATGAGAAATTAAGTATCGGTAAAAAATTTTTCCACACCCTGAAATTTAAACCAATAACCAACGGCATGACTCGGTTTGAGCCATGCCGTTTTTGTCGGTAAAATTTTCGAAAAATCCGAGGTCAGCGTACGCCTCCGATTAATTCCGCAGGGAATTAATCATCTTTCGTGCACGGGATAAACCGCCCGTTCGCCGCCTATATATTTCGGGCGTGTGCGCGCTGCCAAAAGTATTGCGTTTCCGATACGGTCAATACTGAGCCTCACCGGCACGGCTACACGCTTTAAGTGCATGCCTATGAGCGTTCCGCCGATGTCAAGCCCCGCGTCTGCCCTTATTTCTTCAACGGCAACCGGGTTTTTAAAGGTATTGTACGCAACGGTAGCAAACGAACCGCCTGCCTTGGGCTGCGGCATTACGCAAACCGTTTCGGCGTCGGGAACGGCTTCGTTTTCAATAATAACGGCGCGGTTAAGGTGCTCACAGCACTGAGCGGCAAGATAAACACCGTTTTCGTTCAGCGCGTCGTAAATTCCGCGGAACACTTCACGGGCAGCGTCAAGGCTTGAATTATGACCGATAACGCCGCCGGTTATTTCGCTTGAGGAACAGCCGATAACCATAACGGAACCGGGTTTTAAATCCGCCGCGACAATAAGCTCGTCCGCGGCTCGCTTTGCCTGAGTATATAATTCGTTATCCATGCTAACATCTCCGTTTTTATTATTTATATAGTATACCATATTATCACCGAAAAATAAAGACTCGTGTCAAATTGTAAATTTCGGCATATTATGCAGTACGGCACAAGCCGTAAAGAACAAAACGAAAGCAGGAACCAAGTGAATATAAACGGAAAAAAAGGAGTTGACATTTCCTCCGCTAACGGAAATGTCAGTATGGAAAAAATCAAAAAAGCGGGCTATGATTTTGTCATGATTCGCTGCGGCTACGGCTCGGACATCGCTTCCCAGGACGATTCTCAATTTGAAAACAACGTCAGAAAATGCGAAGCAGCCGGAATTCCGTGGGGCGCATACCTTTACTCATACGCGCTCAACACCGATGAAGCCAAAAGCGAAGCCCGTCACGCAGCAAGGCTTTTGAGAAACAAAAAGCCCACTTTGCCGATTGCTTTTGACATGGAGGACGGCGACGGATACAAGCAACGCCACGGAATGCCCGACAACAGCACTCTTGTGGCTATATGTAAAACGTTTTTATCTGAAATCAAAAAACAGGGCTACTATCCCATGCTGTATTCCTCGCTGAGCTGGCTTAACAACCGGCTAAACGACAAATCTCTGCTTACAAGCTACGATATTTGGGTTGCCCAGTGGAGCTCGTCGTGCACCTACAAGGGCAAATACGGAATGTGGCAATACGGCGGCGAGGTTAATTATATTGACGGCAACAACATCGCGGGCGTAGGTACAATTGACAAGGACAAGGCATACAAGGATTATCCGTCAATAATCAAAAACGGCGGCTACAACAACTGGAAAAAGCCGGACGGCAAGGTTCTTGATTCATCAGGATATGTAAAAGGCGACAAAAGCACAGGAGTATTTGCGCTTAAGGAACTGCTGCTTATTTCAAAACAACTGAAAATCAGCACGCAGGGCATGGATCAAAACAATATCTTCGGCGAAGGTACTGAAAAGGCTGTAAATCAGATTTTAAAAAAAGGCGGCTACGTACAAAACGGAACCGCCGGCAATAACTTTGTCAAATATCTGTATGGATTAATCAAGGCAAAGATATAAAAAAGGGCGGTTCACAAAACCGCCCTTAAAATATTTAATTCCGATTATTCTTTTTCGAGGAACTTATAAACGAGAGCCGCAACAGCCGCGCCTACAAGAGGACCTACGATGAATACCCACAGTGAACCCATAGCCGCGGTGTTACCGTTGATTGCAGCCACAACAGCGGGGCCGAAGCTTCTTGCGGGGTTAACCGATGTACCTGTAAGGCCGATACCGAGAATGTGAACGAGTGTAAGCGTAAGACCGATTACAACGCCGCCAAATGAACCGTGGTTAGCCTTCTTTGAGGTAACGCCCAAAATCGCGAGAACAAATACGCAAGTGAGCACAGCCTCAACCAAAATACCGGCAGCAGGATTTTCGTGAACGCCTGCAAGACCGTTTGAACCAAAGCCGCCTGTTTGATCCTTTACGCCGCCGAGATTAAAGATAGCAGCCAAAAGACCCGCGCCTGCAAAAGCGCCGAGGCACTGGGAAATAATATAGCCGATAAAGTCACCGAAACTCATGCCGCCCGAAATAAGAACGCCGAGCGAAACCGCAGGGTTGATGTGACAACCGGAAATATTGCCTATGCTGTAAGCCATAGCCACGATAACAAGACCGAACGCCAGCGCGGTAAGAATGTAGCCGCCGCCATGAGCTGAGTCACAGCCGACAAGCATTGCGGTTCCGCAGCCGAGGATAACAAGGACAGCGGTGCCGATAAACTCGGCGATGTACTTTTTTACAGAATTCATAAATGTTCCTCCTTTAAATTTGCGGACAGCATGTCCGCTTATGGATTATATTTCCATAAAATAAATATAACACATATTTTTAAATATTGCAATAGGTTTTACTAATTAATATTTTTTTAACAAGCAGAAAATGTCTATTTTTGACATATTTTATTAATAAAAAAAGCCGACTGTAAAAGTCAGCTTGACAAGACAAAGAAAAATCCACTGCAGATATTGGCGTCTTCCTATTTTCACACCTCGTCTCCAAGGCACTATCTTCGGCACTACAGGGCTTAACTTCCGTGTTCGGTATGGGAACGGGTGGACCCCCTGCGTCATCAACACCAATTAAATTGCAGTGGATTTTTTGGCTCCCCCAACTGGGCTCGAACCAGTGACATAATGATTAACAGTCATGCGCTCTGGGGAGTGTTCAGGTTTGTACCCTAATAGAAAGGCGACCTGAACACGCCGCACAACTCACTACTTTATGCGACAAACTGCTCATATGAGCCGTTCATCAGAATTTCAATATCATATCCCCTGCCGACGTTGATCTCTTTGAACAAGGTGCAGATTATCATTTTCTTACGCTCGGGAGAGGCGGAGTCAAATTCCTCCGCCCAGCCGCGGAACTGCTCGTAATGATAATCGATCTTCCCCATTTCTTCCTCCTTGCAGTTGAGCTGGTGCCGCTTTTCCGCAAGACAGGAAACATTCTCGTTCAACTTGTTCTTTGTGTTCTCAATCGCCATAGAGAGAATATCGGGAGTAAATTTGCTGTCGCCCAACAGAGCGGAAGCGATTTCCTCCGTCAGCTCTTTCAGCTTGCGTTCCAGCAGGCTGTTTTCTTTTTCAAGCTGTTTTATCTCCTTCTTGATCTGAGAAACGATCGCCTTGTACTTCTTCTCGATAGCCGCGCTCTTTGGCGTTGACTTGATTTTATCAAAGCAACGGTAAAGCGCTTCGAGAACCACTTCATCAACCTTTGACGCGACATAGACGCTTTGACCGTCGCACTCGTTGCGGTGCATTGCCTTTCCCGAACACAAATAACGGTATTTCCTCTTGCCGTGATGTGTAACGCCGTCCTTCGTCTTGTAGGTATCAACAAAGCTGTTGGAGCAAAGCTTTTTGCCGCAGTGTGCGCAAAACAGATTGCCGCCGAGCATGGTTGAAGATTTTGCAAGCAGGGCTATGGTTGTTTTTTCTTCGCTGTTGACTTTCCTTTGTCTGAGGATTTCCTGCGCCTGTGCAAAAATATCGTCGTCTATGATCTGCAATTCCTCGATACGCTTTGACCTGACGCCGCCTCTGACATAAAAGCCGTGGTAGATTTCATTTGTGAGCATCCTCTTGATAGTCATAGGCTGAAACTTCGCGCCGTTATGCGTAACAATATTACGCTCATTGAGATAGTTAGCCATAATATAGGAGCCGTAGCCCTCTTTGACCGACAAATCGAAAACGATTTGGACTAACCCCGCCTCTCTCGGTTCAACTTCGAGCGTCATCAGCTCTCTGCCTTTTTTGTTGATGATCCCGCTCTTGACCAATCTGTAACCGAAGGGAGCAACGCCGCCGGTAAATACACCTTCCTCAACCAACTGCCTGAGACGTGATTTTACGCGGATAGAGGTCTTTTGACTCTCGCCGTTCGCCTGCCAGAAACGTATGTAGTTCATCAGCTTGTCAACGTGGCTGTCTAACTTCTGTTCACCCTCATTGACGCTCCATACCGAAATGCCGTGCTTGATAAACCATTCCACCACAAAAGGTGTTTCATTGTCGATACGTCCGAGCCTGTCGAACATAAAAACAAGAAGAATATCAAACTCACCTCGCTCTGCCGCTGTTTTCAGCTCTTGGATCGCATCGCGGTCGTCAGCAGAAATCTTGAAGCCCGAAACGCCCTTTTCCTGAAATTCCTTTTGGATCACCCAGCCCGGCTGGTGCTTGGCAAATTCGCGGCAGCTCTGCTTTTGCAGAGGTATGTCGTTTTTATCAACCTGTCCTATCGTAGATACTCTGTATAAGCAATAAACTCTTTTGATAGAGCTTGTCTGTGTCGTCTGCATTGATTCCGTCCTTTCAAACTGCCCGACACATATTGCTTGGTATGAATAGGATGAGCTTTCAACTCACAACTATTCTACCGCAATTCGACACAAAATGCAATAGTGCACAGGCGCGAAATTTTAATTGTTGTGGACTCTTTGCTCGTAGGAATCAAGCAGCAGGTTTTTCACCCTGACTAATACGTTTTCACTTTTGTTTTCCTTCAAGAAAAAGAGCTTTGCCTTTCCGCTCTCCAACTCAATGATATGTTCCTTATCAACGTCTCCCCTATCTGTCAAACGCTGAAACATATATATCCCCTATTCATTGTCCGTTTTGTTTTTATCCGAATCATCGGAATCGTGCTCGTGATCGTCGCTCCGTCCGGCAACGGACAAAATACACATGAGCGCAACGCCGAAAAAGCCTCCTGTGAAGAAGCCGGCAATAAAACCTATCATAATGTTATTCCTTTCGTATCATGCTCTCTCGCAAATGACCTCGTAGCGGGATTTTCCCATTCTCGCGCAGGTGATCAGCGTGAGCAAATCGTTTCCTTTTGAAATGTATAAATCGTTCGTCTCCGTCGCGGTGATCTCCTTTTTGGCGACGACGCGGTAATCGAGCGTATCAAAGTAAGTCGTCACGCTGACAATATCTCCCTCGCTGAGCTGAGGGAGATAGTCAAA
>ODAI010186875.1_pt1 | contig 15723 bp, 16 predicted proteins | sample 1539321 | NCBI WGS metagenome assembly ODAI01 (sample SAMN02144231, study PRJEB22623) | gut metagenome | biome: sheep rumen | host: Ovis aries | place: New Zealand
CGGCCAGCCCGAAGGACAGCAGATATTTGAGGATATTGATAAGCTTTTTGCTCACAGATTGCAAAGTTAGTGAATATCCCGATATTTTTAGTTACTTTTGTTAATCAAAAAGATGATTATGAAGTCGATTTTAGGAATAGGAAACGCACTCACCGATATCCTGGCCATCCTGCCGGATGACACCCTCCTGAAGAGGTATCATCTCCCCCTGGGGAGCATGCAGCACGTAGACATGGAAACCGGGGACCGCATCTGGAACGCCCTGAAGGAAGTTGGGGTGAAGTACGTGCCCGGCGGATCCGCCGCCAACACCATCACCTGCACATCCATTTTCGGCATGCCCTCCGGATACATTGGCAAGATAGGGGACGACGAACTGGGCCAGCTGTTCAAGAGCACGATGGAGCAGTACGGGGTCAAAACGACCATGCTTCACAGCGACAAGTCTTCCGGCCGGTGCATGGTGTTCATCACCGGAGCCAACGCGGAGCGCACCTTCGCAGACTACATGGGCGCGGCGCTGGAGATGGGCCCGGAAGACCTCAAGCCCGAGTTCTTCGAGGGCTACGACTATTTCCATATCGAAGGTTATCTCGTTCAGAACCAGGATCTTATCGCCAAAGCCGTGCAGATGGCAAAAGAGGCTGGATGCATCATATCCATCGACATGGCGTCATATAACGTGGTGGAAAGCAACAATGCCTTCCTTCACAACCTGGTAGACAAATATGTGGACATCGTCTTCGCCAACGAGACCGAGGCACGCGCTTTCACCAAGGTGGAAGGAGTCGAAGAGGGCCTTCGTGAGCTGGCGAATCACTGCGAAATCGCGGTCGTAAAGGTGGGCAAGGATGGCAGCTGGGTGAAGAAGGGCGAAGAAGAGCATTTTATCGCCGCATGGCCTGCGAAAGCCATAGACGGCACCGGAGCAGGCGACACCTACGCCGCCGGTTTCCTCTATGCACATTCCCTCGGGATGCCGCTGAAGGCATGCGGAGAGATAGGTTCCATCATCGCCGCCAAGGTAGTGGAGGTGGTGGGCACCAAGATTGACGTGCCCCGCTGGCGCGATGCCAAACTGGAAATCAAGGAACTGATTGCAAAAGTCAATGGCTAGTTTTCCCGCAAGTATCCTGATCCGTGCTTTCCGGAGCAAGAATCCCACGTCGCTGATGCGCCTCGCGGACATCTCCCAGGTGACCGTGCTCCTCGATGCCGATGCGGAGGACGCATCCGCGGCAATGGATAAGGTGCAGGGCTATTTCGCCAGGAAAGGGATACAGCTGGTCATCTTTCCCGTCCGTCAGAAAAAGTTTATCCGGGCATACCGGAATACCCAGGTCCTGCTCTCCCTCGTGCCAGGAAGCAGCTGGCGCCTGGAATATGTGGTGAAGCGCAGCCGCGCCCTCTTCAAGATCGGCCGCACCCAGTTCCCCGGCGAGCCCTTCGACCTCGTAGTATCCGACCCCGCCGGCACCTCCTACCCCCAGTGCGAAGTCTTCGCCAGGATGATGGAGTTGGTGGAATCATTCAAATAATCATTCAGTACGATGCTCAAGAAATACATTATAGTCTTCCTGATTTCGATGGTGCCGCTGATCGAACTCCGCGGAGCCATTCCCTATGCGGTGGGGTTCGAACTTCCGATATGGCCTTCCTGCCTGGTTGCGGTGCTCGGCAACATGCTGCCTGTGCCCTTCATCTTCCTTTTTGCCAGAAGGATACTCGAATGGGGCAAGGACAAGAAGGTGATTGGCGGATTCTTCCGCTGGTGCCTGGAAAAAGGAGACAAAGCCAGGGTCAAGCTGGAGTCGAAGGCCGGACGTGGCCTCTACATCGCACTGCTGCTGTTCGTGGGCATACCTCTCCCCGGCACCGGTGCATGGACAGGCACTCTGGCGGCCAGTTTCCTGAACATGGACTTCAAGAAGAGCGTGCTGTACGTTCTTCTGGGCGTGCTGCTCGCCGGCGTGATTATGCTGATTGCCTCTCTCGGTGTTTTCGGGGCGATCTCCCTTGCTAAATAGAATCGGCAAAGTCCGGATCCACATAATTGTAGAGACTGCCGCATACGTTGGCAGAGAATTTCATTGCCGTGGGCACCAGCAGGGCCCAGTCATCGGCCGTGAGGCGCTCCAGCCCCGCCTTGCCGAAGCCATTCTTCACCAGAGCATAGATTATTCCGGCGTTGAAATTGTCGCCGGCGCCGATGGTGGAGACTATCTTTTCCACCGGGGCGGTGGGGAACACCGCGTGCACACCGGGTGAAAAGACCTCGGCATCCTCTCCCCCGCGGGTGCAGATGAAGTTCCGGCAGAGGGGAGCGATGTGTTCCCTGTACACCTTGGCGGCATCACTGCTGCCGTACAGATACTCTATGTCCTCCGATGAGCCGCGGACGATGTCTGCAAGGGCAATATTGGCCTCGAACCTGGCGGGTTCGGCCGGATGGTTCTTGCGGAAGTTGATATCATAATAGACAATCGCACCGGCTTCTTTTGCCCTGCTGATAAATTCCCCGGCCTGGCGGCCGGTGACCGGGCTGACCGCGAAGAAAGACCCGAAGAGCGCTATGTCGTCCGGCCTGACGGCTGTGTCGGGAGTGCGGAAGGGCGGCAGGTCCTTGTCCCTGTAGAACTCATAGTGAGCGTTGTTGTTTTCGTCCAGCATGGCAAGAGACACCACGCTCTGCCCCTTCGCCCTCTTGATTCCTTCCGTGCTGACACCATTTGAAGCCATGAAATCGGCCACCATATCGGCAACGTAGTCATCTCCCACCTGCGATTCCATCAGCAGCTGCACTCCGGGAAACTTCCTCCCGACCGTGCGCCCCAGCGAAATCATGGAATTGAAAACAGAGCCTCCGGGCACCGCCGCCTGCGGCTGCCCTCCCCGGAAGACGATGTCCAGGACCGTCTCTCCTATGCCGATTATTGTGCGTGTCATAAGCACAAATATAGTGAATATGGACTGAAAAAAGATTATATTTGTAGAATTCGATATCATTATAATGAAACGCATCCTGTTAACTATTATTCTGAGCCTCACAGCCGTGGCCGCCGCGAATGCCCAGTATTTCGACCTTTCTCTCAACAAAGGCCGCTACGAAGTCGGGATTAATCTGAGCCAGGTTGCCACAAACACCCAGTATTCAAGGCTCACTCTAGGCGGGAGCCTCATGGCTTGGGGCGCCTATATGGGCATAACCACGGCTCTGCCGCAGCACAGATACGACAACACTGTCAGCGACACCAAATGGAACGACGATAAAGCTTTCCTTATCCATGCAGGATATCAGCTGCCTGTTCTCAAATGGTTGAGGATAATGCCCCTTGTCGGATACATGCAGACGAACGAAGGCATCACGGATGCCTCCAAATTGAACGCCGAGGCCGATGATGATTCTACAGTCACCCTTTATCACCCATACAAAGTGACCCCGGGGTCCAGAATCCACTATTTCGACTTCGGCGGAGGCATATCCGTGCAGCCGCTCAAATGGTTCAGCATCAACCTGATATACACCCGCTACTCCATCCAGGGAGGCATAGGAATCAGCATCCAGTCTTTCGCACATGAATAATTGCATTAAAATACTTCTCTCCATCCTCCTGCTGGCCGGTTGCTGCCAGAGCAGAGAGAAGCGTGCTTTCGAGAAGGCATTTGTAAACCTCACCGACGTGGTGCCGGATGCCATTCTGGAAATCCGCTACTTCGGCACCTACAACTTCGTGGGCACCCGCATCGACGGCTATCTGCAACCCACCGCCCTTCTCACCAGGGAAGCCGCCGCGGCCCTCAAGGGAGTGAGCGACGAGATGATTGCCAAAGGGTATCGCCTCAAGATCTACGATGCCTATCGCCCCCAGCGTGCGGTAGACCATTTTGTCCGCTGGGCGGCCGACGTGCCGGACACCCTCATGAAGCGCTACTTCTATCCCGACCTGGATAAAAGCGTCCTGTTCGAGCAGGACTACATCATGGCAAAAAGCGGCCACACGCGCGGCTCTACCGTAGATCTGACCCTTTTCGACATGAGCACGGAGAAGGAAGTGGACATGGGCGGAACCTTCGACTGGTTCGGAGAGGAAAGCCACCCGGACTATACCGGAATCACAGTTGAGCAGTTCGCCAACCGCATGCTCCTCCGCGAGGCGATGCTTCGCCACGGATTCAAGCCCCTGGAGAGCGAGTGGTGGCATTTCACCCTTGCCGACGAACCCTACAAAGACACATATTTCGATTATCCCGTAACATGGCTAACAAACCCTTAGACACAGCCCTTCTGGACCGCGCCATAGTATTTGCCGTCCATGCCCACGCCGGCACCGAACGTCGTGGCAAAGGCTTCCCGTACATCGTTCACCCAATGGAGGCCGTAGCAATCGTATCCACCATGACTGCAGATCAGGAGCTGCTCGCAGCCGCCGCCCTGCACGACACCGTGGAAGACACAGATGTGACCGTCGACCAGCTCCGGGCGGAATTCGGGGACAGGATTGCCAGGCTTGTGGCAGATGAGAGTGACGAATTCGAGGCTGGAGTGAGCGAGGAAAACAGCTGGCACGCCCGCAAGCGCGCTGCGATCGAGCGCCTCGCCCGCGCATCCCGCGAAGCGAAGATGGTAGCACTCGGCGACAAACTTTCCAATATGAGGGCCATCGCCCGGGATTACGCAGTGCAAGGAGATGCCTTCTGGCAACTCTTCCATGTTACAGACCGAAGTGCCCATGAATGGCACTACCGCGGCCTTGCGGATGCCCTCCGGGAGCTCTCGGACACATTCGCCTTCCAGGAATTTGAACAACTTATAAATCAAGTATTCGATGGACGCAATTAAGATTTCGCTTGACGACTATATCCTCTCCGGTGGTGGAGCCAACGGCGAGAGCTTCGACCACAAGACCGACCCTTCGGTGATGCTGAAGCTGTACTTCCCGGGCAAGATCCAGCAGCCGCTGGACGAAATGAACCTTGCCCGCAAAGTCTACAACCTGGGTATCCCCACCCCGGAACCCGGAGAATACGTGGTGACTGAGGACGGCCGCTATGGCATACGTTTCAAGCGCATAGTGGGCAAGAAATCCTACTCCAGGGCCACTGCCGACGAACCTGAAAAGGTGGCAATGTTCGCGGCAGAATTCGCACAGATGTGCCTTAAACTGCATTCCACCAAGGTGGATACCAGCGAATTCGAAAACGTTAAAGACCGCTACTACAGGCTTCTGGAAGAGAATCCTTTCTTCAGCAACGCAGAGAAAGACAGGATAGGCAAGTTCATAGCCGACACGCCCGACGAATACACCGCCATCCACGGCGACCTCCAGTTCAGCAATGCCATCTTTGTCGGAGACAAACGCTATTTCATCGACCTGGGAGACTTCTGCTGGGGCAATCATCTGTTCGATGTGGGAATGGTGCTCGTGTGCTGCTGCCTCAGCGACGAGCCTTTCATTCTCGAAACCTTCCACATGCCGAAATCCCTCTCCATACGCTTCTGGCAGGAATTCGCCCCTGTCTATTTCGGCTCGGACCGCAGCCTGAAAGACATAGAAGAAGAGATAGGCCCATACGCCGGGCTCAAGACCCTTATCATAGAACGGGATACCAAGCGTCCCATGCCCGAATTCCGTGAAAAACTGCGCAGCATACTATGAAGATAAAGAAAGCCAGTGAAGCGATACGGCAGTGGTCCCGCGCCGGTCTGATGATAATAGTGGTTGTCGTCGGCACCCTCGAAGCGACATCCATCCTCCAGTACGCCTTCTCCCGCAAGGGCTTGCAGGAAGAGGCCAACAAGCGTGCGGAGAGCCAGCTGGAAGCCACTCAGAACCGCATCATGGACATCATAAACCAGGCTGAAGCCGCGGTGCGCAACAGCATTTGGATTGCGCAGTGGTGCCTGGCGGTGCCCGACAGCCTTCACAGGGTGGCCCAGAGGATAGTCGAGGACAACCCCGTGGTGGTGGGATCCACCGTTGCCCTGGTGCCCGGATACCTGCCCAAGCGGCCCTTGTTCTCCCCCTACGTCTTCCAGGCGAAGGACGGAACCCTGAGTTTTTCGTCCCTCGCCACCAACGAATACGATTATCCTTCCCAGGAATGGTTCAGCAAGGCCCTTGACAAGGAGTCCGGCTATTGGTCGGAACCATACATCGACACAGGGGGAGGCAACATCCTCATGACCACCTTCTCCATGCCCATCAAGGACGTCAACGGCACAACCGCGGCAGTGCTTACCGCAGACATCTCCCTGGATTGGCTCACGGATCTGGTCGGCAACCTTACCGTCTATCCCAATGCCTTCAACATGGTGGTCAGCCGGGCCGGGCAGATCATGGTCTGCCCCGTGGAGTCCCTGATCATGAACAACCACATCGACGACATGATTCCCCAGATGGACGACACCTCTGCGACCAGGGAGCTGAACAGGGCCATGCTTTCCGGGCAATCCGGCCATACGCAGATCAAATACAACGGAGCCAACAACTACGTGTATTTCGCCCCCGTGGAACGCACCGGGTGGGCAATGTCCATCGTGATACCGGAAGATGAGATATTCCATAACCTCAAGAATGTCGGCCTGATGGTTACCATTTTCCAGGTTCTGGGTATCCTGCTGCTCATCCTGATGTTCCGCTCCATGTTCAGGCACTACATGCAGAACAAGAAACTGAACGAAAAGCGTGAACGCATGGAAGGGGAACTCAACATTGCCAAGGACATACAGATGTCGATGGTTCCTCAGTCCTTCCCTCCCTTCCCGGATCGCCACGACCTGGACATGGCTGCCGACATAGTGCCTGCCAAGGAGGTGGGAGGAGACCTGTACGACTACTTCGTCAGGGACGAGAAACTGTTCTTCTGCATTGGTGACGTGAGCGGCAAGGGCGTGCCGGCATCGCTGGTGATGGCTGTTACCCGAACCACCTTCCGTAACCTATCGGCCATGGAAGACAGCCCCGGAGTCATTGTCCGTTCCATGAATGAAAGCCTCTCGGCTACGAACGAGAGCGGCATGTTCGTCACCTTCTTCTGCGGAGTTCTCGACCTGGAGAACGGGCATATGCGCTTCTGCAACGCAGGTCACAATCCTCCCGTGCTGCTTACCGATTCAAAGAAGATGCTGAGTGTGGAGGCAAATCTGCCTCTGGGCATCATGCCGGGCATGGATTTCAAGGAACAGGAAATGCAGTTCCGCTACGACGATGCCATCTTCCTCTACACCGACGGGCTCACAGAGGCTGAAAACAGCGCTCACGAGCAGTTCGGGGAAGAACGCATGCTCGAGTCCCTCCACGGGAGGAAAGGTGCATACGAACATCTCAGGTGTATGGAAAAGAAGGTTTCAGCTTTTGTTGCAGAAGCCCCTCAGAGCGACGACCTCACAATGCTCTTTATCCATTACCTTGGGAAAGATCCGGACATCTACGGCCGCCACCTCTTCATGCATAATAATATCAGGCAGGTCTCTCGCATACAAGACTGGCTGGAGGCCATTTCTCCTGAATTGGGGATAGACGAGATGCTCATACCGGGCATCAACCTCGCCTTGGAGGAGGCGGTTACCAACGTAATCAACTACGCCTATCCCAAGGGCACATACGGCTCCATTGAACTTGATGCTTCCCTGGAAGGAAATGAGCTGAAATTCATACTGTCCGACAGCGGAAAGGAATTCGACCCCACCCTGCGCCCGGAAGCAGACATCAACGCGGGCGTTGAAGACCGCCCCATAGGCGGGCTGGGCATCCATCTCGTTCGCCAGATAATGGACTCGGTAAGTTATGAGCGCAAGGAGGGGATGAACATTCTAACGATGACTAAAAATATTTGATAACATGGAAATTAAGATTAAAAAAGACGAATCTGCCGTAACCGCTTTCCTGATCGGCCGCCTGGACACTCCGGCCTCTCAGGAAGTCGCACCCGAATTTGAAGAACTCAAGGCCGATGCCGCCGGAGTCATTGTGCTGGACTGCAGCGAGTTAAGCTATATTTCCAGTTCCGGCCTCAGGCTTTTCCTGACCATTCGCAAAGCTGCGGCTGAAAAGGGCGGCAAGGTAATCGTCCGCTCCATAAGCAACGATATCCGTTCCGTCTTCATGATGACCGGATTCCTGAATCTGTTCGAGATCCAGTAGTCAGCTACAATTCCCCGAAGTTGCGGCGGTCCAGGAAGCGATAGCCGGATGCTTCGGATATATGCGCCGGCACAATGTCGGGGCAGCCCGCCAGGTCGGCTATCGTGCGGGATATCCGCACTATGCGCGAGTATGCCCTTGCAGACAGTCCGAGCCGGTCTATTATGCTTTCCAGCAAGCTCTTGCACTCCTCCGAAAGGGTACAGTATTTCTCCATCATGGCGTTTGTCATCTCTGCATTCGTGCTGATGCCGCTGCCCCGGAGACGCTTCAACTGCACTTCGCGCGCCTTCAGCACCCTGGCGGCAACCACCGCGCTGCTTTCCCCTTTCGGCCTGTCGATAAGGCGGCGCGTATCCACCGGACTCATCCACACATGCAGGTCGATTCTATCGAGTAAAGGGCCCGAGAGGCGGTTGAGATAGCCCACCCGCTGGCCTACGGTGCAGGTGCAGCGGTCCCCGTCACCATAATAACCGCAGGGGCAGGGATTGGTGGCCGCAACCAGCATGAACGACGCCGGATACTCCACCTTACCCCGAAGACGGGAGACCACCACCTTCCTGTCCTCCATAGGGGCCCGGAGCGCCTCCACCACCGATTTGGGCATCTGTGCAAACTCGTCGCAGAATAGCACTCCATTGTGCGCGAGGGATATCTCGCCCGGCACTATACTGCCTCCGTTCCCCCCTCCTACGATTGCCGCCAGGGAGGCGCTGTAATGCGGTGCACGGAACGGCCTTCGGCGGATGAGCCCCGCGTCCCGGTTGGGAAGCCCGGACACTGAATAAATCTTGCTGGTAACCAGGGATTCCTCCAGCGTCATCGGAGGAAGAATGCCCGTAATCGCCTTTGCCAGAGAGCTCTTCCCACCTCCGGGAGGGCCTATGAGGATGAGATTGTGTCCTCCGGCCACCGCCACCTCCGCGGCCCGTTTTGCCGCCTCCTGACCGATAATCTCAGAGAAATCCATGTACGGCCTGTCCGCTTCCTTGCAGGAGGATGCCCTGGTATACTCAGGACGGTTCCATACCAGAAGGTCTTCCCTGTCTTCTTTTTCCTCCAGGATCGACAGCACCTGTTCCAGGTTGTCCACTCCGTAGATGCGTGCCTGCCTGTACTCCACCGCTTCCAGTGCAGACTGGGCCGGAAGGATGCAGCCTTCCAGTCCGAGGTCCACGGCCACCTCGGCATAAGGCAGAGCACCCGGCACGGGGCGGATCGACCCGTCCAGACCCAACTCCCCCATGATCAGATATTTATCCAGCCCGCGAAGGTCTCTCTGCCCGGATGCTGCGATAATACCCAGCGCAATGGGCAAATCGTATCCGCTGCCGTTTTTATGCAGATCCGCAGGTGCCAGGTTAATCACTATCTTCTTTCCAGGAATATGGAAATCCATGGACTGCAGAGCCGTCACCGTGCGGAGCAGGCTCTCCTTTACGGCTACATCCGCAAGCCCCACCAGGTGAATTCCTATACCCCTGTCGATTTTTACCTCTACAAGCACGGGAACGGCATCGATCCCTATGCATTTCGCTCCAACAATGTTTATCAACATAATCCTATTATTTGTATCTTTGCCGCTGATGCAGCATCGAATTGTAATCCATAATCTTTCCGAAATCGACCAGGCCGCGGCGCAGTTCCTGGAAGAGCTCGGCCCCGGACGCATTATCGCCTTCTACGCCCCCATGGGCGCCGGCAAGACCACTTTCACCACAGCCATCTGCCGTGTGCTTGGGGTGAAGGGAGATGCGGTGTCTTCACCCACCTTCGCAATAGTCAACGAGTATAGGGCAGCGTCCGGAGAATCCATCTATCACTTTGATTTCTACCGCATTACCAAGCCGTCCGAAGCTTTGGACATAGGCTTCTACGACTATATCGACAGCGGATGCACCTGCATTCTGGAGTGGCCTGAAAACATCGAGGAAATCATTCCCGAAGAAGCCGTGCGGGTGAAGATAGAAGTGCTGCCGGATGAGAGCCGCGTCATAAGCTGGGAAGACTGACATCCACTTCCACCCCGGTCAGATAACCATTTATCCCATACACCGTTGCCTGCCCTGCGTGCCAGACGGAGGGCGGTTGGGAGCGCTCCCGCGGGTTGATGAGGGCGTATATTTCATCGCCTTCACAATATATAGTGTTCCGCCCGAAATAGTATGTGGAATCCCGGACATACATTATCCGCCCTGTATCATCGGAGATGCTGAACATACCACCCCCGAATCTTGCCGAATAAAAATGGGAACGCCCCATGTAGATGCAGTTGTCGTTGCCGGTGAAACTCACTCCGGCATGGTCGTCATCTGCCTGATCCACCCTCCTGCAGACAGTCGAAGAAGGGGAATCTGCAATGAACCACCAGTTTCCGTCCCTCAGGAAAAGACTGATGGCATTCCAGTCGGTGCCGGCGGGCAGTGTATATGCACGATTCGAGGTGAAAACCAGCACGGTAGTGTAGTAATCCGCCGCATAACAGGGGCTGTTCCCAAACAAACGCATATCCTTGATGCGGGCTGCTCCCACACTGGTCTGTATCTGGGAGACCGTACCATCCACGCATGAGAAGCATGCAGATGCCGTTTTGTAGCAGAAGCATACCCCGTTCCTGCTTTCATATAACGCCCCGTTCCTGCCATATGCCGGATTGGTGAAATCCCCGAACGGTTCGCCGTTCTCCTGCTTCAGCAGGGTCTCGCCGTTGCATCGGTAATAAAATCCTCCTCCGTCCAAGGCCCTTCCCAGGGTATAGACATCCTTTCCCTTGACCAGCAGGCCTTTTAGCATCTCCCTCTGTGGATAACGGAACAGTTCCTCCCCATCACGGCATATTATAGTTCCTTCCATCGAAGCATACTCGGTATAGAGATGCCCGTCCAGGATATGATGCGTGTCGGGAGACGGGGATGCTATGCTGCCGGTCTGCACCGAAAACAGAGGCACGCCGTTGCGGAAAAACAGGAGTTCACAGGGTATGGAACCATACAGCGAATCTCGTCTCCAGTCGTAGCCTTCCGGCACGGTCACTGCCGACACATACACGATTGTGTCGGCCGACGGATGGCCGGGGCTCCCTGGGATAGTGTCCCTGCTCCCGCCGGTATTATGCATCACCTGGGACCTGTAGACCCGGCTCAGCGTGTATTTTTCGCAGGACTGCAGGAGCAGCAGTCCGCACAATGCGATAGTCAAACCCTTCATGGCCTTTTTTTCTGCAAAACTATGCGAAAAAAACATACCCCCGGGGGTAAGACCGGGGGTAAAAACCAAATTAATTATTTGCCTATAGGTAAAAGGCTGATTTTCAATGATTAAAGCTCAAAACGCACTCCGAGGCGCAGCACCATCTGGAAAGGCTTGTCGGTGCGTATGCTCTTGGGCTGGCCGCAGTCGAAGTAGTACTTGACCGAAGGCTCGGCAAAGATTCCGAAGCGCCCGCTGACGTTGAACTCAAGGCCGAGGCCGCCGCCAACGCTCCACTGCAGATTGTTAACCTTTTCGCCGATCACGGTGTCTGTGCCCAGCAGACGGTACTTGTTGTAGACTGCATATTCCGCTTCCGTGCCCACGGTGGTGTAGAGGGTGATGTCATTCTTTGTGAGAAGCTTGAGCGAAAGGTCGACAGGGATACCGACATACTGCACGACATGGCTGAAATCCCCCGCCTCGACAGTAGTGCCATGAGTGTATTTACCCGTGAACGTGCGGGTCAGGATCGAATAATCGAGCCCGGTGCCAAGGGAAAGCACATCGTTGATGGGATACCTGACACCAAGCCCCACGATCACCGGAATCCCGTACGACGACTGGCTGGTTTCCAAAATACCCTCTTTCAGATACGGACCAGGGCCGCCGTATGAGGGTTTTGCCGATCCGACATTATTGCCGGTGGCCCCACCGGAAATGGTAAGGGAAACAGGTGCCCTGCGGCCCGATTTGCGGGAATCCTCGAAGGCCATCTGCGCGAATGGATCGGCCGGCTCTGCAGACGGTTCGACTGCAGCCACGGCCGGCTCAGCAGGAGTTTCGTCTGAAAGCTTTGCTGCAGGTTCTGCCGCAGGCTTCGGATCTTCTGCGGGGTTAGAGACCGGAACATGGCTCTGGTGGCCACTACGGCTGGCTGCAACGGGAGCGGCCGCCGGTTTGGCTGGAGCGGCAGCCGGTTCAGCGGGAGCAGCTACGGCTTCAACCGGAACTGCTGCCGGGGCGACTTCCTGGGCAACAAAGCCCTCGCCCGATGTAATATTTATAAGGTTGGAATTGTTATCGGAGGTTCCTCTGAAGAATACACCCAGAGCTATAGCGGCGGCCATGGCCAGGGCAGCGCCGGCCCAATACCAGGTGCGGCGGAAAGCACTGCCCGTGCGGGCGGCGGGAGCGGATGCAGCAGAGGCGGCGGTGGCGGCTGCCATCGCATCAAGACGGGCCGAAATGGCCTCCCAGGCCCCTGCCGGTGCAGGTTCCTGAGCCTGGTCCATCATTGAGCGGACCTGAAGGTCGAAATCCTCGTTAAAGCCTTTTTGCATCTTAAAATCTCTCTTTGATCTTGTTCTGCAGCAATGTTCGCGCACGCTGAAGCTGCGAGCGCGAAGTGGTTTCCGAAATGTCCAGAGCCTCCGCGATTTCCTTGTGGGAGAAACCCTCGACGACGTACATATTGAAAACAGTCCTGAACCCGGGCGGGAGGGCGGCAATCATCTTGCACAGCTCCTGATACCCTATATTCTGTATTGGCGAAGGATCCGAACTGCTTACATTCCATGCGGCGTCCACATCTTCGCTCTGTTTGAGCACGTCTTTTTTCCGTAAACTCATCAATGCCGTATTAACAAAGATCTTGCGGGCCCAGCCTTCGAAAGAGCCCTCTCCCGAATAGCTGTCCAGCTTGGTAAACAATGTCACAAAACCATCCTGAAGGATGTCTGCCGCCGAATCTCTGTCCCCTCCCATATAGCGCACGCAAACTGCGAACATCTTGGAAGACAAAGCATCGTAAACGGCCTTCTGCGCCAGCCTGTTGCCATTTTTGCATTGCTCAATGACGTCTGGCCCGATGGCATTGCCGGCCTTGCCGGATTCCCGTTCTCGGTTTTTAAGATGCAGTTTACCTCCGAAAAGTTGCATCTTCGAACAATTGTATATGCAAAAATAACGAATTAACTCCAAAAAAGCACTATTTTTGTACAGATAGACAGATATGAAGAATCTGATCCACATTATAACCGCATTCATGCTCCTGCTGCCTCAGGGGCTCACGGCCCAGCCCTCCAAGGCTGCACAGCAGCAGAGCGTCATGGAGACCATGCTATTGGGAGCCGTAGCAAAAATGCAGTCAGGGGACTTCGAAACCGCCATAAACCACCTTGAATACCTCAAAAAAGTCTACCCCGGCAACGATGCGCTCAACTACTACCTCGGCCAGTGCTACGCCATGACGGGGCGCCTGGAAGATGCGGAGCAGTGCCTTCTGGCCGCTATCGAGGCCGACTCCACAAACGTCTGGTATCAAGATTACCTCGCCAACATCTACCTCAACGAAGGAAAGGGAGATAAGTCTACCGGGATTTTCCTCGACCTACTGAAGAAGCATCCCTCCAAATACACCAACGCCTACACCCTTACCCTCCTGGGCAACAGGGCCCTGAGCGAGTACAAGGATTCCCTTGCGATGGACAATTTCGAAAAGGCGCTGGTCCTTTCGCCGGACTACGTCCCTGCCATCCTGGGCCAGAGCGAGGTTTACCGGATGCGCGGGAATATCCCGGCTTATTTCGCATCCATAAACGAGATGGTGCAGAATCCCAACCTGAACCCTTCCGCCAAATGCGACTATGTGAATGAACTTCTCAAGCACATAGATTACAACTTCTACCGCATGTGGAACGTGCAGCTGGATTCCCTGGTGAGCGGATGCGCCACCGTACATCCCACCGACAGCAGCGCCCTGCGCCTGGCAGGCAACTGGTTCTACGGCACAGACCGCAAAGAAAAGGGCAGGGAGTACTTCAACCGCTTCGTGGAGGCATATCCCGACAACCTGGACGCCCAGTACCTGAAGATGCAGGTGATGATGGACAGCGGCAGCACCGCCCGCGAGATCATCGACCAGTGCGAGAATATAATAAAGGTTGGAGGAGAGAGCAACCCGAGGGTGATGCCCGCCCTGGCCACCATCGGAGACACATACTACAAACTCAATCAGTACAAAAACGCCTTCAAGGCATACGACCGCGCCCTGAAGGCGGATCCGGAGTATCTGCCGGTGCTGAACAACTACGCCTACTACCTCAGCCTGCAGAAGAAAAAGCTGAAGAAGGCGGCTGCCATGAGCAAGATAACGGTGGAGAAGGATCCCGACAACGCCACGTATCTGGACACGTACGGATGGATTCTCTACCTTCAGGGCAAGCCACAGAAGGCCAAACCATACTTCAAGCACGCCATGCTTTACGGCGGGCGGGACAGCAAGGTAATACTCGAGCACTACGCCACCGTGCTGGAGGCTCTCGGTGAGAACGATCTCGCCAAATCCTTCCGCATGCTGGCGGAAAATAAAACAGAAGAATGAGGAAGATACTGCTCATACTGCTCGCCGCCGTCCTTGCCTGCCCGCAGGGTTTCGCCCAGAAGTCCGGCTCCGCACAGAAAAAGGCAAAGCTGGAGCGCGAAATCGCCATCCTGGACCAGCAACTCAAGGAGAATGCCGGCAAGGTGCGCAGCGCCAACACAGCCCTCAAGCTCACCCGCAAGAAGATCAGCGCGCGCAAGGGCCTGGTGGCTGAAAGCGATGCCCAGATCAAGACCTTGGACAGCCGCATACGGGAGAAAAACCATGTGCTGGACAGTCTCGAGAAGCGATATACCCTCATCTCCGACAACTACGAAAAGCTGGTGCGCACGGCCTACAAAAACCGCGACACCCGCATCTGGTATATGTATCTCCTTTCCAGCGAGGGGCTTTCGCAGGGCCTTCGGCGATACGGCTATCTAAAGGAGATGGCACGTGGGCTGAATGCCCAGGCGCTGGAGATAAAGGACACCCGGGCGAAGATAGAGGAAGAGAAGGCGGGGCTTCAGAAACTGCGCGAAGAGGCCAGCGTGCTGAGGTCCTCCCGTGTAGGAGAACTCAAGAAACTCGAAGCCGACGAAACCCAATCCCGGCAGCTGGTGGCCAGCCTCAACAAAGACAAGGCCCGCTACCAGAAGGAGCTGTCTGCCAAGAGAAAGCAGGTGGAGGCCTTGAAGGCCGAGATGAACAAGATGGTCAAGAAGTCGGCATCCAAGCCCAAGACCGCCGTTGACGAGAAACTCGACAAGGAATTTGCCGACAACTACGGCAAACTTCCCTGGCCTGCCGACGGCCCGGTGGTAGACTCTTTCGGCAAGCACTATCATCCTGTATACAAGAACGTTGAGCTCCCCTTCAACAATGGCATGAACATCGCCCTCGCCAAGGATACGGCCATCAAGGCAGTGTTCGACGGGGTGGTTGCAAACGTTGTGGTGATCCCAGGCTACAACCAGTGCGTGCTGGTGCAGCACGGCGGCTACTTCACATTCTCCGGCAAGC
>ODAI013409806.1_pt1 | contig 15722 bp, 25 predicted proteins | sample 1539321 | NCBI WGS metagenome assembly ODAI01 (sample SAMN02144231, study PRJEB22623) | gut metagenome | biome: sheep rumen | host: Ovis aries | place: New Zealand
ATTAAATACTAAAGAATTAAATACTAATAATCAAGATAATAATAATATAAAAGAAAATATAAAAAGAAAAGCAATAATAGATTATGATTGGATAAATGAGAAAGAGGAAATCAAATGAAATACAAAAAAGGTAAATATGAATACGAAAAAGACCAAATCTTAAAACAATGGATAGTTTTTGAAAGACATGGGAGTTTATTAAGTGAAGTACATAGAGATAAAACCAAAAAAGAATGTGACATCTGGATTGAAACGCAAACAAGAAAAAGAAGGAAAAAACGTCACTAAATACGGATTTCAAAAACTAACATTTAAAGAAGATAGTGTTTTAGCTAACGAAAAGCGAAAAATGAAAGTAGAGTGTCCAACTTGCAGACATTTAATTAATTTTTACGCTTTTGAACACGTTGACAAAAAATTATGTAAGTATTGCAACACTTATGTGTTCAAAGATAAAAAAGATGAATTTAATTATAAAATGAAACAAAAAATGAAAGAGGTAAAAGAAAATGAAACAAACAAATGAAATAAAAAGAACAAATAACTATTTTATGTTTAAAAGATTAGAAGGTAATAGAATAGTTGACCAAAAGAAAGTAAACAAAATTAAAAAATCAATTAATGAAGTTGGTTATATATCAAATCCAATTATCGTTAATGAAAATATGGAAATAATTGATGGACAACACAGATTAGAAGCATTAAAAGAATTGGGTAAACCAGTTGAATATATTGTTCAAAAGAACTTAAATATTAAAGAAGTATTATTTATGAATATCAATCAAGAAAAATGGAATATGATGGATTATATTAAATCTTATGCTGAACTAGGAAATGAAAGTTATAAAAAGTTATTAGATCTAATAGAATTATACCCAATATATAACTTAAATACGATTGGTTGTGCAATAAAAGGAATAAATAAAATTGGTAATAAGTTATTACAAAGAGGTGCTTTAGAAGTAAGTACATTTGAATATGAAAATGCTATTGTCAAATTAAATTATCTTAATAGATTTATACCAATATTTAAACATTTATTAGGTAGAACAACATATTTTTGCCAAGCTATTATGATTGTTTATGATATGGAAAGTATTGACAAAGAAAGATTATTAAACCAAATTACAAATAATGTAAGAATAATGATACCATTTAGCGATTTTAACACTTGTTTAAGTAGCGTTGAAGATATTTATAATAAAGGTTTGAATTTTAAAAATAGAGTTGACATTTATAAATTATATAGACAAGGATTATCAAGAAAAGCAAAAGCAACTATTACATTTGATAGACCAGGTGTAGTAAAAGATAGAGAACTTGATAAAAAGATTAAAAAACAAGAAGGCAAAAAATATGAAATTAAAATTAGACAAAACGGATAAAAAACTAATTGACCAAGTTGCTGAAATAACTTGTGTTGATTATGAAGTTGATGAAGATGGTTATATTGAAACCGATAATCTAATTTCATTAGTTGATGATCTATACAAAGAATATGTTAAATTAGAAAACAAATTTGTAGAATATGATGAAAAAGTAAACGAAGATTATCATGAACATTTTATAAACGAACAAATTGATAGGGGTATGCACCCACATGAATATGAATAGGAGATTATTATGGCTGAATTGATAGTAAGTGAAGAAACAAAAGAATTAGAAAGAATAAAAAAAATGAACATCTATGAAAAAATGATGTTAATAACAGATGAAGTAGGGGTTGTTGAAAAGAATTTAAAAGTTCAAGTAACTAAAACAAATTCATATCAAGCTGTTAGTGAACGTGATATTTTAGATAAAGTAAAACCAATTGAAAAGAAGTATCGAGTTTACTCATATCCTTACGATAGAGAAATTATTGATAAAGATACGTTAGTAAAAGAAAGTGAATATAACGGAAATATTACAAAAACAAACACTCTTTATATGAGATTACAAACAATTTATAGATTTGTAAATATTGATAAACCAGATGAATTTATAGATATAAAAACTTATGGTGATGGTTTGGATACTGGAGATAAAGCAACAGGTAAAGCAATGACTTATGCTGATAAATATGCTTTAATGAAAGCATATAAAATTAGCACTGGTGATGATCCAGACAAAGACCCTAGTCCTGAAAATGGATTAGCAAAAAAAGAAACAAAAGCAACTAAAATAACAACCAAAAAACAAACACAAGAAGAATTAGAAAATATGTTAGATTATGAATACCAACAAGCGTTGCAAATGAGTGGTCAAGACGAAAAAGAAATGTTAGGACACTATGGCGTTGAAAGTGCTGATGAATTAACATTACAACAAAAAAAGGAAGCAATTGTTGTTATGAAAGCTAAAATACAAAAAGCAAAAAGCATACTAGAAGAAGCTAGTGAGCAATTAAAGGAAGAAGGTCTTGAATAATGAAAGTAATAGACTTACTTAATAAAATAGCAAATGGCGAAGAAGTACCAAAAAAAATAAGATTAGGAAATAATCCTGATATATTTTATTATCAAGAAGATATTAATTCATACAAAAGTTATGATGGTGAATATCTAATAAGTGAATGGTTGTGTAATTCTAGTAGATTAAATTTTGAAATAAAAGAAGATAAGAAGATAAAAAAAATAGGCAAATTAAATCAAGTTGAAGATAAACAAAACTTAAATAATTATATATTAAGAGATAAAATCAATGAAATAATAGATGAAATAAATAAAATGGAAGAAGGTCTTGAATAATGGATTTAGATTTTACAACACAAGCATTAATAATTAAAGTTGATGAACTAGAAAAACAAATCGAACAAGCTAATAAGATTGTTAAAGAATATGATGATTTAAAGAAACAACTTAAAGATAAAATGTTAGAAATAGGGCATAAAAACAACCTAGACCAAGTTAAATGGACAACGCCAAACGGTACGTCTATAACTTGTTCAATAGGTAAATTTCCTAAGTACGAAAAACAAAAACAAATGGTGTTTAAAGAAGAAATATTAAAAGAGAAGTTTCCTGATATTTATACACAATGTTTAAAAGAGGAAGAACATAATATTCTGATAGAAAAAGGATCTAATGACATATTAAGAATTACACCAAAGAAAGAGGAAAAGTAATGCAAGATAATTTATGTAAAATTGTAAATCATTATGGTTTAGACAAACAAGTTGTAGTATGGATAGAAGAAATGAGCGAATTAATTAAAGAAATTTGCAAATATCAAAGAAAAGGAAAATTTGACGGTAACGTATACCAAGAAATAACTGATGTTCAAATATGTTTAGACCAAATGAAATTAACTTTAAAATATTGTGCAGAAGCACAAAAACAAAACTATGATTTTAAAATAAATAGACAATTAGAAAGGATTGATAAAAATGAATAGAGTTTGTTTAATAGGTAGATTAACTAAAGATCCAGAATTAAGAACAACAAAAAGTGGAACAAATCAAACAACATTTACAATTGCTGTTAATAGACGTACGACAAATGAAGATGGTGAAAAACAAGCTGATTTTATAAATTGTGTTGCTTGGAATAAAAATGCTGAAAACATTGCAAAGTATTTTGTTAAAGGTAAAGAAATAGCAATTGAAGGACATATTCAAACTGGTTCTTATGACGCATTTGATGGCACAAAAAGATACACAACTGATGTTATTGTTGATTTCTTTGATTTTATAGGTAATAAGAGTGATGTACAAGCTGGTGATAAAGAACAAGATATAGTAAAACAAGATGTTGATGATCCATTTAAAGATTTTGGTGATGAAATTGCACTTGATAGCAGTGAATTGCCATTTTAGGTAGTAGACATGGACGAAAAGTTATATTTATTTAACCCATTCAATATCAAAGACGTAACAGATAACGAATTAAAAGATATGTATGGCGAAGTATTTAATCAGTTGTTAGACGAACCTAACACAATGTTTCAATACTCACATAATGTTGAAGTTTATTCTAATCTTGAATATATCATTGGTGAAGTAATTGCAAGACTTACAAAAGAAACAATTGAACTTAAAACAAAGATAAAAATAGATACAGCAATTAATTCAACTAAAGCTAGAAAAGAATGGGTTGATGGTAAACCACCAGCAATGTCCTATTTTGACGCCGTTGCGACGCAAATTAGTAAAGATGATATAAATAAGTTAGCAAATAGAGAATGTGCCTTATCACGCTTTAAAAATGCTTATAAAAGCACAGAAGAAAAGATAAATGCTTTAAAAAGGAAAATGGAAAGTATTAAATACGAGGAATTTAACCAATAGGAGGAAAACATGAAATTATATAGCAACAATGAGCAATACAAACTTTATCATGGCAATATGTTAGATATGTTAGAAGTTATAGAAAAAGAAAGTATAGATAGCATAGTAACTGATCCACCGTATGAACTTAATTTTATGAATAAAGGTTGGGACAATAGTGGAATAGCATTTCAAAAAGAAACATGGCAAAAATGTTATGAGGTATTAAAACCAGGTGGCTACCTACTAGCATTTGGTGGAAGTCGTACATTTCATAGAATAGCTTGTGCGATAGAAGACGCTGGATTTGAAATACGAGATACTATATGCTATATGTATGGTTCAGGATTTCCTAAATCACAAAATATAGGAAAACAGTTAGAAAAGAGGTTAGAAGATGAGAAAACCAAACAGAAAACCGAACACGACTTGTTGGTTATGTGGGAAAGAAATATACAAAAGACCAAGTCAAATGAAGAAACAAATGAAATGGTTTTGCAGTCGCAGTTGCAGAAACAAGGTTTACAAAAATCATCCAAAACCACATCCAATGTATGGGGAGAAAAACCCAGCATGGAAGGGTGGAATAACATACAAAAGACCGAAAGGGAATTACAGTGGTGTCAAATATGTGAGATGTCCAAAAGAGTATTTATCAATGGCGAGGAAAGATGGGTATGTGATGGAACACAGAATTGTAATGGCAAAGCACTTAGGCAGATGTTTGACAAGAACGGAAGTTGTCCATCATATAGACCACAACCCGAGCAACAATTCAATAGAGAACTTAATGCTATTCAAGAACAATGGGGAACACAAGCGTGCCGAGAAGTTATTGAAAATTGGAAAAAAATTGGAACAGCATTAAAACCTAGTTTTGAACCTATTATAGTAGCAAGAAAACCTTTTAAAGGTAGTTTAGTAGATAATGTAATAGAATATGGTGTTGGTGGAATAAATATTGATGAGTGTAGAGTTGAACCAACAGGAGAAGATATAGGAAGAAATAATCATGTAAATCCTTATTCAAGTGGTAGATGTACGCACATAAGTAATACACCTGCATTAGATAGCACAGGAAGATATGAAGGCAGATTTCCAGCAAACACAATATTATCTTATGATGAAACTGATTTTGATGAGGTATGTGGTGGTTTTCCTTATACAAACAAAAGCAATGGTGTTACAAGCAACAAAGGAACATATTGGGGTTGTAATAATGGAAACGCTAGAAATAAAGGTTATGAAGATAGTGGCTCTGCTTCAAGATACTTCTATTGTGCAAAAGCAAGTAAAAAAGATAGAGATGAGGGATTAGATACATTTATAGAAGAAAAAGTAAATGATGGTAGAAACACTCCAATAGACAATGCTTTTCAAAGAGGTGAAACATTAAGAAAAAATATCCACCCAACTGTAAAACCTACCGAATTAATGCAATATTTAGTAAGACTTGTAACACCAAATGGTGGAACAATACTTGATCCATTTAATGGTAGTGGTTCAACAGGTAAAGCTGTTATGTATGAAAACAAAGAAAGAAATAAAAATTACAAGTACATTGGAATTGAACTAACAGAAGAATACTTACCAATAAGTAAAGCTAGGATAGAATGTGTTTGTAATTTAAACAAAGAACAAGTAAAAGAAATGCAAATAAGTATATTTGATTTATAGGAGGTATTATGCAAGAACAAACAATATTTGACTTACTATATCCAAAGTTTAAATTTACTAAACCAATAAGACTTATTGAATTATTTGCTGGTTATGGTAGTCAAGCACTTGCACTTAAATATTTAGGTGTTAAGTTTGAACATTGGAAGATTTGCGAATGGGCTGTAAAATCAATTCAAGCATATAAAGATATACATTTTAATGATGACAATGAAGATTATTCAAAAAATGTTGACTATAAAACTATATGTAGCATTTTAAAAACAAAAGGTATATCAAGTAATTATAATGAACCAATGTCAATGCAACAAATAACTAGATTAAGTGAAAAACAAGTAAGAAAAATTTATTCAAATATAATTGCAACAAATAATTTGGTAAATATTCAACAAGTAAATGGTAGAGATTTGAGTATAGTAGATACTGACAAATATGATTATGTTTTAACATATTCATTTCCTTGCCAAGATTTAAGTTTAGCTGGTAAAGGTAAAGGTATGAGTGATACTTCTACTCGTTCTGGTATGTTATGGGAAGTTGAAAGAATACTTACTGAATGTAAAGAATTAGGATCAATGCCACAAGTGTTATTAATGGAAAATGTACCACAAGTACATAGTGAAGATAACAAAGAAGATTTTAAAAAATGGATCATGCGTTTAGAAGAACTAGGTTATTCTAACTACTGGCAAGATTTAATAGCTACAGACTATGGAATACCACAAACAAGAAATAGATGTTTTATGGTTTCATTACTAGGAGATTATAGTTATAGTTTTGCACCAAGACAACCATTAACAATAAGTTTAAGAGATATGTTAGAACCGAATGTAAACGCTAAATACTTTTTAAGTGATAAATTAATAGAGTTTTTCTATAGCAACAGCGAAAAACAAAAAGAAAATGGCAATGGTTTTAGATTTAAACCAATGACAATTGACGAAGCAGATGTGTGTAAAACTATAACCACAAGTAGTGGAAATCGCATGGACGATAATTTTATTATTAATAAACCAGAAGTTCTAGGTGGTATTGGTGAAAAGAAAAGTAATGGTGGTACACAATGGTATCAGCAAGATAGAATTTATGATGATAATGTTGCCATTGCTGTTACAACTTCATTCAATCCATATTATAAAAATGATTTGCGTATTAGGAAACTTACACCAAAAGAGTGTTTTCGTCTAATGGGCGTAAGAGATGATGATTTCGACAATTGTGCTAAAAATCAAAGTAATGCAAGTTTATATCATCTAGCTGGAGATAGTATTGTAGTAAATGTATTAATGGCAATATTTAAAGAAATGTTATAAGGAGGAAATTAAATGGAAACAAATGGTTTAACACAATGTCAATTTATATTAAAAACAATGTATGAAAATAAAGATAATAAAAAGGTATGGTATGCAAAAGATTTCCAACATGGTAAATACTTTGTTGGTTATGAAGCAACAGCAAGAATGAGCGATTTATTAAGAATGTACCCACAAATCTTTATTGTTGGTAAAGATGGTAGATTTAGAACATTAGAATTAAATTTAGATGAAGAACAATTTATTAAAGATTTATTAAGTTAGGAGGTTCACAATGAATATAGTAAAATTATGCTTTGGTTTCTTTCTAGGTGGTTTTGTATTTGGTATCTTTGTTGTTGCTGTATTAGGTTGGATCAATGACGCAAGAGAAGATAAAGAATTAGCTAGATTGGAAAAATTAAAAAATGACCAAGGAAACAAAAACAATTAAAGAACTTAAAAAAGTAAATCATAAATTAAAACACCAATACGATTTATTGCAAATAAGACATTGTGCTTTAAATAGTAGTTATCAAAGAATATTAGTTGCTTTAAATGAAACAATAGAAAGAAATAGTAAAGCAATAGAATATATATATTTACATTCTACTCAAAGAAAATGGTTTGCTGATATTAGCGATAGATTACATAATCAAGAAATACAATTTAAAGGAAGAATAGAAGATTTATTAGATATACTCAAAGGAGTTGATAAAGAGTGAGCCAAGTAGATAAAGCAATTTCAATATTACTTGATGAGTTGAAAGACACAACGTATATTTCAACAGGAAAATATGTATTAACTTTAGTGAGTGAAAAAGAAGATACAATTAACGGAAAAATTTATCAAGTAGCAATAATGACCGATTACAAAGGTTATGAAGAAGATGATAAAGAGTGAATAAAAATATACAAAGAATAATATTTACAATACCTTTTGCTATTTTATATGGTCTTATGTTTAAATATTTTGGTTTTCAAGTAACGCTAATAACTATATTAGTAATGATGTATATAGAATTATTTATAGGAGATGATAAATAATGCAAACGTATAAATGCCCAAATTGTGGAGCTCCAGCAAAACACTCTTACAATCATCAATGCGAATATTGTGGGACTTTATTTGATTTTAACGAACCAAAAGAAAAAACTATTAAGATGACACCACAAGATCTTGTCAATATTGAATTAAGAGATGTAACATTATTTCCACAAAAATTAAGTGTAATTTTAAGTTTTGATGGTTATAAAATAGAAATGCCTAAAGTGTATGAATATAACGATAAAGAAGATTACTTTGTATCAAAAGTAGAAACATACGTAAACCCCCCAAAATGTGGTTTTTGCATAGAATTACCTATACTAGAAATACAACGAAGAGGTTTAGATTATGTTATGTATATGATAGAAAGTAGTGGCATTAGATACGACGAATTAAATAAAATAAAACACCAAATAGTAGAAAAATTAATAGATAGCAAAATAATAAGAATGTATTAATAAAAATATAGAAAGAGATGATTAAAATGGGAAAAGAACATTTAAGAACAATTGGGGTTAATGGAAAAATTTGTTTTATTGGGAAATCACAAATTAGTGAAAATAGTGAACCTTTTGCTTGGTTTGATGAATTTGGTTTACATATTGGTTATGAAGAAAAAATGAAAAGACTACCAGAAAAATACATTATTAACAAAGGAGCAACTATATTGTTTTGGGACAATAACGAAGATGAAAAAAAAATCGTTAAGTTAAGCAAAAAAGATAGATATGATAAGCGTTTAGGGTTTTTAACAGCATATTTTCAATACAATAGTGGTTTATCAAAAACACAAGCTAATAAGTATTTAGATAGTTTAGTTGAAGAAGATAAGAAAGGAAGTAAATAATATGGTTTGGTTTATTACAAGTTTAATTTTAACAATATTAGTTATATTAGGATCATTCTTTTTAATTGATACGTATAACGAAGCAAATACAACAGAAATAAAAAAGATAAATTGTTTATGGGGGTTATTATGTTTATTAATAATGATACCAAGTTTTATTGGTAATGTAGCAACTGGTGAAATAGGCATTAAAACAAGATGGGGTAAAGTTGTAAGCACAAATTTAAGTGAAGGTTTACAAATAAAAGCTCCTTGGGAAAAAATAGTTAAATTAAATATTAAAGTGCAAAAATATGAAAATGAAACAGGTTTATCAACAAGTTCAAAAGACTTACAAATTGTAAATAATGTAATAGTTGCTGTTAATTATCAATTAAAGAGTGATGAAGCTGTAACATTATATAGAAATATTGGTGAAAAATATGATGATACGATATTATTACCAGCAATACAAGAAAGTACAAAAGGAGTTATATCAAAATACACAGCAGAAGAAATTGTTACAAAAAGAAGTGAGATAGCAAATGATATTACATCAAGTTTAAACGACAAACTAACTAAATATGGAATTAATGTTGTAAGTGTTGCTATTAAGAATTTTGATTTTAGTGATGAATATAACAAAGCAATTGAGCAAAAAGCCGTTGCTGAACAACAAGTATTAACAGCAAAACAACAACAAGAAAAAGCAAAAGTAGAAGCCGAAACTAAAAAAATTCAAGCTGAAGGTGAAGCAAGTGCAAACAAACAAAAAGAAAAATCTTTAACTGATGAAATATTATTAGAAAAATTCATTAACAAGTGGGACGGCAAACTACCAACTACTTATGCTGGTGATGATGTGTATAAAATATTCGGTTTGAATAAATAAAAGAAAGGAAAATAAAAATGAACGAATTAATAAAATTAATGAATGAAAAATTAACTGAAAATGGGGACAAGGCATATAAGACAACTGGTAATAATTTAGCAGACCTTATATTCTTAACACCATACTTTGAAAAACATTTAGATGAAGCAAGTATTGGTGATAGTGAGAAAGAAAAATTATTATCAATGTACATACGTGATCCTAGACATGGTTTAGGGCGTCGTGATTTAGGTAGACGATTAATGTATCAATCTAAAGTAGAACCACAATGGATAGTTAAATGTGGTAGATATGATGACTTATGGCATATACCAACACAAGATAATATTGATTATTTTTATACTGATTTAGTTTGGGAAGATGGACACCTTGCTAAAAAATGGGCTCCTCGTTTAACTGGTAAAGACAAACGTATTGCAAAAACATTATGCAAAATGTGGGGAATTGATGAAAAGACATATCGTCAATTAATTAAAACCGATAGTACAACTGAATATAAATTATCTTATGCGGAAAAAATAGATGGTACACCATTAAACGATTTATTCAAAAAAGGTACTTATTCACACCCGCTTGTTGATAAGATTGATTTTGAAAAAGTACCTAGTTTAGCAATGACTAAATATGTACATGCTTTTAGTACACGTGATGACTTAAAAGATAGATATGCCGAATATATTAATGCCGTTAAAGAAAACAAAGCTAAAATAAATGTATCAACAGCAAATGTTCACGATAGTTATAAAACTGCTATGGGTGGTGATAACGATTATATGTCACAAGAAGAAGTTGCACGTGAAGTTGTTGCAAAAAAGATAGAAGATAATGCAACATTAGGTGTAGAAATGGACGCTATTGTTATATTAGACACAAGTGGTTCTATGTATAGTTTTAGTTGGAGTGGTCCAGACTTTACTAACATGAATGATATTGGTGTTAAAGCTATGTCAGTAGCACATGCAATTTCAACACATTCAACATACGCACCAAATCAATTAATATCATTTAGTTCAAATCCAAAATTAATGACAATACATGGTGGAACTTTAAAAGCACAATATAAATCAATGTACACTGGCGATTGTTCAAATACTGATTTTGGTAAAGTTATGAAAATATTACAAGGTTTAAAAAAATATCCTGAGTATATTATTGTATTAAGTGATATGGAATTTGACCAAGGATCATATCAATCAAAAGCACAAACAATGAAACTATTTAAAGAAAATGGTGCTAACACTAAGATAGTATGGTGGAATTTCAACGATAGAAACAAAACAATACCTGAATTTGATGAATATGGTAACATTTATTTAAGCGGTTATAATATTCAAATGTTAAAGCTATTAGAAAACAAATTTGATATGTCAACTTATGTTGACAAAATATTAGAGCAATATAAAAAAGATATTGATTATAAGTAAAAAATTTAGTATAATGTAATTAGTTAAAGACGCATACAGCAAAAAAACTAGTTCAAGTTATGAACGCCAGACTGTGGCTTTGGAGAATATAAGCGTCTTGTTAATTCTTGCATATATATATTAAAGGGACACACAGCATTTTAATTACTGCATTTGAGGACTAGTAATCCTATTTTAAAAAGAAAGATAAATTGTTAATTTGAGCATATAAACCTCGTCCCTTGTTTTCCATTAAAATCCTTTATAAAGACCGATACAGCAAAAAATATTACAGGTTAAACGTTCGACTGATAATCGTAAATAGTTGGTTCAAATCCAACATATCTCGCCCATATATCCGAGATATAAGTTTTGTAATAAAAATCGGTCTTGTATTTATCGCTCGGTAGTGTAGTAGTTAACACATGTGGCTCATAACCACAAAATCGTGGGTGCAAATCCCACTCGAGCAACCATCTTTCACTAGCTCAATTTGGTAGAGCACTAGTTTTGGGAACTAGAGGTTGTAAGTTCAAATCTTGCGTGAAAGACCAAATGCACCCATCATACAATGGTAGTATGTTGGTCTCCAAAACCAATCATTGAGGTTCAAGTCCTTATGGGTGTGCCAAAGACCTTTGTTTAAAATTTAATATAGATTAAAGACACTTACAGCAAAAAGAAATAGGACTTGTAATCCCGTTGTTGTTGGTTCAAATCCAACTCTCGCCCCACTGGGCAAGATAACTCAAAGGTAGAGTACGTATTAAAAAGTGTCTTGTTAAAATTAATGAGAGGTTGAGCAAATGAATGTAGACTTAAGTGATTGCAAATTCTTAGATATTGATTTACGCTTTTACACTTATACAGAGTTTTGCTCTAAAAATAGACTAATCAAAAAGAAATACGAAAGACTTAATGATGTACAAAAGACTTTCTATCACTATTACATATATGCTAATCAACACATGACACAAACGTATAAAGATAGAATACAAGAATATCTTAATGATGATTGTACCGAAGAAGAATTACACAACATTATTAAGTTCTATAAACCAAGGTAGACTTTTTGTCTATCTTTTTTTATTGTGTTAAAATTTAAGGGTAAGTAGGTGCATTATGAATATTAGAAGAATGGTTGATTTATTATTACAAAAGTTATCCATAAAACATAAAGTATATTATATGGAACGCCGTTATTATAATAATGCCAAAGTATCAAAGTCTTATTTATTAAATATTGATGGTGATACTATGACTTTTGGAAGTCTTATTGAAATATTGACCTATTTAAAGCAAAGGAAGTGATGTAATTGACTAAAAGGAAATTTACTAAACTTACCGACAAAGAAAAGAAAAAGATTATTGCCGATTATGTTGAATGTGGCAATTATAGAGAGGTTGCTAGAATAAACAATAGAAGTTATGAAACAATTAGGCGTATTGTTAATAGCGACAAAACGATAAGTCAAAAAATGTCACAAAAAAGTGAAGAAAACACCAAGGACATAATAGAATATATGGATAGCAAAAAGAGTGATACACAAAGGGTGTTAACAAAATTGCTACATGGTATAGAGGTTAAAGCAGATGAATTGGACATGTTGACCGATATAAAAGGTTTAGCAACGGCGTATGGTATTATATTAGATAAACAATTAAAGATACTTGAATTACAACGTGGCATGGGAAGTAGTGACCAATTATCTAAAGTTGAAGAATTGCTTACTAAATTAGATGAAGAGGCCAAAAGATGATATTAAGTGATAAGCAAAAAGAATTTATGAGAAATTGCCATCATAGATTTAATATCAAAGTAGGTGCAAGACGTTGTGGTAAGACTTATTTAGATGATTTATGGACGATACCAAAAAGGATCATGGAACGTAAGGGTTTAGATGGTTTAATATGTATATTTGGTGTATCTAAAGGAACAATAGAACGTAACGTATTACAACCATTAAGGCAAATATATGGTCGTGATTTAGTTGGTACAATAGGATCTAATAACACCGCTAAGCTATTCGGTGAAGAAGTTTGGTGTTTAGGTTGCGAAAAAGTCAATCAAGTAAGTAAAATACAAGGTACTAGTATCAAATATGCTTATGGTGATGAAATTGCTAAATGGAACCAAGAAGTATTTATTATGATACAAGCGTCACTTGACAAAGAATATAGTTGTTTTGATGGTGCTTTGAACCCTGAAAATAGTTCACATTGGTTAAAGAAAGACTTTCTTGATAAAGTAGAAGAAAAAGGTTTAGACGTATATGTGCAACATTACACAATATTTGACAATCCATTCTTATCAAAAGAATTTGTTGATAATCTATGTAAAGAATATGAGGGGACAGTCTTTTATGATAGATTAATACTTGGAATGTGGAAAAATGCTGAAGGTATTATATATAGACAATTTGCTGATAATCCTAGCTTGTTTATTAAAGATGAAGCTGTTGACCAAAATGGAAATCCATTAAGATTTATGATTATTTCAATTGGTATCGACTATGGTGCCACAAAAGGTGAAACGGAATTTAAAGCAACTGGTATTACACATTTATTCAAACAAGTATGGACATTAGACGAAGAGCGATTAGTCGGTCTACACACACCAGAGCAAATGTATGAAAAATTTGTTGAATTTTACAATAGGGTGGTTCAAAAATATGGGAAAGTAACACATGCCTTTGGTGATTATGGTGCATTAGGTCAAGTTATTACATTTGGTTTAAATCAATACCTAAAAGAACACCACGTACCATTAAAGGTTGATGATTGTGTTAAAGGTCGTATTGTAGATAGAATAGAACTTGATTGTACTTTATTTGGACAAATGAGAAGATTTATATTAAGAAAATGCAAATATTTAATAGAAGCATATACACAAGCGTTATGGGACGACAAACATGAAGATGAAAGACTTGATGATGGCACAACGCCAATAGATGATTTAGACGCAAGTGAATATAGTATGTTTAGTTTCTATGATAACTTAACAAGAACAATAGGAGGTTGATATAGTGAAATTAGAAGATTTTTTAGTAAAAACGTACAATTATAACACAGATGTAAAAAACGTATTGCAATCTTATGTAGAACAATGGAAAAGTTGGTATAGAGGTAATGTTAGAAAATTCCACAATTATTATATTTGGAATGGCCAAAGGCGAGTAAATCAAAAAAGATATACTATGAACATGGACAAAGAAATTAGTGAAGATTGGAGCGACATTATTTGGAGCGAAAAATGTAAGATTTCAATGGCCAACGAAAAAGGACAACAAGAATTTGATGATTTAATTGAAATGCTAGACTTGTATTTTATAATCAATCAAGCTATCGAAAAGAGTGGTGCATTAGGAACAAGTGCGTGTGTAGTTAGTGCATACGATATTAAGCAAGATCAAGATACATTATTATTAGACACAAGTGAAGCAAAATTGCGTGTTGACATAGTTGATGTTGATAACATTTATCCATTAACATGGAATAATAAAGAAATTACTGAATGTGCATTTGGTAGCGTTGAATACATTGGTGGACAAAAGCATGTGATATTAAGTGTTCACAAATTACAAGATAATGGTAATTACGTAATCATTAATCACTTATTTAAAGATACAAATGGTTTACTAACTGAAATAACTGAAGAAAATAAAACAACATTTAGCGAATTTGATACTAAAAGTAATATTAAATGGTTTAGTGTGTTTAAACCATTACTAACAAACAATTTATTTGGCAATAGTCCATTTGGTATACCACACATTGCAAATGCCATAGATAACCTAAAAAGCGTTGACATAGCATTTGATACAATACAACACGAAATCAATAATGGTAAAAGACGTATATTTGCAAGAGCAGATATGTTTAACTTTGATAGTGGTGAGCAAAAGATGGTATTTGATCCAAATGATACACAAATATATTTATTGCCTAGTGGTGCTAATAAAGACGATTTAATTCAAAGTGAAAGCGACGATTTAAGAACCGATAAATTGATTGACGCATTAAATACTGCATTAAATGTTCTAGGTTCTAAAGTTGGATTTGGTGAAAATCATTACCACTTTGATGGTACTAATCTATCAACAGCAACGGCGGTTGTAAGTTCAAATAGTAAGCTATTTAGACGTAAGAAAAAACTAGAAATAGGTTATGAAAGTTCAATCTATGATTTAGTTAATGCAATTTCTTATGTATCAAATTTATTAGGTAAAACAAATATAGATACGAAAGATATGGTAATTCAATTTGACGATAGTATTATTGAAGATAAAGAAGCTGAAAGTAATCGTGCAATGCGTGAAGTAAACGCTGGTTTATTAAG
>ODAI011086361.1_pt1 | contig 15721 bp, 9 predicted proteins | sample 1539321 | NCBI WGS metagenome assembly ODAI01 (sample SAMN02144231, study PRJEB22623) | gut metagenome | biome: sheep rumen | host: Ovis aries | place: New Zealand
TATGTCTTCAGACACTTTAAAACAGTTTGGAGATACATTGTCCGAAATTGATTGGGAATCAATTACCCCAAGACAGTTTATTCAAGATTTAAAAGCAAGTGGTTTCGAAATTGAAGGTTATGAAGAAGTTTTAGTTAGATTTTGTGATTCAATGAGAACTGTTACTGCAGATACATTAGCTGCTACTGCAGAATTCTATAATGGATTGCAAAAAATTGCTGACGGTCTTTCTGATCAAAGCGATGAAATTTCTGCTGAAGATTTTGCTAGTCTTCCTGAAGATATGCGACAATTCTTTGCATTAACAATTGATGGAACATATAAACTTCTTAAATCTGCAAGAGATTTTCAGGACTATGTAGAACAATCAAGAATAGCAGAAGCAATAGATAATAGAAACGCTTTGTACAGTCAATATGATGAAGCAAGACGCGGAATGAGTGATACCGATGTAGGTAAAATGCAAGAATCAGGCTATGCGCGAGGTGCTGCTTCAGATGAATACGCTCAATATCTTGCAGCTGATATGGCTATTGCTTTACATTATGATGATTTAAGTGAATTACAACAAGCTTATGCTGAAGGTACAGTTGAAACTGTTGAAGCTTTTAATACTGCTGCATATCAAATTGACCAAGCACAAGATACTGCAATGCTTGATCAAGAAGCATGGCAGAACTACTCTGATTATATTAGAGAGGCCGGAAGTGCTCTTGAAGGCTTTAATGATGAAATGGATGATTTTGAAGCCGATATAGTCGCTAAGAGTATTATGAAGATGAATCAAGGAGTTGAAACACTTAGTTCCAACTTCGAGGAATGGAGAGATATACTTGAAAATAGTACAGAAGCAAGTGCTGAATATGCAGATGCTTTAATTGGCACTCGTAAAGCAATTGCTATGTTGCTTGATATTAGCGAAGATTATGTCAGTAGCGATTTTGTTACTAAACATCTTGATTTAATTGCTCAAGCCGCTGAAGGTGATACAGAAGCAATTGATGAATTAAGAGTAGAACTTTCACAAAATGTTAATTCTATGTTGGCTTCTGCTGTTTCAAGCACGGAAAAAGATGCTCAAAAAATTGAAGGTTGGTTAAATGATTTAACTGCTCAAGCACTTGCTTTTGATGATTTAGAGGTTGGCGCTTCACTTTATCTCAATGGTAAAGATGGTTTTGTTGAAGCATTAAATGAAATGATTGCTGCCACTGGTATGACAGTAGATCAGGTAAATGCTCTTTGTGATTCAATGGGATTTGAAGCCAATTTTGCTTCTGAAAGTCAAGAAATTAAAACTCAAATTCCAGTTTATAGAATACATCATGAAGTTCAAGATGAAGGCGGTAAGCCTTTAGGAGAAGGTCAACCAGTACCACATAATTGGTCTGAAATTACTTGGACTGAACAATTACCTGATGAAGAAGCATCAACTTATGCACCTGCTTTCGCAATGACAACAGATGGTACTACACCTAAGATTAATAGTGTTACTAAAAAACCAAGTGGTTCTGCTAATAATTTATCCTCTTCTAACAGAGGTGGAGGTAAATCTAGTGGTGGAGGAGGCGGAGGTAAGTCCGGCTCTACAAAGAAGCCAAAAGATCCAACAGGTGAGATTGAGCGTTATCACGTAATCAACAATCAAATTGAAGATAACGAAAAGGCTCTTACAAGACTTTCTAAGGCAAAAGATAGAGCCTACGGTAAAGCAAGACTCAATGCTATGGATGCTGAAATCGCTAAACAACGCGAATCGGTTGAATTAGCAGAAAGAAAACTCCAAGAGGTAGAGAAGTATCTCGAACTTGATAGTGGAGCGATTGCGGCCTTCGGTGCGGAGTTCGACGCGAACGGAACCATTGTTAATTATGACCAGCTCATGCAGGAACAGATTGACAAGTACAATGCCGCAGTTGAAGCTTACAATAATAGTTCAATGGACGAGAATGCTGATGCTATATTCCAGCAAGCCGAAGATGATTACAATGCTTTCACTGAAGCACTTAAGCAATATGAAGAAACTCAAGACTTGTGGTATGAGCAGGCTCAAGCCGTAGCTGATGCCAAGGCAGAGGTATTACAACTCGAACTTGAAAAGACTAATTATAAAGTTGAAATTGGAATTGAATGGGAAGAAGAAGATATTGCAAGATTAGACTTTATGCTCAAGAGAATTGAGGATGATGCTCATAAAGCAGCTGAAGCAATTGGACTTCTTGGTGAGAGAACTGTTGACGCTATGGACAAATACAATGTTTATCAGCAAGGTTTTGCTGACACTTTGAGAAATCTTGGTGTTGGTAATGCCGAAGATGTAATCGCAAGAGCGTCTGCTGGCGAAGACTTGTATGGCATGATTGGTAATATAGTTGATCCTAATGAGATGGCTCAAGCCGTTGATCAGATGGATGATTACATTTCCAACATGATGAGTTCTCTTGAGGACGCACAAGAAAGTGTTGACCAAGCATTTGAAAAGGTTAAAGATTTGTTTAATGAAAATGTTAAGCAAATGGATACTTACATTGAGAAGATTGAGTTCTGTCAGAAGATTACCAAGTCTTATATGAATATCGTAGATATTTTAGGTAAGAAATCACTTGGCATTACCAATGAAATGTTAAGAACTTTCAATGCTGAATCTGTAACACAGGCGATTAATAATGAGGCTGCGGCCAAGGCGAAGATGGACTCGATTCAGGCTCAGTTGATGGAATCTCAGGCACGACTCGCGCAAGCCTCTGGCGAACTTGAGCAAAAGTATTGGAACGAAATCATTGAGGAACAAGAAAAAGAACTCATTTCCGCAACAGAGAACTTCCATCAGGCTTGGGAAGACGCTTTACAAGCTAATCTTGAAGCCTTTGAGAATAACATCGAGTTAGTTATAGAGGACTTCTCTAATGCTGTTGGTGACCTCAACGCAATGAAGGCCGAATGGGATCTCCAGAAGAGTCTTACAGACATGTGGGAGCCAGAGTATGAGAGATGGCATCAGTTGTCAGATTTAATCAACGACATTAATAAGTCTGTTGATGAAAATGAGAACTTAAAATATAAACAAGACTTGCTCGACCTTGAAACTGAAATCGAACAGTTACAAGAAGAGGAAGCACAGCTTAGTGAATATGATTTGAATTATCTTAGACTTAGATATGAAGCAAAACTTGCTGAAATCGCACTTGAAGAAGCACAAAATGCTAAATCTCAGGTTAAAATGTCAAGAGATAATGAAGGTAATTATAGCTATGTTTATACTGCTGATGAGGATGCAGTAAACAATGCAGCTGATGATTATAGAAATAAAATCTACGAGATGGAAAAAGCAAATGAAGAGTATATTGACACCCTTCAGGAACAGCTTTTGGATATGCATGATAAAATGCTTGAGGATATCAAGGAGGCTGGTGACCTTTATGGCATTGGTACTGAAGCTTACTTCGAAGCGGTTGATAGAATTGAGCAAACTTATCTTGGACAGTCTCAGTTTATTCAAGCACAGATGCAAAATGTATTTGATAATAACCAAAGACTTCGTGATGAAGACATTATTCAGTATGTTGCTTACACAGGTGATATTGCCGCACAAAATGTTGATTTACAGTTGAGTTTTGCAGATACATATATGGGTATTCAAACACAAAGTGATGATTTAAATACTTATTTTAACGATACTTGGATACCTGCTCTTGAAACAACTTTTGATAATGCAAGAGAAGTAACTGACCATTATGTAGAGACAAATGAAGCTGCTATGGAAACTGCTGGAACTACAATGGATGAGTTCTCAGCACGTGCAACCCAAGACATGGCAATGGCTACTGCACAGACAGAAGAGTTGGCTAGACAGACAAAGAACTATGGTGATACTGCTGTTAGAGCATTTGCACAGGCCGCACAAGCTTGGCAGACAGGACCTGGTTCAATGCTTAATGCAATTGAATCTCAGGCTACTGCGATTGCGAACTTGGCACAACAGTACACAAGTTTAAAATCTCAATTAGATGCGGCTACTGCTTCTGCTATCGCACTTGCACATGCTATGAATCAGCCAGTAAGTAGTTCTCCAAGCTCCGTTGGTGGAGCTGCCGCAGGTGGTGGTTCTGGAGGTCCCGGAGGAAATAATCCTTCTTCTAACCCTAATGGTGGATTGGGCACTAAAGACACTTTAACAAATAACACTGTAAAAGACACTTTAACAAATAACACTGTAAAAGACACTATGACAAAAGATACTTATGGTAAAGGTGCTTTAGTACAAGCTGGTAAATCTGCCACTTCCTCAAATTTTGGTAATGGTAATCTTCTTAAAAAAATATTACAGTTTGCGTCAGGTGGTTATACTGGTGAGTGGAATGATGAACCACGTTGGGCATTGCTCGACCAAAAAGAACTTGTACTTAATACGAAAGATACTATGAATATTTTGAGCGCAGTAGATGTTGTAAGACAATTGGCTAACTCAATAGATCTCAACACCATGTCCGCAAACATTGCCGGAGCATCTATTAAGTCTGCTTCTGGTACACCTGGAACAATTGAACAAAGAGTTGAAATCACTGCAAGTTTTCCTAATGCAACTGATAGAAATGAAATTGAACAAGCGTTCCAAAACCTTGTGAACCATGCTTCACAATATGCTAATCGTAAAGATTAAATCCTTATGGGGATAGGTTAATAGCCTATCCCCATTTTTTATTTGGTCGATATTATGAAATATTCAGCATATTTTTTTGAAGTAATAATAGAATATGGAGAGAAAGGAGAAAGCTATGCAGAAAAATTTACAAGAAGAATTGTTACAAGCAATGCGTATTGTAGCAAAAGCCGAAGTTGACAAAGTAAATTTTGATAAAACCATTATCTGTACTATTAAAGATAATTCTAATGCAGAAAATGGTGAATACTATGTAACTGATGGCTCTTCAAGTTTCTATGCCTATACTGAAGTAACTACTTATACTGTTGGTACTCAAGTATATGTTATGATACCAGAAGGAAACTATGATAACAGAAAGCTTATCATGGGTAAATATTTAAGTTCAGATGATGAACCATATAACTATGTTTCTCCTTCTTCTTTGTTTATTGAAAAAACAATAAACCTTATTACAGATGGAGAAGCGGAAAGAGCATTGTTGACTAACTATCAGGGCACTGAATTTCCACCCGTATCGCAGGAGGAAATCAACGATGACCCAGCTTCAAGTTCTATTTCAATTAGTAACCAAACAATTGATGTGGGCTCTTTAAAAGGTTATGATTATGATTGTGCTTTACTTAGAGCAGACTTCAAATCTTTAATTAGACTTAAGAATCCCGACATGCAACCTGGTTCTATTACTGGTAGATACGGTTTGAGACTACATATTGATTTATTAGATAATGATGGTAATTTGGGTACAATAGTCGCTTATTTGGATACAGAACATAATATGAATGGTAATCCATATGACTTTGAAACTTTTTATACTCAAGAAATGTTGGTTCCAATTGAAGAAAAATATTTCTCTAATGGTGGTTTAGATATTCAAGCAATGTCAGTTGAATTCTTCCAAGCGGGAGCAGATTCAACTTTTACTTATCAAACTTTAGAAGGTAGTAAATTAGTACCTTGGTATTTGCAAATAAATCCAAATGAAGATAGGGAATTATTACCTCCAAATCTTTTTGTTAAAAACATTGTTCTCAAACTTGGTTATCAACAAGAGAAAGAAAATAAAGACAAAGTAACTATTAGACCACAACCTGTTAATGGTGGTTATGGTACTGAAGGTCAAAACCCAAAAGCTTTGAATTATTATTCATATTTAACTGATGCTGAAATTCAAAGATTAAAAAATAAAGGAGTTATTGATAGTTTTATTGAACTCTATCAAAACAAATTTATTAAAGAATATAATGAAAAGATTATTGAAATTGATAACAGTAGAACTTATATAGATTTAGTTGTAAGGGGTATAATATCAAAAAATGATGTAACTTATAAGTTATATCAATATGTTGACCCAAATACAGTTGAATATCCTGTCTCAGATGAATACGCAGGAGACAATTGGAAAGAAGTTGACTGGAACAATGATGGTACTTATAGATTTGATCCAGATATCGGAGCAAAAGAGCAAAAGTTTAAAACTATTGCTTTTTATGATGATCCGCTTGGAACAGAAGAAGTATTAGGACCAAATGGCGAAATTATAACTCCAAATACTAAACATATGAGAGTATCAAGTGCAGAATTGGTATTTACCCTTATAGGCGTGCCGCAAACACCTGATACAGAATATTTAACCATTGATTGTTCTAATAATGGTATATTTAAGATTTACAATTTAAAGGGACACTTGATTAACAGTTTTAGTCAAAACGTTAAAAGATTCCTTTATGCACATAAAGAAAATTCTGATGCTACTTTAACCTCTATTACTTGGAGAATTCCTTATGTTGACACTATGATAGATCCTATTAGTAGTGATGAATTCCTTGGTACAAATGGAGAAGATGGTACTAAACACTTTGAAAGAAAATCCGATGAAGGAGTTTATGAATATACTATCTTTAATCCTAAAAGCACAGAATTTTATTTTAGAATAAAAGATTATTTAAATCCAAAAGCAGTCAATAATACTATTGTCTGTTGGGCTAAGTTCAATAATTCTTCTCAGATAGAAGTTGCAGAAAAAACTATTGAATTCTGTACTATCGAACAACATGGTACAGAATATAAGATAGCTGCAAACTTTTTTGATGGACTTAATGCACTCACATTTGGTCGAGAGCAAAGAGTTAGAGTTAGAGTATTAAATGCTGATAATATTGATATTACACCTAATTTAATTGAACAAGGTTTTAAATTTAATCTTGAATGGTATAGTAAACCTCCACAGAGTGCTATTGAATATAGTGATCTTAATTATGGTAATGGAACTGAATACCAAGGTATTTATAGTTTCTTACTTGGTGCTGCTGAGGACGTACCAGGAGGTAGAATTACTGAAGATGGTCAAGCTTATCGTATAATTGAACACGATCAAATGATTCGTATTATTGAGAATTTGAACTCTTCAACCAGTGAATCAAGTAATGTGAGAGGAATTCGATCTGCTCCAGTTTTACGTGCGGGCAGTGGTAGTGGTCCTGCCATGGACTATGTATCATACCGTATCACAAACGATGGTAATATGCGTGCAACCGATGAGGGAGACATACGTGTAACTAACACATCTATTGCGGATGTTCCAGATCTTGATCAGTATTACGGCTCACATATTATTAAGATTTCTATTTTCAACTATAATGGTCAGACAATAACTGGTTTGTTTGCTGTACCTTTTGCTATTTCAGATGTTTATAGCACATATGTTGGACCAACTGAGATTTTGTACGACTCTGCAGGTGCTAATCCTGCCTACTATAAATCTCACCCACAGTTATATTACATAGACCAAACAACAGGAGAAGAAAAAGAGAATACAGGAATTCGTTGGCGTTTGTATTCAATGAGCAACAATATTAATTCTCAATTCCCAGAATATGAATTAACTTCACCTGACTATTTATTACAAGTTCCACCAATGTTTGTGAGTGGTAGAAAATGTATAAATATGGTTGCTGAGGCTCCAGATGGAACTCAGTTGTGGGTACAACCAATTCCTATTTCAAGAGATGATTGGGATAACCCCGTTCTGAATAACTGGTATGACTGGACCATTCAGTCCATCTCAGCGGGCGCCGCACAGAGAATGGCAAATGGAAGTATATCTGGTGTATTCTTAGGACGTATTCCAGATGAAGCAAGATATAGTGAATATACTGCACAACAAAGAGCATTAGTTGAAGAGATTAACGAAGTACAGAATCAGTATGAAGATGCTCGTATTTTATATAATTATTTGATTGAGAATGGTGCTTCTCAAGAAGAGAAGGCCGCACAGAAAGCAATTGTTGATGCTCTTGAAGTAGAGTTAGCAGATTTAAACGAAGACCTTGCTGAAATCAATACTTTAATTGATAGATGTAGATTTATAATTGGATTATATGGAATGTATAATGGAGAGACATTTTTCAAACTTACTGAAGAAGGTCGTCTTACTCTTGGTATGGAAGATGAAATTCAATTTAGTTACAATTCTGGTTTGATTCAAAGTAAGAATCATAGTTCAATTGTATTAAATTTGTTTGAGAACTCGTTTTCACTATCTTCTAATGGTTTGAGTATTAACCCTTCTGCTTCGGATGGCGTTGTTATTCGTACTAATGGTATAGAATTATATAATAACGGTTTGATAAATGCAAATCAACTTACAGTACATCAAATGAGTGTTAATACAAGTGGTGAAATTACCGCTCCTAAATTAACCATTGATGGAACTGGTGAGAATGTTAAGATTGTAACTCCAAAGATAGAAATTACAACTGCAGCTAATGCTTATGCAATAAATGCAGAAAGAATTGACGTAACAAGTGCGGCTGGCCACACCGGTTCAGGAATACTTCGAGCTGTAGAGTTACAAGCAACTAAACTTTCTTTTGATACTACTTTACAAGCAACAGATAAAGTGATTGAATTAGGAGCAAATCATGATTTCTATATTCAACATGACGGTACTGCAAAGTTAGGTCAAGTTACTGCTACTAGTCTTAGTGCTGACACCATTTCAGGTACGCAAATAACTTTAGCTGATATACAAAATGGGCTTCCTGCTCAGATAACAATAAATGGTGTTACAATGAATGTAATTCAAATTGACGCAGCAGATCCTACAACACATACAACTAAAACATATTATGTAATTGGAGCGGTTGTTCCAACATCCGATCCAGAAGAAACAGAAGTAGAAGAAGACCCAATAGTCTTCAATCCTTAAGGAGATAATGGAGTATGATTAAAAAGACAGTTAAAATGAAGAATAGCGAAGTTTATGCTATCGCTTTGGGCTTTTCCAACTTTTTTAACGGGGAGATAAACCTCCCCGTTAAGGTTGGTTTTTATTTTACTAAGAATAAAAAGTATTTTATTGAATTGGGTAGACAGATAGATGAAATGAAAGAAGAAATTTGTTCTAAACATGTTGACTCAAATGGTTACATTATTGAAAGTGAAGCTAATGCCGAATTAGCTGAATTGTCAAAATTAGAACAAGAAGTTACTTTCTATCAAGTTTCTTTGGAAGATTTTGGAGACATAAGTTTATCTGTTGAGCAATTGGATATAATTGAATTTATGATAAAGGAGGAATAATAAATGGCAAAATTAAATCCGCCAATTTTGGAAGGAATAATCCCTTGCTTTTTTGAGATTACTATACCTAATACTAATCCAGTACAAACACAAGTGCCATTGGATATTCCTTTCGTTATGAATCGTTCTGTTGCATTGGCTGATATTAGTGCAATGAGATTAAAGTTTAAGACCATTGGTGGTGTTGAACTGGGAGATGTTAGAATTGATAAAGGTTTAATAACTGTTGAGGGTACAAGTGCTATAATAAATATTTCAGAATTAAGAACTCTTGATGAGGGAGCGGGTAATTCAATATATCAGAAATTAAACATAGGTCAGTATTATAAAATACAGTTAGCTTATGTTTCTAATAATGATTCAACAATTGGATATTATTCAAGTGTTGGCATAATTAAATTTACCGCTGAACCTTTTTATGGAGTTGCTCAACCTGAGGTTGAGTATGCAGTTGCCTACCCAGAGTATGATGGCACTTATATGCCCAATCCATTAGATCCAACTGAAAAATGGTATTCATATCAGTTTGATCTTATTGAAGAAGATGTTGGTATTATAGATACAACCGAAGAACAGTTACATACAAATATAAATGTAGATTATGAGCGTTATATAATCACTAAAGATTTAGATTCTTCTAAAAACTATACTGTGAGATTTACTGTTACAACAGTTAATAAAAAAGTTTTAACAGCAGAAGAAACAATAGTATTTGATACTCTTCCTGCGTTCCCAGAAACTTGCACAATAAATGTTGCAAGAAATTATGATAATGGATATTTTACAGTTAGCGTTTCTGGTGAAGATTTATCTGATGATATTTATATTTTATGGAGATATTCTTCCAAAACTCAAGAGTGGGATTTACTTAGTAAACAGTTCCACTTGTCTGATACTTATTATGATTTCACTATTGAAGATGGTATTGAATATACTTATGCATTACAGGCAGAGGCTCAGGACATCTTGGTCCCAACCAGCGAGAGAAAATTAGCAACGCCGCAAGTTGCTCATTTTGAAGATATGTTTATAGGTGATAAAAATAGACAGCTTAAAATCAGATTTAACCCAAAGATTAATACATTTAAGATTATTACATTTGAAGCCAAAACTGATACTCTTGGTAGTGAGTTTCCTATATTTAGTAAGAATGGTAATGCAAAATATAAACAGATTGATTTTGGAGGTCTTGTTTCTTATCTTATGGATGAACAAGATTTGTTCCACGTATTCCCATCAGAAGTAGAAAGTTTTAGAAAAGAAACAAATAATATTCATAATGACCCTCAGATTTCTTCTACTGCCACAACTAATGAAAATATCTATAAAGAGAGAGTATTTAGAAACGCAGTAATGAATTGGCTTACAAATGGCGAGCCAAAGTATTTTAGATCAATAACTGAGGGTAATTATATAATTAAACTTTTGAATCCTTCGTTCACTCCTAATGATACTACTGGTCGTATGATTTATTCATTTACAACCACTTCATATGAGATGGATAAAGATACAAGAGAAAACTTAATAAAATATAACTTAGTAGAGGAGGGATAAGTTATGGCTATTAATCCATTACTTGATAATGACTTCCTTACTCAATTATATGAAGCTCGTGAGAGAGAAGTTTATGCAAAGGTTACTTTGCTAACCCTCGATGAATTACCGGTTGAAGATTTTAGTGGAAAGGTTACGCAAGGTACTGTCAATCTTGATGGTACCTCTGCGGTCCGCCGCACGTGCTCATTATCCGTTGTAACCGAATTGGATGAAGCTAACTCGTACATGTGGGCATTAAACTCTAAATTTAAGTTGGAAGTTGGTTTAAAAAATGTTCTCAAAGATATTACTTCTGAAAGAGGATTTAAACCTTATGCAAACTATGGAGATATAATTTGGTTCCCAATGGGAATTTATTTTATTACTTCATTTAATATAAATCATTCAACTACTTCATCAAGTATTTCCATTAGCGGCAAAGATAAGATGGCTATGTTAAATGGTGATTTGGGTGGTTCTGTATATTCTCTCACTTGGGACTTTGGCTCTATTGAGATTACAGATGCAAATGGCGAAACTACCATTAAGAAATATTTGTTAGAGAATATTATTCGAGAGGCAGTTCATGAGTTTGCAAAAGAACCATTTCAGAATATTATAATTAACGATCTTTCTGATAGTGGTCTTGAGTTATTACAATATAATTATTCTAAACCAATGTATCTTATTAAAGATATTAAGGCTGATGTTATTACTCAATTTACTTTAAATGCAGAACAAGGTACTTTTTATCAGGTAGTCAAAAATAATGAAGATGGAAAGTATTATGTCCCTCAAGGTGGTTTGGTACCTGTACAATTCAATGACGAAAGCTTTAAATTTGATTTAACGAGTTCTATTTCAGATGCGGTTTATGAACCAACTTACTTTACCACTTGGGAGTGTCTTCCTCCCGAGGGTAGTGCAGAAATAAAGGAAGTGGTACCTGGAACAGAAGTTAATAGAGTTTATAGTTGTATAAAGGCCGAAGAAGGTGAGACTATTGGTTACAGAACAACTGATTTGGTTTATGCTGGTGACTTGATTGCAAATGTAGGAGAGTCAATTACTTCTGTTCTTGATAAGATTAAGAATATGCTTGGTGATTATGAATATTTCTACAATCTTGATGGACAATTTGTATTTCAAAGAAAAGAAATTAGTTTACAACATCCTTGGAATCAATTGAGTTCACTTAATGCTGATAATACAGAACGATATGTAGATTTATATAAAGACAATTATGCTTATAGTTTTGATGAAAATCAAATTGTAACTTCAATGTCAAACACACCTGCTATTTCAAATGTAAAGAATGATTTTACAGTTTGGGGTGAAAAGAAAAGTAGTTCTGGTAATACAAAGATACCAGTACATTGTAGATATGCAATTGATATAAAGCCAAAAAGATATAAAACTGTCGGTGAAAGAAATCCTGACACTACAAGCGATCAAAAGTGGATAAATCAAGTTGTTTATATTACTGAAGACTACGAAGGTCCTGATAAACAAATTGGTAAGGTTAGAGACTGGCGTGAACTGATTTATCAAATGGCTTTGGATTATAGAAAGCATATGCACGATGCTGCTACTCCAGACGCTGAGTTCAACTATATAGATGAGCTTCTTCCAGAGATCGCAAAGAATAACCCAGAATTTGAAGGTGGTATTACTGGTTATGAACAATATTATGTTGATTTGGAAGGTTTTTGGAGATTACTTTATGACCCAGATTATCGCGGCTCGTACACTCCAGCTTATACAATAAATTCTTCAGATGCTTTTAATAAAGAAAGAGGAAAATTATATTGTTTTGAAAATCAAGCAATGGAATTGTACGACTATACGGCAAGTTATTACTACGCAAATGATAATAAAACTTCGTATGTATATGCCAATATTACAAATGAGTTAGATTTTAATGCTAATAAAAGAAATCTCTATAAACCTATATTAGCTTGGAATTATGACCCAGCCATATCCTATTTTTATTACACAGAAGAATATTATACAGGAGTGCTAGATGAATTTAGATATTGGAATAAAACCGTAATCAATAAACCCGAAGAATTAGTTTTTTGGTTTGACTTTATTGATGCAGAAAAGAATAGTGATTTGTCAAAATATGCAGTTAGAAATATTGGTTTAAGACAAGCACCGAAAAAAGATACTGCTGTTAAAGCGGTTTATTATAGAGATGTACCTAATGTTATTTTTGTATCTAATACCGATAAAGAAGAAATAGCAAAGTTAAGAGAACAAAACGAAGGTGGTTATACTATCTTACCACTTAATGAGGATATTATGGCCGCGTTCACATTGAGCGTACAGGGCAAGTCCGCAAAAGAAGAAATTGACTCTATGATTTATAACAAGGCTTGTTGTAATGAATCTATAACACTTAACTGTTTACCAATTTATACTTTAGAACCTAATTCAAAGGTTTATGTAAAAGATACCAAGAGTGGCATAAATGGCTCCTACTTGGCTACAAGAATGTCAATCAATTTAGCTTATAACGGTATGATGAATGTTACCGCTACTAAGATTATTGATAGAATTTATTAAGGAGGAAAAGGATTTATGGACAAAATGGAACTTATTCAGCAGATTTTTGAATTGTGTATTGTACCTCTTCTTGCGGTGCTCACAGGCTACATTGTTACGTGGATCAAAGCCAAGACCGCGGAGATTGAGCAGAACAAGTATACAGACTTGATTTCTGATACAATCATTCAGTGTGTTATTGCAACAAATCAGACTTATGTTGAAGCCTTGAAGAAGGAAGGTAAGTTTGATGCTGAAGCACAGGAGAAGGCTTTTGAAATTACAAAACAGGCTGTTCTCGCAGTTCTCACTAACCAGGCAAGAGATTTTATTGAGATGTCTTATGGTGATGTTGAGGCTTGGCTTAATCAGCAGATTGAAGCTACTATTAATACTTATAAAAAGGTATAAAAAAATGGGGTTATCCTTAATTGGATAACCCCTTATTTTTTTGCACAAAAAAAGAGGGAGACTAAATTAATAGTCTCCCTTAATTTTATGCTTTACCAAATGTTTGTTTAGCCCTCTCTTGAAGTAGTTTAAACAATTCATCTCCTTCATGATTTCCGCCTAAAGCTTTATAAGCATCATGGTCTTTTACTATTTGATCATATTCTTCTAAAGTTAAATCATGTTCTTGATTTAAAGCATTTCTACAATTCTGTTTAAATTCTCTACCTTGGATAGCCAACAAACCCAGTTTCAACTCAGAAAGGTTGGTTTTAAAACCTTCCATTTCTTTTTCTACTCTTTCGTCTTTCTTCTCAACATGTTCGGTTAAAGCACTAATCTGTTCACTAACCTTTTGGATAATTTCAGTTTTTAATGCTTCTTGTTCAGTTGCCTTTTTTTCTACTTCCAATTTAATGTAACGCTTACCGAAATAAGAAGCAAGACCAATAAAGGCTGTAAATAAAATCTCCAGCCAATATTTTAATAAAAACAACCCAATTTCTTGCCACATGGGTAAAGCCTCCTTGATTTCCAAATTCCTCTACATAGAATTTGGGTTTTACAAGAAGGCTCTTATTTTTTTATGTCCAATCGAATGTTTCGGGATTGGTCTTGATGTAGTGAATACCAATACATATTGCATCACATTCATCTTGTGTTGCCTTGACAGCATACGTATTAGCTACATACTCAGCTGCATTTTTCTTTTGAGTGGCTCTATCTGCACCTCTGATACCAAGAGTCGATTTCCAACTTGCAGCAAGGACTGCTTCATTGGGTATTTCAAGTTCTGTAAATGTTTCATACAAAACTCCAAAAACTTCTGCTAAAACCTTAAATGTTCTAACATTCTGTACTACATTAGTTTGAAGTTGAATATCTTCAAAAACAACTTCTGTAATTTCATATTTATCAATTAACTCAATAACCTGAGTTTTGATTTTATATAATCTCTCACCAATATCTGGATCGTCTACGCTTATTTTACCATGTGCTATGAGTTTATCCCCATTAAAAACTGCCCAACCGGTAATACGTGAACTTTGATCAAGAGCTAATAACTTACGCACCTGTTGATCCAAATCCGCCAATTCTCTCGCCCTCTGTCTTGTCATCATCTACAAGGAGATAAGGTTTTATGATGCCCTGGCCGATGCAACTACCTTTCTTTAAGAGAATAGGATATGGGGATAAGTTAGCAATTTGGAAAAAGATATGTCCTTCATTGTCAGGATTATTATAATAATCGGCATCAATAATTCCTACACCGTTAGCAAGAATAAGCCAATACTTCATAGGACAAGAACTTCTAACTGAAAGTTCAAGATATGTTCCTTCGTCTAATTGAGCTTTAATACCAGTAGGTACTAAAGTTGTACGAGCATTTGCGGCCTTGGTCAAATTTGCCATATCGTCTAGTGTAATTGGCCAAGCCACCCCGTTAGTGATCACCTCATTAACAAGGTCCGCAGTTATCTCATTAAGACCGGGAACTACCGTATCTTCTGCTACATAGAAATCATATCCGGCAGAGCCCTTTGTCTTACGAACTGGAATAATTATATTTTCATCATCAGCATACTTGCTGATTTTCTCAAAACGCATTAACGGAATCTCCTCTTGAATAAGTAACCTCTGTATCGTAGATAGGATCTTTTACGTCCTCAAATGCAATCTTCGCCTTAACCAATTGATACTCTTCCACGATCTCACCTTTTTGCTTAATGTACTTGGTGGTGTAACTGAAACTAACCAGCTCGCCGCAAGGGAGATCTTCGAGAGACTTTCTCAATTTTAAAGCTGCTTCTACTGTTGGTACTCTATATGTGTTTACAACTTCAATCAAATACTTTTCCATTTTAATTTACCTCTACTATAATATTGTTATTCTTAAAACCAAATGTTAATTCAGGCTTTCTTTCTAATAAACCACTAATATAA
>ODAI014131632.1_pt1 | contig 15720 bp, 10 predicted proteins | sample 1539321 | NCBI WGS metagenome assembly ODAI01 (sample SAMN02144231, study PRJEB22623) | gut metagenome | biome: sheep rumen | host: Ovis aries | place: New Zealand
ACATCAAGCGCCTGGTAAAGGCTTCTTTTTTTATCCTCTTTACTTTTGTAAAACAAATACCCTTGCTTCTTTCTCAGAAAACAAGGGTATTGTTGATTGTCTGAAGAACCGCAGTGATGCGGTTCTTTTTCTATGTCTGCAGAAGGCACCGGCTTATGGGAAAAGACGATTCCTAGCATTAAGAAACATGAGAGATTGACTGGCAAGAATTGACGAAGGCATTTAGTCGTGCTACACTGCTCACAGTGATCGCGTTGCAGAAACTTGCGAAGCCTGCGACCGGGGGAATTCCTGCGGGAATTCCCCTTTTCTGGTAAAGGGGTGTTGTAATGCCAAAACCATTTATTACTTATCAGCAACAAATCGCTTTACTGAAGAGCAAGAACCTGATGATTACAGACGATGCAGAGGCAGAGCGTATTCTTGCGGATCTTGGCTACTTTACTTTGATTGGTGGCTACAAGCACCCGTTTAAAAATAGAACCACCAAACGTTACTACGGGGAGACGGCATAGGTCGCAGAGAAAGTCGGTACATCTCCCGCTTACGTCAGTCGTATTGTGAATAGCCGTGAGCAGATGCGCCGGCGAGTATGGAAATCCCTTCTGGTTTCTGTTCAACAGCGCTGCGGGCACGGCGGCGGTTCTTTCGCTTTCGATGCTTTTGCTGCGTCTGGCCAGGGAAGGCGCGCGGCCCTTCAGCACAGCCGCGGTGAGCTATATCGGGCAGCATACGCTGGGGATCTTCCTCCTGCACAAAAAAATGCTGCAGATGCTGATCCTGCCGTGGATTTCCAGCTGGATCAGCGGGCCCGCCCTTCTGACGGCCTTCCTCGGCAGCTGTGCGGCGCTGGCGTGCAGCATCCTGCTGTGTGCGGTGATCGAACGGTATGTGCCGCAGCTGCTGGGGCAGTTTCCCCGGTATCAGTGAGCCGCGAGGCGCGGCGCAGAGACAGAAAAACGGAGACCTTTCAGCGTCCGTTGACGGATGACTGAGGGTCTCCGAATTTATAGGTTCAAGAGTCCGTTGGAAGACGGCGTTCAGACGCCGATCAGGCGCACGCGCTTCATCGCGGGGATGGCGCGCACCGCGGCGAGCATCTCCTCCTGCTTCCCCTCCGGGATGCCGTCCAGGTCCAGCGCGGAGACGGCCATCTGCCCGCGGGAGCGGTTCACCATGTCGGAGATGTTGATGCTCAGACCGGCGATGACGCTGGTGATGGAGCTCAGCAGGTTGGGGATGTTCTCATGGATGCAGAGCAGTCGGGGCTTGTCCGCGCGGCCAAGCTCCATAGCGGGGAGGTTGACGCTATTGCGGATGACGCCGTGCTCCAGGTAATCGCGCAGCTCCGCCGCGGCCATCACGGCGCAGTTCTCCTCGCTCTCCGGCGTGGAAGCGCCCAGGTGGGGCAGGCAGATGACGCCCTCGCAGGAGAGGAGCCTGTCGCTGGCGAAGTCCGTGACGTACTTGGCGACGGTGCCGTCCCCCAGGGCGGCGATCAGCGCGTTTTCATCCACGAGGCCGCCGCGGGCGAAGTTCATGATGCGCATGCCCTTGCGGCAGAGGGAGAAGGCACGCCCGCCGATCATGCCTCGGGTCTTGTCGTTCAGGGGCACGTGGACCGTGAGGAAATCGCACTCGGTGAAGAGCGTGTCCAGGGAGTTTTCGTGGCGGACGCTGCGGGAGAGCCGCCAGGCGTGCTCCACGGAGATCATGGGGTCATAGCCGATGACGTTCATGCCCAGCGCGATGGCGGCGTTGGCCACGAGCACGCCGATGGCCCCCAGGCCGATGACGCCCAGCGTCTTGCCGCGGAGTTCCGGGCCGACAAAGGCGTTCTTGCCCTTTTCGACTTCCTTCTCGATGGCGTCGCCGTGGCCGGAGAGCGTCCGCTCCCATTCGATGCCGCCGATCACGTCGCGGCAGGAGAGCAGCAGGCCGGCGATGACCAGCTCGCTGACGGCGTTGGCGTTGGCCCCCGGCGTGTTGAAGACGCAGATGCCGGCGGCGCTGCAGGCGTCGATGGGGATGTTGTTCACCCCGGCGCCGGCGCGGGCGATGGCCAGCACGCTGTCCGGAAGGGGCATGTCGTGCATCTTCGCGGAGCGCACGAGGATCGCGTCTGGCGTCTCTTCCGCGTCGCTGACGCGGTAATGCTCGTTCAGCTGCCCGTAGATCGCGGGGGAGATGGCGTTCAGTGTTTTGATCTTGAAGTCCATGTATGTCCTCTTTCCTCGGGCGGACGCTTACGCGTTCTTCGCCTCGAATTCCTTCATGAAGGAGACCAGCGCCTGCACGCCTTCAATGGGCATGGCGTTGTAGATGGAGGCGCGCATGCCGCCGACGATGCGGTGGCCCTTGACGTTTACGAGGCCGCGGGCGGCCGCTTCCTTTACGAACTGCGCGTCCTTCTCCGGGTCGCCGGTGACGAAGGTGACGTTCATGCGGCTGCGGTCGCGCTTCTCGGCGGTGCCGCGGAAGAGGCGGCTCTCGTCCAGGAAATTGTAGAGCAGGTTCGCCTTCTCGATGTTGATCTTCTCCAGCGCGGGGACGCCGCCCTGATCGCGTATCCACTGGAAGACCAGCCCGGCTACGTAGATGCCGAAGCAGTTTGGCGTGTTCAGCATGCTGTCCTTCTCCGTCATGATGCTGTAGTCCATGACCTTCGGGGTGATGGGCAGCGCGTGCCCCAGCAGGTCGTTCCGCACGACCACCAGCACGACGCCCGCGGGCGCGACGTTCTTCTGCGCGCCGGCGTAGATGAGCCCGAAGCGGGAGACGTCGTAGACCTCGGAGAGGATGTTGGAGGACATGTCGGCCACCAGCGGGACGCTGCCTGTCTCCGGGAGCTTGCTCCAGCGGGTGCCGTAGATGGTGTTGTTGGTGGTGATGTGGACGTAGCGCGCGTCCGGGGAGAGGGTGTACTCGGGGATGTGGGTGTAGTTATCCTCGCGGGAGGAGCCGGCAATGCGGACCTCGCCGTATTTCTTGGCTTCAACCAGGGCGTTGTGGGCGAAATTGCCGCTGTCCACGTAGTCTGCGCTCCCGCCCTGCATGAGGTTCATGGCGACGGCTGCGAACATGGCGGTGGCGCCGCCCTGCAGGAACAGCACGCTGTATCCCTCCGGCACGCCCATGACCTCGCGGAAGTCGGCCTTCGCCTGCTCAAAGATCTCCAGATACATCTTGGAACGGTGGCTCATTTCCATGACGGACATCCCGGTGCTGCCGTAGCAGAGGAGCTCCTTCTGCACGCGCTCCAGCACGGGAAGGGGCAGCATGGACGGGCCTGGTGCAAAATTGTATACGCGATCCATAGTCTCACCTCAGCGTTCTGAAATAGGATTTATACGATTTGATATTCTAACATGCAAAGAATCGTTTTTCAAGGGCAAATGACGCCTGATTTGGCCCAAAACGGCATGATTCGGATTTGTATCCTTCATTTTCTGCCTGAATCGGGGTAAAACGGCAGATTTTGCGGACGGTGTGGGATGTCCTTGCCCCTGCCGTCCATCTGGTGTTATACTGAACCCAAATCCAATATGCTGCGTGAAGCGGCAGGGAAGGACGTCAGCATGAAGCTTTTGAAGCGTTGGTTTATGGTGCTCCTGGTGACGGCCCTGCTGCCGGCAGGGGCGGTGCGCGCGGAAGTGTTCAGCGTGCGTCGGGCAGACGGGACGGGCGGCGAATCTTCTTCCGTAAAACTGGCGACCGGCGGGAACTGGGCGCTGTTTTTGCCCGCGTATATGCGGGGGCAGCCCCTTGAGCTCACCATGACGGGCAGGGAGAAGCTGAGCCTGAAGAAAAAGACCTACACGACGGGCGACGTGGTGACCCTCGCTCAGGGGGATAAGGTGACCGTCATCCACGGCGAGCTGAAGACGAACGTGATCGTGATGGAGAGCGACCTCCCCGCGCTGCATCTGACGCTGCGCAGCGGCGGGCTGGCGCGGGTGCAGGCGGACAAGAACAACAAGGAGCCCGCCTCCCTGGCCGCGTACGCACCGGACGGGGAGACGCTCTGGGAGGGCGAGCTGAAGAACATGAAGGGGCACGGCAACGCCTCCTTCCAGTTCAAGAAGAAGAGCTACCAGATCCAGTTTAAGAAGAAGACCGGCATCCTGGGCCTCAGCCCCCAGAAGAAATTCATCCTGCTGGCGAACCAGCATGAAAACTCCCTGATGCGCAACCGGATCACCTTCGACCTGGCGCGCGCCGCGGGGCTCGCTTACACGCCGCGGGGCGTGAGCGTGGATCTCTTCGCGAACGGGGAGTACCTGGGCAATTACCTGCTGTGCGGCAAGATCACGGTCTCCTCCGGCAGCGTGGACATCGAGGACGCCGACGGCCTCATCGAGGAGGCAAACCCGGAGCTCTTCGAGCGGGACGTGGTGCCGGAGGCTTACGGGCCCCGGAGGTCCACGCCGGGCACCTTCAAGGGCATCTCCTGGCCGGAGGAGCCGGAGGACATCACCGGCGGCTATCTCTTCCAGCTGGATTACGACAAGCGCTACGTGGACGACGAGAGCGGGGTCGTGACGAAACGCGGGCAGACCATCGTGGTGAAGTCGCCGGAGTACATGACCCCGGCCCAGGGCGAATACCTGAACGACAGACTGAACAGCTTCGAGCGGGCCATCTTCGCCGCGGACGGCCGGGATCCGGACACGGGCCGGCACTACACCGAGCTGGCGGATATGACCTCCCTGGTGCGCAAGTACATGATCGAGGAGATCAGCAAGAATTACGACGGGAACAAGAGCAGCCAGTTCTTCTACAAGGACAGCGACGAGGTGGACCCGCTGATCTACGCGGGGCCCGTCTGGGATTACGACAGCGCCTGGGGCAATTACGCCGGGGAGGGCCGGCTGGACATCGCCGCGCCGAAGGGCCTCACCGTGGGCGGGACCATGAGCGGGCACGCCTGGTGGCCGGCGCTCTATCACAAAGAGGACTTCAAACAGGCCGTCTGCGAGACCTGGCGCGACGTCTACCGGCCGCTGCTGCTGGTGCTCATCGGGGAGATCGCCCCGTGGGACGGCTGCGGCGTGCGGCCCATCGCGGAAATCGCCTCGGAGCTGGAAGCCTCCGCGCAGATGAACTTCCGGCGGTGGAATATCCTGAATGCGGAGAACCGGGCGGTGAAGACGGGCGCGACCTATGCGGAAAACATCGACTATCTGACGGACTGGATCCGCAGGCGGATCGACTATCTGGACACGCAGTGGACGCAGCCTTGACAGGGAGAAACGGGGGAAATCATGAAGCTGATCCATCTGGCGGACCTGCACTTCGGCAAGCTGCTCTGCGGGGTGAACCTGGCGGAGAGCGGCGACCAGAGGCGCTGGTGCGAGCAATGTCTCTCCATCGTGGAGGAGGAACAGCCCCAGGCGGTGATCATCGCGGGGGACATCTATGACCGGAGTCTGCCGGCGGCGTCCGCGCGCCGCTTGTGTTCCTGGTTCCTGACGGAGCTTTCCCGCCGGACAACTGTGATGATGATCGCGGGGAACCACGATGCGGCGGAGACGGTGGGCTACCTGGCGGAGCTTCTGGAGCCGCAGGGCCTCTATGTCTCCGGGAGCATCGAAGGGGAACTGACCCACGTGACGCTGGAGGACGCATACGGCCCCGTCACTTTCTGGCTCATGCCCTATTTCTTTCCGGCGAAGGTGATGGAGGCGCTGGGGCTGGAGGAGACGCCCGCCACCTATACGCAGGCGGCGAAGCTGCTGCTGGAGCGCCAGAGCGTCGACTGGTCGCAGCGCAACGTCCTGGTGGCTCACCAGATGGTGGTGGGCGGCGGCCGGGAGCCGGAGCGCGGCGGCAGCGAGACGATCGTGGGCGGCGTGGGCGCAATCGACCGGGAGGCCTTTGCCGGGTTCGACTACGTGGCCCTGGGGCATATCCACCGACCGCAGCAGATGGGCGAGGGCATGGTCTACGCGGGCGCGCCCCTGTGCTATCACTTCGACGAAGCGGGCCAGGCGGACGAGGGGAACGCCCGGCGGGGCATTCTCGTGGCGGAGCTGGGCGAAAAGGGGACGCCCGTCCGCCTGCGCCGCAGGGAGACGCCGCCCCTGCATCCCCTGCGCAACGTCACAGGGAAGCTGAAGGAGATCCTGGCGGGAGAAGGGGAAAGCGCGGCGCGCTCCGGGGAGTACGTCCACGTGCAGCTCACGGATGAGCTGGTGCCGCCCCGGGCCAGGGACATGCTGGAGGCATATTTTGCAGAGAAGGGCAGCAGCCTGCTGCTGCTGGACCGCCGGGTGACCGCGTCCGGCGGCGGAGACCTGCGCCGGGACGCCATGGAAGAGCGGTCGCTGGACGAGCTCTTTACCGCGTACTATGAGGCGCAGTACCCCGACCGGCCCATGACGGAGGCGGAGCAGGCGCTGGTGCGCGAGGCGGCCGCGCTGCTGGAAGAGACGCGGGGCGGGGAGAACGATGAGGACGCCGCGGAGAAGGCCGCGGAGCGCCTCGTCAGCTGTGCGCTGAAGCAGAAGGAGGGAGAGCCGTGAAGCCGATTCGCCTGGAGATGAAAGCCTTCGGCTCCTTCCGGGAGGGCATGGTGGACTTTACCCAGATGCCGGACGACCTCTACCTGATCGCCGGGGACACCGGCGCGGGCAAGACGACGATCTTCGACGCCATCGTCTTCGCCCTGTACGGCGAGGCCAGCGGCGGGGACCGGAAGCCGAAGATGCTGCACAGCGACTTCTGCAGCCGGAAGACGGACACCGAGGTGACGCTGCAGTTCCTGCAGAACGGGAAGACCTACACCGTGCAGCGAAGCATGCACTTTACAAAGGTGCGGGGGCAGGAGATCTATTCGGACACGCCGACGGTGAAGGTACAGTTCACGGGAGAGGACGAGCCCGCGCTGGAAAAGTCGGAGGCCGTGACCCGGCGCGTCATGGAACTGACGGGTCTCACGGCGGATCAGTTCCGGAAGATCGCGATGCTGGCCCAGGGCGAGTTCCGCGCGTTCCTGCGGGACGAAAAGAGCCGGGGCGAGATCCTGGGCAGGCTCTTCGACGATACCCTCTACCGCAGGTATGAGCAGCTCCTGAAGGGGGCCAGCGAACAGCTGCGCCGGCGCAGGGAGGAGGACAGCCGGCGGATCGCCCAGGCGCTGGAGCCGGAACAGCTTTCGCTGCCGGAGGAGATGGACGGCGCGGCGCGGGCCGGCTTTTCCCCGGATTCCCCGACGGTTGTGGACAACCTCACCGCGCTCACGGAGGACGAGGGGCGCAGGGAAGAGGCGCTGGCCGGGGAGATTGCCGCGGCGGATGCCCGCGTGAAGGACCTCGCCCTCCGGCTGGACAGCGCCCGGCGCATCAACACCGCGCTGGACCGGTTAGACGAGGCCAGGCGGAAGCAGGCGGAGCTGGCTGAGGAAGCGCCGCATATGGAGGCGGCGCGGCAGGCCATGGAAGCGGCGGCACGTGCGCTCCATCAGGTGCGCCCGGAACAGCGGGCGATGGAGGCGGCGGAGGAAGCGCGCAGGGACGCGGAGAAGAAGCTGGAAGCGGCGCGCTCCGCCCAGCAAAGAGCGCAGGAGTGCTTCGAACAGCGGACGGCGCAGGCACTGGCCGCTGCGGAGGAGAAGCAGCGGCAGACAGAGCTGCAGGCGCAGGCGGAGAACATCCGTCTGTCCCTCCCGGAATACCAGCGAAGGGAGCAGCTGCAGCAGGACCTCACGCGGACGGAAGCCGCATTCCGGGCGGCGGAGACGGACCGGGAGGCGAAGACCGCGGGAGCGCGGCAGATCCGGGAAAGGCTGGCGGAGATCGAGGAGAAGCTGGCGGGGCTTTCCCGCGCGGAGGCGGAGAGCGCGGAGGCCGCGGCCGCCCTGGAGCGGGCGCAGGAGCAGGAGCGCCGCCTGGCGGGAGAGAACGGATGGGCGGCGGCCGTGCGCACGGCAAAGCAGGCGGAAGCGGACCTGGAGGAAGTCGCCGCGCAGGGCATGCGGATGAAAGAGGAAGCGGTGCGCAAGAATGACAGGCACCGTGAGCTGAACAGGAAATTCCTGGAGGGCCAGGCCGGTATCTTCGGCGGGAACATGCGCAGTGAACTGAATGAAAAGGGCCGAACGGTGTGCCCCGTCTGCTTTGCGGCGTACTGCGCGGCAGACCATCCGCACTTCGCGGAGCCGGAGAAGGACATGCCTTCCAAGGAAGAAGTGGAGCGCGCCCAAAGGGAAGCGGAACAGGCGGAGGACGCCCTCAAAAAGCAGCGGGAACGCTACGCGGAACAGAAGTCTGCCGCAGCGGCAAACCGAAGCCGCGCCGAGGAGCTGGCGGACACACTGGGGATCCGGGAAGCCTGGGAGCAGCTGACGGAAGCGTTCCTGCAGGAGCAGGTCTCGCAGAGCGCCGCCGCCGTCAGGCGCGCACGGCAGGAAAAGCACGCCGCCGATCTCCGGACACAGGAGAGGCAGGAGCTGGAAAAGCGGCGAAGCGAAGGACAGCGGCGGGAGCGGGAAGCGGCCAGCGCCATGGAGGCGGCTGGACGGAAGGCCGCAGAAGCGCAGAGCGCAGCCGCTGCGGCAAGGGGAGCCCTGACGGGGCTTTCCCGGCTGGCCTTCGGCAGCCTGACCGAGGCGCAGGCCGAAATGGGGCGGAAGAAACAGGAAGCGCTTGCCGTCGCGCAGCGTATCGAGCAGGCGGAGGAAGCGCGCAAGCAGGCGGCGGACGCCGCGGCGAAGGCCGCAGGAGAGGCTGCAGCCGCTTCAACGCACCTCGCCCAGGCAGGCGAACGCCTGCAGACATGCCGCGTCGCATACGAACAGGCGAGACAGGCCGCCGGATTTGCCTCGGAGGAGGCATACCGCCGGGCGCTTCCCGCCGGGGAGGACGCGGAAGCGTGGCTGGCGGGTCAGCGCCGCGTCCAGGAGCAGTACCGGACGGCCTGCGCGGCCGCGGAAAAGGAAGTGCAGCTCCAGGAGGAAGCCTCGCGGGAGCATCCCCGGCGCGTGGACACAGGGGAGACGGAGCGGGCGCTGACGGAGGAGCAGGCAGCGAAGAAAGCGCTGGAGACAGCGAAGGAAGCGCTGCATACCCGGCTGGACCGGCACCACCTGGCGCTCGCACAGGTGCGCGCGGCGAAGGCCCGACTGGCGGGAAGCGACGCGGCGGCGCAGCGCCTGCAGTATCTCGCACAGCTGGCGAACAACGCAGACGCGGGCGCGGTCGAGAGCAAGACGAGCTTCAGCCGCTTCATGCAGAGCTACATCTTCCGGGACATCCTGCAGGAGGCCAACGTCCACATGAACGAAATGTCTGGCGGCAAGTATGAGCTGGTGTACCGTGGGCAGGCCCGGGACGGCCGGTCCAGCTCCGGCCTGCTCATCGACGTGAAGGACAACCTGACCGGCGAGGTGCGGGATACCGCGTCCCTCTCCGGCGGGGAGAGCTTCCAGGCCTCCCTGGCGCTGGCGCTGGGGCTGTCCGGGGTCGTGCAGCGCCGCAGCGGCGTCACCCGCGTGGACGCCATGTTCATCGACGAGGGATTCGGCACGCTGTCCGAGCGGGAGCTGGAGGCGGCCATCGGGGTGCTGACGCGCATCTCCGGCGGCCGGCGGCAGATCGGGATCATCTCCCACGTGGCGAAGCTGGAGGAGAGCATCCCGGCCCAGATCCGCGTCACCCGCGGCAAAGAGGGCAGCCGCGTGCAGATGATCCGGTAAAAGGGGAAGAGGAATGGAAAAAAGAGGAATCAGTCGCCGCTTGTCCAGTCGGCAGAAAGGAATGCTGGCGCTTATCCTGTCTGCTTGTCTGATCGCGCTGGCCTTTGGCAGCGGGAAACTGGATAAGCGGAAAGTCTGGGAAGCTGTCAAGATCCGGCAGGAGAAAGAGAGCGGCGAATACCTTGCACAAGAGGGCTATGGAATCAAGACCTCCGGCCCGGGATATCATCTTCCGGCGGGACGGTATGAAATTCAGTGGCAGATCGACGGGGACGGTGAAAACCAGATCCATATCCTCACGAAAAACGACGCGGCTGTGATGCCGGATTGCATCGTGACCAAACCGGGCGAATGGGGGAAAGGGTATTTTGAACTGAAAGAACCGGCGGCGAACCTGGAGTTCGGCGTGGAGTTTGTCTCCGGTTCCTATATGAACATCCGGAATATTCGCCTGGTTTCCCCTGCGTACAAGGACCATGCGTTCAGCATAAGCTTCCTGATCGCGGGAGCGTTTCTGATTTATATCCTTACGCTTTCCGGATGGATGACGCGGGAACGTGCGGGGAAGCTGATCCTGCTGCTGGCGGCGGTGCTGGCGGCTTCATTGCCGAGCCTTATGGAAGATACCCGGGGCAATACGGATACGATTTACCATGTCGCGCGCATCATGAATCTGGCGGATGGGCTGCGTGCAGGGCAGTTTCCGGTGCGTCTGGGCGGGTATTCCTATAACGGATACGGCGCGGTGACCAGCGTCTTCTATCCGGGATTGTTTCTCTACCCCTGCGCAGCGATGGTTCTCCTGGGAGCCTCTGTGACGTATGTGCTGCAGATGTATCTCGCGGCCATGAATCTGCTGGCGGCGCTGCTTGCGTATACGTGTATGAAGCGGATTTTCCGGAAGGACACCGCGCTGATCATTGCGATCGTCTATACGCTGGCGGATTATCGGATCTATCAGGGCTACGTGGAGCCCCGCATCGGCGTCGCGGCTGTGATGGCGGTGTTTCCGCTGTTTTTCCTGGGACTCTGGCAGGTTCTTTTGGGAGACAAGGAAGAATGGCCTGCGCTTGCGGCAGGAGCGGTGCTGATCTGCCAGAATCACATGCTTTCCGCAGGTATCTGCGGACTGCTCGCGGTGCTGGCAGGCATGGCTTGCCTGAAAAAAGTCTTAAAAGAAAAGCGGCTGGCATCCATCCTGAAGGCAGCGGGCGCCTCTGTTCTTCTTTGCCTGCCGCAGCTTGTGCCCTTTGCGGCATACAGGCTGGACGGCGTGACGACCATGCCCTACCGCTGGCTGCCGCAAAACACAGGATTGGAAGCGGGGAGCATGCTTCTGGATTCCCAGTACCTGGGCGCCGGCATGATCGTGCTTGCCGTCTGCTTTCTGTGGCAGACGTATGCGGAGGAGGGCAGCGCGCAGGACGACCGCCGGTGCGCGATGTGGTTCGGTCTGGCGTGCCTGTTCGGATGGTGCGCGACGCGGTACTTCCCCTGGGCGTACCTGAGCGTGCTGACAAGGGGGGCGAGCGACGTCCTGCAGTTCCCGATGCGCATGCTGGTGGTGACGGTTCCGCTGCTCGCCGTTTGCGGAGGATACGCACTGTCGCAGCTCCTTAAGGCATATGGCAGGAGAGCGCCGGTGCTCGTGCTGGCGCTGGCAGTTTTGGCGGCGCAGGGGAATATTCAGCGGATTATGAACAGAAAGGTGCTGCTGGAATTCGGAAGAACGACGACCCCTGTGATGGACTATCCGGAATACCTGTACGAAGGAACGAAGCCCAGAGACACCCTCAGCCGGCAGCCGGAGACGACGGAAGGCGTACAGGTCAGGAGCTTTGTCAAAGACGGATACCGGATGAATGCGGAGATTGAAACCGGAAAAGAGGGAACGATACTTCTTCCGTTTTTCGGATATGACGGCTTAACGGCGCGTCTGGACGGGAAAGAGATCTCCTGGACGAGGGGAGAGAACAACCGGATGGAAATCGCCCTGCAGGGCGGTGCCTCAGGCCATTTGAGCGTCGATTACCGTCCGAAGGCGCTCTGGATGGTCGCGGACATTGGGGCTGCGCTGACGGCTGCAGGGCTGTGCGCCCGCACAATTCGCAGGAGAAGAGCGAGACAGGGGCAGCCGCACTGATCCGTCCGGACGGGAAAGGGAGAAGAAATGAAGAAATTCGGGCAGTTTACTCTCGACAATGAGAAGGACATCATCGTGGAGCTCTTTTGGGAGGGGGAGGAGCTTCGCTACGTCCTGCGGACGCCGAACCACGGGACGGGGAACCTCATCACGAACCTGGCCCGCGTCTGCGCGCTGCCCATCTCCAGGGATATTCAGGGCCTCAAGGTCATCGAGGGCAGCGTCCCCTGCTATGTGGACGGCTCCAACCGGACGGTGTACGTCTTCCGCATGGGGGACACAAAGGTGGCCAACATCTATCCGGACGGCACCATCGAGCGCAAGGCCTCAGTGCCGGCCATTGCCAAGACCCTCATGAGCCAGACCAAGGACTACCGGCTGGACATCCGCAAGACGCTGATCAAGACGTATATCCGCCGGGAATGCAAATTCCGCACGGACCTCCATACGCACATGAACGCGAACCTCGCGCCGGATGTGCTCATCGCTCTGGGCATCGTGCACAACATCCGCTATCCGCTCTATTACATCAAAAAGCTGGGCCTCTCCTGCACGGAAGAGCAGCGGCGCACGCTGGAGGCGCGCCGCCGGGAGACCGCAAAGGCCTTCGCGGATTCTCCCCTGACGGGCAAGTACCTGGAGCGGAAAATCAACGACAACACGTTCCTCTCCTTCGCCGACCTGATCGCGGGGAATCCTGGGGATTCGGCGGCGAACATCGCGAAGATCCGCGCGTCCCTGGCGGTGCTGAAGGACGGGCAGGCGGTCTTCACGAACCTGGAGAAGGTCTATCTCTACCGCTATGTGTTCACCAAGGGCACACCGTCGGAGGACCCCTTCGATCTGGAAGCGGAAGACGGCGCGCGCATCGCGGCTATCGGGGATGGGGACGTCGTCCGGATGGTGAGACAGATGCTGGAGGACCGGAAGAATCCGGCGTACCGGAACAACACGATCTTCCAGGACAAGCTGCTCTGGATCGCGAGAGGCTGCCAGGAGCAGGGCGTCGTGTATAAGGAGATCTCCGACACGACGCTGGTGAAGCAGCCCCAGGCGGCGGCGATGCTGCAGGAGGTTCATGCGGTGATGCCCGCGGTGACGCGGGAGACGGGCGTGACGCTGCGCTTCCTGGCGGCGATCCGGCGCACGCCCCTCACCATCGTGAAGGACAACGTGGCCATGGACGACTACTTCCGGGAGAACTTGCGGGTGCTGCGGGCTGTGGCGGGCGACCCCTACGTGGCGGGCAGCGACATCATCGGGGAGGAGATCAACGACATCCGGGAGCTGGAGCCGGTGATCCGGGAGATCGTGCACATCGCCGCGGCGCATCCCTCCTTTGTGGTGCGCATCCACGCGGGGGAGAACGACAGCCTGCGGGACAACGTGGCCAGCAGTATCGCCTGCGTCAAAAACGCGCTGGCGGAGGGGCAGAAGATGCCTTGGCTGCGCATCGGCCACGGGCTGTACACGGCGAATCTCCGGACGAAGAAAGGCCGGGCGCTGATCCGGGAGCTGCGGGAGTGCGGCGCTGTGCTGGAATTCCAGATCACATCCAATGTCCGGCTGAACAACCTGACCTCGCTGGCGCATCATCCGCTGCGGCAATATCTGGCGGGAGGCGTGGGCTGCGTCCAGGGGACGGACGGCGGCGCGCTCTACGGGACGGACTCCATCGACGAACAGCTGGCGTTGGAGCGGCTGCTGGGCCTCAGCCTGGAAGAGCTCTGCCAGATGCGCAGGTGTGAAGACCGGATTTTAGAGGAAAGCCTTGCCGCCTTCGACGAAAAGATGCGCGCGTGGGACACTTTGGGCGTCCGGGACGTACGGGCGCACTATGAGGCGCGCATGACGGAGCAGGGGCAGGACTGGCTGCCCAGCGCGTGGCGCAGCAAACTGCCGGCAAAGCAGGCGCTGGCGGACTGCCTTGGGGAGCTGCCGCAGGACGGCATGCCCGTGGTGGTGATGGGCGGCAGCTTCAACAGCGACCGCCACCGGGCCGCGGCGGCCCCTTACGGGAAGAAGCTCATCGACGGCATTCTGGAGGCGGCCGACCCCGAGCAGGTGTTCTTCGTCGTAGGCCACCGGCTGCGGAGCTACGAGCGCTACCTCGTGGAGCAGAACCGGGCGCGGGGAAGCCGTTTCCGCGTCTACGCGATCGTTCCGGCGATGATCACGCCGCAGGAGGCGGGGCGGCTGCGCGCCAGCGGCGCGGTGATCCGTGTGTCCATCGAGCCGGCGGCTATGGGGCTGTACAAGAGCTTCGCCTACGAGATCTTCAAGCGGCGGCGCTCCATGCTGCTGGCCTTTGACGGAAGCTGCGCGGGGGCAAACATGATCCAGGAGGCGAAAAACGCCAAATACGAATGCCGCACCTATGTCAACGCCCGCTCCCGGCTGCTGGGCGCGAAGGCGGCCTCCCTGCAGGGCTACGTGACGCTCTTCCGGGAGGAAGGGGAGGCGCTGGCGCCGGTGCTGCGGGACCTGGAAGCGGAAGGCCGGCGGGGGGCTTTATCCGCGCCTTAACTTGCCAAATGCGCGCCTTTGGTCTACAATGAACCGGACGATTACCGACGAAACGAGGATACGATATGGCAAACCTCTCCTTTTTAATCAGGCGCGCCCTGCGCATGGACTGGAAAGCGATGCGCAAAACGGCGGACATGCTGCACGAGAAGACGGGCAAGAGCCGCCTCTGGCTCATGGCGGACATGGCCCGGTGCGCCCGGAAGTACGGCGCGGGCTATGTGGATTACAAAATCGCGGAGATGTACCGCCTGACGGACGCCCAGCGCGCCACCGTGATCACCCGCGGGGTCAGCAACGCCATCGTCTCCCGGATGAACGACAAGGCGTTCTGGCACTTCTTCGACAACAAATGCGAGTTCAACGACCTGTTCGCGAAGCAGGTCCGCCGGGAGTGGATCGACCTCACCAAGGCCTCGGAGGAGAAGTTCGCGGCCTTCCTGCAGGGGCGGGGCGACGTGATCTGCAAGCCCATCGACGGCTCCTCCGGGCAGGGCATCGAGAAGCATACGCCGGAGGAATACGGCGACCCGAAGGCGCTCTATGCGCAGCTGAAGGAACGGGGCATCGGCATCGTGGAAGACCGGGTGCAGCAGCATCCGGACATCTCCGCGCTGTGCCCCACGTCCGTGAACACGATCCGCGTGGCGACGCTGCTGGGCGACAAAAAAGAGGGCATCGTCTACGCCTATATCCGCATCGGCAACGGCAAGGTGATGGACAACGTGGACTGCGGCGGCATGGCCGCGCCCGTCGACCTGGAAACGGGCGTCATCTGCGGCGTCGGCGCGGACAAGGCGGGACACGTCTACGAGAACCATCCCATGACGGGGCATCCCATCCGCGGGACGCAGATCCCCTATTGGAAGGAAGTCCGACAGATGTGCCTGAAGGCCATGCGGGTGGTGCCGCAGGTGCGCTTTGTGGCCTGGGACGTGGCCATCACGCCGGACGGGCCGATCTTCATCGAGGGGAACTCCTTCCCCAGCCACGCAATCCCGCAGTTTGCGGCGCACTTCCCGGACGGTACGGGCATCCTGCCGCGCTTCCGCGAGTTTATCGATGTATAACTGCACGCTCTGCCCCAGGCGCTGCGGCGCGCAGCGGTCGGCGGAGGCGGGCGCCGGATTCTGCCGCATGGGAACGGAGCCGGTGGTGGCCCGCGCGGCCCTGCACCGCTGGGAGGAACCCTGCATCAGCGGACGGCGGGGGAGCGGGGCGGTGTTTTTCTCCGGCTGTACTCTGGCCTGCCGGTACTGTCAGAATTATGAGCTCAGCCGGGGGCAGGCGGGCGAGCGGATCAGCGTGAGGCGGCTCTCCGAGATCTTCCGGGAGCTGGAGGGCGAAGGCGCGCACA
>ODAI010745598.1_pt1 | contig 15719 bp, 34 predicted proteins | sample 1539321 | NCBI WGS metagenome assembly ODAI01 (sample SAMN02144231, study PRJEB22623) | gut metagenome | biome: sheep rumen | host: Ovis aries | place: New Zealand
GCAGGCCGTTGCGGAGCCGGACAAGCTCCCGGGCCGTCTCAATGTCGGCAACCTTCCGACTCTTGAGAAGCTCCTGTGCGTCCATCTCCATCATCCGCTCTCTCAGCGGGGCGATCTGCGCTTCATACTCAGCCTGGACTTCACTCCGGATCTGAGCACTCAGCCGCCCCACTTCCTTGTCCCAGCGCTTTCTGAACCATCCGGGCTCACTGGTACCTTGTGGCTCGGTCTTCTGATCCTGTTCCGCTGGTGCCTCTTCTTCCCCGTTCAGAGAATCGAGGCTTTCTTCGGGTTCTCCCTGTTCCTCGACAACGTCTTCCGGAAGCGTGTCGACCGCTTCAGCGTTGTCACCCTGTTCGACCATGGTCTCTTCAATGTCCATAAGGATCTCCTTTCGCGCCCTCCGCAAATCACGGAAAACGTGTTTATATGCAAAACCTCCCGCAAATCACGGGAGGCCTTGACTCATATAATGTTTTGTTACACCAATTGGTAATGAAACGCCGTCATTGTGTAACTTATGTCGGCAGCGGTGCTCCGGTCTGTACTCCCATCATGCTCTGGGCGTTGTCAACGATGGGATTCGGCGCTCCGCTGTCCATTCCGGCGGGTGCAGGAGCCTGTTGAGACTGTGCCTGCTGTCCCCCGCCCCGCCTCGCAGCGATGGTGGACAGAGAATTGCTCATCTGCATGGTGGCATTCTTCAGATTCTGATTCTCCTCAGCCATCTGCTGCATCTGCTGTCCCATCTGCTCAAGCTGCTGCTGCATCTGCTGCATCTGCTCCTGGTAATGCTCATTGTTGCGGATGATCGGCAGAATCTTGTCCTTGCCGTCCAGGTTCAGAATCTCGAAGAGGCTGGACAGCGGGAAGAACTGCTGTGCCTGAGCGGACATGGTGTACGCTTCCATGAACATCTGATTCTGATTGGCAATCCGCTGCGGATCACGGCTGGATACTTCGATCTGTACCGTGTAGGGAGGAGGATTCACATTGCCCTTCGACTTCTTGCCGAACAGGCGCTTGGTATCCACCTTCATCTCCCGCATACCGCTTCTGCCGGTAATCATCATGGTGCGGTCATCATCGTAGAACTGACTCATCAGCCATACGATCTGCTCCACCATATCCTTGAAGCCGTACTTGAGCTGCTCTGTCCGCATGGAGGCAACCTTGCCGCCTGCCTGGATCAGAGAATTGATGGCCTTGCCGGAAACAATGCCTCCCGTGGTTTCGCCCCGGGTAAACTGGTTCGCGCCGGAATCGGCCTTCAGATCGCTCTGGAACATGGTCATGAGCTGAGTGATCGTCCCGTTGAACGGCTGGTTCTGCATCCAGTTCCAGGCATCGCCCTGCGTGATGTTGTCACCCTCGATCACGTCAACCGTCCAGTCCGTCAAGGCATCCTTATCAATCCCGGAGCCACGGCGGGTCAGCATCCGGCCCTTGGAGCTCATCCGGGCATTCATGTCCGCATAGGCCGCATACCGGTTGATGTACCGCATCATGGGTGCCAGCTCGTGAACAAGGCCCTCGCCGACCAGCGAGCCCTCGATGGAGTCATGGACATCCAGCACGAACGGGTACATTCCATGGTTATATACGTCCTTCTGCTTCTCAAGCAGAGCGTTCCCGGCGGCATACGCCACATTGATCGTGTACCTTTTGGTGGATGCATTGTATTCACGCCACCAGTACTCGATCAGCAGCGCCCGGTCTTCATCGTTGCTGTGGTCAGCATCGGCCTGTCCCTGCGTCATGCCAACATTGTTGTGGGTGTTCTCGTCAGCGAAGACGTATTTGCCTTCCTCCGGCCAGTGAGCTCTGTACCAGCTCAGAGGATGCCAGGATACCTTCATCACGGCACGGCAGTCCTGCAAGCGGTCTGCGGTTGGGTCCCACAGGAACGCTTCCACCGGCCAGCGGATCAGTGCAATCTCGCCCTTGCCGTAGGCCATGTCCTCATCCCATGCCACCTGGATCACGGCGGTGCCGGTGCCATAGAAGTCCTCGCAGCGCCGGTAATGGAGCTGTTCAAAATCGTTGGCACAGTAGATCACGTAATGAACCATGTCCTGGAGATCGTCAGCCGCCTCCTGCATGTCAGCAGTCTCCGGCATGAGCTTGGCCTCCGGCATGGACAGCATCTGATCGGCTACCACGTTATTGATGGTGCTCTTGAGCGTCTGGAGCTGAAGCGTTTCCTTGCCGTTCTTGATGACGGTCTCCGGATCATCCTGATCAGGGTCCTCCATGTGGAGGATCTGCCTGCACTTGGTTGCCTCATCGTGATACGGCTCATTCTTTTCCTGGAAGATATCCAGCCGGTCATAGATCAGATCAAGGAGCTCCTTGTCTTCCTCGTTGAGCGGCTGGTCCTCACCGAAGACCTCGTTCTGGATCTCAAGTTCTTTTTCAATCTGATCATCTGTCATGCTATCACCTCAAAATATAATTAACGGAGCGGACGAAAAAACAAGCAACAGAAGAGTTAACCTCCTTTTAATTTTTGTTTTTTTGTAGGTGCACTCCGCTCCGTTAATTTTCGTCAAAGGGGCTCCACGGCTTGTAATCCTTCGGCGGCTTCTTGGCAGCCGTCATGGGGTGATCCATCAGGAAGTACCGTGTGGCGTCATAATCATGATCTTCCGCATCGGTATCGATGTCCTCAGTCTTCTTTTCATCATAGGGAAGGTTGGGCACTGTCCGTATCCAGTCCTTGCAGGTACTGAATATATACATCCCGGGAATGCCGTTCTCATCAAAACGGAGGCGCTCATGCACCTCCATCTTCCCGGCTATTCTGGTGTTGTCACCCTTGTTGAACAGAACACCTCGCGTCCTTCCCTGATACCCTGGAGCCATCTGGTCTGCAACACTGTATCCCCGGCTCTTGTCAAAGATGCTCGGGTCGGCAGTCCGGATAATCCGAACATTATCTCGGATCTCTGCCTCTTCCCGCTCAAGAATGCCGTCCGCAATCTGAACCGGCGTGAGCTTCAGCCCTGTATCAGCCTTGTTCGGCACACAGCCATACCATTCTCGATAAAGGTATGCAATGCCGCCGCCCTTCCCGTTCCCGGGCGAAATTGCCCACCATTGAGCGGCAAACGGGTCGCTGTAACCGTAATCGAACGAGAAATATCTCGGCCAGTCAAGCGGAATCTCGAAAGGCTCGATGACATGCGTCCATTTCCGGTCGATGTTCTCCGGCTTGATCACGATCTCCGGGAACGCCTGCCCCTCGAAGGAATCCCAGTCACCTTGCAGGAGCGCCCGCCGGAGAGCGTCCGGCTTCTGCTCCAGCTCGAAGATGTAATCATCCGTGATGAACGGGTTCTCCGTTGCCAGCGCCGGAATGTACTGAGTGCGAATCTTCTTTGTCTTGTGCAGGGCCTCTGAATAGATCTCCTGCACCCGGATCTCCATGTATGGACCGGCATCAACAAACATCTTCTTGACCCAGCCGTGCCCGATGTTTCCCGGGTTGCTGGCAGAGCGAACAATCGGAACAACACCAAGCGACTTCTTCGCACGGAGACGGGTCTTCAGGAAATCGTAGATCACCTGGGTGAAGGTGGTCAGCTCATCAAAGTACATGAACTGAGCTTCCAAACCGGAGTACTTGAACCGGTCAGCCTCGTTCTCGCAGTGCCGGAACAGAATCTTCGATCCGTTCACAACGGAGAACTCATGCCGTCCCGCATTGTACACCGCCAGCTTCTCAGGATAGGACGCCTGCGCTTCCTTGATATCCGTATCCTCAAGCTCCCGGTAACTCCTCCGGAATACTACCGCTGTTGTTCCCGGATTCTTCAGCGTCCGGAACAAGGCGTCCATGATCAGCGCCTTCGTCTCCCCGCCGCCAGCCGCCCCGCCGTACAGAATCTCATTCGCCTTCGAGGCGTGAAACATCGCCTGCTTCGGCGTGGGCTGGTAATTGATCGTTATGCTCGACATATGATCTCCTCGCAATCCCCTCTCCCTCCCAAAGAGGGGAAATGGCTCTGTGAAAACTGACGTGAAGAATAGCGTCAGGCGTAGCATGATCTTTCTCAAGCAGGAATTGAAGGAGGTCCAGACATGGAAAATCACAGAGCCAGTTGCTCAAAACACGGAGCGTTAGCCCCGGTTGTGCAACCAAAAAACCCCGGGGGTCAGTGGGGTTGGAGAGGGGAAGTATATTTCGCTTCCGTCACCGCAGCGCCGGAGTCCCTGGCACGATTCAGCCCCCCGGGTTCCGGATCGGGTACCCCCTCCCCGGGGTTGGACCGGGCTGGCAGCCTGCTGATCCAGCCGGTGGCTGGTCGGGGCTGGGCCGGTGCTGCTGTGGGTGGGGCCTGTGCCCTGCAGGAGGGGGCGGTGGCTCCCTATATTTTCCGGCTGGGGGCTGGGGCCGGGGGCTCCGCTCCCTGCTCTCCCTCTGGAAATAACTGGAAATAATAATGCATAAACACTGAGTATCTGTGCATAATCTCAGTGTTTATTCATCACTTGTTGCATCACCATATGATGTACACAATATCTTGTGGAGAACTATTCGCTAAACTATTGTTTAGTGAATAGTATCGATCAATCGTCATCTGGTGATCCGATCTCAGGCATTCCCTCGATCTTGACGTGGACAGCTCGTTCCTCATCTCCATAGATCTGAGACTTACCGTAATTCAGCAGGTCATTGGCTGCCTTGTTCTGGAGCCAGGGCTGATCGTCTCTCCGTAGCTGTCCTCTTACCACCTGTATGGCTTCAGATGTAACACCATAGAGAATATCCTTTACTTCCCGTTTCCAGGTGCTTTCATAATCTGGATGGCGTCTCCATCTGTACATCTTGGCATCAGCATTGTGTATCTCGTTCTCAGGGCTCGTAGCAAGGTCCAGATGGAACACTTCCCGCATGATCGTATCCCTACTCTGTCCCTGTGCTGAGAGCCTTACAAAGAGCTCCTGCTGGGCTGTCAATGGCTGGATTTTCCTGGGCATTTCGGCACCTCCTTCCCTGCCCCGGCAGGGGGTCCATTCGTTCTTATTCTTATGTATTACTTTTTCTTCCATGATATCCGGATGATACTTTTTCCTGGGGAATAATAGGAAGGGAAAATGAGAGAGTATCGGAAAAGGTGTGGTGATATTGGAGCTGGAATTGAAAGCGTGAGAAATCCATATTTGGAAACTTTTTCCAGCGGTACTGATTGATAGATCTGGAGGGAGCGCTGGATGGCTCTCAGTTGCTCCGGGAGATGGAGCTGTATCCGGGTTATCGGATGGATATGGAGAGAGCTGGAGTGGGGTTGAGAGCTCTCTGTGTTTGGATTGAGATGTGATGTAACTCTATAGAGTTATCTCATTGTAATGAATTTTACTTGTCAAGGTGGTAATTGATCAAACAACCGGAAAAACTTTTTTGAAAATTTTTGAGATTTTTTTGCTGATCCTGGTGATTCTGAGGCCGACCGCGATCTTCCCGGCCTTATTTCTCAACGGTTCCAGCGTTTTTTGTGTGTTCTGAAAAAAAGTGTTGACAAGGGGTTAAACCCTGTGATATGATTTGGCCATCGAAAGGGGTTAAACCCCGAAATGAAAGAGGAGGACGAAACAATGACTAACGATGAGATCATCATGAAGGCCAGCTTCGAGCTGATGAAGGACGGAAAGATCGGAACATCCGGCAGGACGCTGATCAAGGTGGACAAGGACGGCAACGAGACCGAAGTACCGGAACCGGAAGCCATCCACACCTTCCAGTACTGGAAACAGTTTGGCTACAGCGTAAAGAAAGGCCAGAAAGCGGTAGCCGCGATCCAGATCTGGAAGAACACCACGAAAAAGGTGGATGTGGAAGGAAAGGACCGGCAAACAGGCGAGATCGTAACGGAAACGGTCGATGTTAACAAAATGATTCGGAAAGTTGCCTACTTCTTCAGCGCTTCCCAGGTTGAAAGGACGAAAAAGCCCGCCTGATGATGGCTGGATGGTGACCAGCCGAAACCCCTCCGGGGGTCGCGGGAAACCGACAAAGATTGAGGAGGAACGAAACCATGATCAAAAACCTGACATACCACAACCTGATGACCGTCATCCACAAGATCGAGAAGAAGGGCTGGTCCTTCAAGGAAGCGGAGCCCATCGCCCGCCGGATATTCGCTGAGTTCAATCCTTACGGAATGAGCATCCAGGCAATGATCGACCAGGTGATGACCAAGGAAGAATGGGAAGCGGAAAACACCTGACCCACCTGATGAGAACCGGATGGTAACCGGTCGAAACGGCCTCCGGGCCGTAGTGGGAAACCACAGAATAAACGAGGAGGAACGAACATGGAAACCACAAAAATGACCTACACATTTAAGGCCAGGCTGTCCGGATGGATCATTGACAAGACAACAGAGATCCATGAAGACGGAAGAAAAGAGATCTGGTATGAACTGGTTGAGCCTGGCGATCCCGACAACCCGATAGCAGCGGCATTCCAGGACCGGGAAGAAATGAAGCGCTGGGCGCATGCGAATCCTATTAAGTGAGGAGGAATGAAACCATGAATCTTATCATTAACGGCAAAACGATGGGAACCTGTTCCGCTTATCACCAGAGACCTGGTAGCTGGTGCTTCACAATGGAAAACCGGATTGAAATCCTCGTTCCGATGGATGAAATCAAGTGGTTTACGAGCAGCGGCGTTCTGGAGATCATAACCTTCCGCAAGTGAAATCAATCGCTGATCCTGGCACACTGGGCCCGGGCTCCGGACCCAGTAGCCAGCACCAGAGCTGGAGAAAGAGAGGACAAAAACCATGATGAAGATTAGAGTATACAAAGCGCTTGAACGGCTGAACGAGCTCGAAAAAAATGCTGACCGCCTGAATGATAAGGCCGATGACAAGAGGCAGGAAGGAAAAGTTAAATCCGCTGACCGTTATGAAAAAGATGCGGAAGACATCACAAAAGAAATCAGCGGAATGGTTTCCTGCCTGAAAATTCTCGGATTCAACGCCTGGAGAGAATGCAACCGTGATACCAACTACTGCGGTGTGTGGCATATTCCGCTGGACGAGATTGATTTACTCGCTGATTGATGATAGACTGAATTAAAGGGGGTTTAACCGCATGGGAAACTACAGCAGCGACAAAAAGAATGCCCGGTTTTACGGGCTGAAATTCAGCCGGACAACGGACCGGGAAATCATCGAATACCTGGACAAGCAGGAAAACGTCCAGCAGTACATCAAGAATCTGATCCGGAACGATATGAAGGAGGACAAAACCATGAAGATCTACACCATTAAGCCAAAATACCTGGACCTGTGGGGAGCGGATGCGGATGAAAGCGTCATCGTCACTCAGGATGATGTCGAGCGGCTCGCAGCCGACTGGGAAAAACCGGTTGAGGAGCTCCTGGATCAGCTCGATGAAGTCGGCGATTCCCTGTGGGAAGGGTACGATCCGGAAGACAATCGCGTAAAATTCATTATGGACCATCTTGGCCACGTTTGGGTACACCGTCAGGATGGCTTGGAGCTGTGGAATGCTGAGTACTACACCGAAGATGGTCTTCCCGGGCTGAAGCTGGCGATCCTGAACGAGGGATACCGGATCTCCTAAGAAACAAAGCACCCGCCCCGATGAGGGCGGGCTTTTTTTATTGTTCCGGGCCGTTCTCTATTACAGATTTGATCTTTTCGAGACAATCATCACACAAATCATAAAAATGAGGGACTTTATTTACGTAAGGTTCATCACAATACGCTTTAAGCACCGGGTTCCATGCTTGCTCAACTCTTGTGTACGTAACAACATTCTGAGTAGACTCCTGTAATTCTTTTTTGCATCTATCGCATAAAAACTTAATCATTTCCCTGCCTCCTGTTCGCTCAGAATCTTCTGTGCCTCGCTGAGAGCCCAGCCATGGGCCCTGTATACGCTTTTCTCGTCCTGGTACCGCAGCTCATCCGATATGGATCGGAACGTCCACCCGGCGATATACCGCAGAGTGAGAATTTGTCTGTACCTTTCCTGCGGAATCCTCTCAATGACCGCCTCAGCCCTCCGAATTATGCCCAGGAGCTCCTGCATTTTCTCCTCGAGCTCCTTAGCAGCGTCATAGAGGCCTATAGCAGCCGATTCTACCCGGCTCTCGCCCAGTGAATGAGTTACTACAGGGGTATCGAGTCCAGCGCCCGAAATAGCCCTTCCAAGGGCGCTATAGCGATCTAACTTTGCGCGGATCATGACCAGTTCCTTTTCCGCTCGACTCACTTGCCGGAAAAAATCCTTTGCTCTCACTCCTCAGCCTCCCTTTCCAGCTCGTCCTTGTACACCTTCCGGATGGAATATGGCGTCTCATCGCTGGAAACGCATGCATACCTGTAAAATGTCTCCGGTTTCACGCCCAGCGCCTTGCAGCACTCCTCCGTGGTGCCGTCCAGGATGATGAGCTGATCATCACTGTTTCTCCACACACTGTACAGAACTCTCCGGGGCATCCTGATCACCGACCTTCCATGCCTTCAGCATCCACTCAGCGCAGCCCTTCCCGCCTTTCGCCTCAAGCTGGCATTCCTGCCAGTCCTCGCAGTAGAGGCAGGGGCTTTCCCCGGCGATCATGTCCAGGATGCACCGGTTGTACTCTATGATGTCATGTTTGTTCAGATTCGCAACCCGCTCCATCTCCGCGATCCGCGCCGCTGCCGCTTTCGCTGCCTGTCTCCCGTTCATCCTTCTTCCCTCCTCAATTGATCGATGTCGGGATATCCCCGCCTGCCAGCAAATCCTTTGCCGTGTCGGCGATGGCATCGATGAATCCTTTGTCCAGCCCATCCGTGATCCTGATAATGGTTGCTATGGCCTCAGCGATATGGATTCCAACCATATCGGTACGCCCTCCCAGGAAAAACTGGCGGCGATCAGGTGCCTCCGCGATGAATCCGAAATGTGCTGCATCAGCACCGCCATACGGTGCCATGATCTTCTGGATGGCCTCTGCGTCCTTCTTGATATCTCTCATGCTCTTTTCCTCCTTATCGCTTCATGGTATCCTGTGATTGTTTCCAGCGTATCCACTATGATCCCGCAGGACTCGCAAATCCTGCACCTGGTAACGCCGTTTTCCTCAATCCTCGTTTCCCGCACCTTGCCCCGGATATATCCTCCGCAGGCAGGGCACCGGAACCGCTTCGGTCTGTTCATCGTTTCATCCGCTCCTCTTTGTACCCATCTGTACCCAACTGTACCCAAACGTCCCTAACCGTCCCTGCGCTCACCATCAGCACAGAACCATTCCGGCTGATGGGATTCTCCCGTAATATCGCATACAATCAATCCGTTTCGCCCTTCGCACTCTTTTAATCTGCAATTCTTGCACCGGATTAGTTCCGGCGCATTGTTTGCCTCAAACGTATCTATCGTTTCCTGCTCTATGGCTTGCACGATGTATTCTTTCATTCTCGAATCGCCCCCCATGAACAATATTCATTGTCTGATGTGTTTATTTTATGTAACTTGCATCTGTTCCACGCATCAACTTCGTTTTCTCCGCTGTCATGGAATGCACAATCCTTGCACCGGACAATCTCCGGCTGACTCAACGCTTCTACAGCCATATCAAAAGCTACTGCATAATCCATCGGATATTCCCATTCAACTTGTGAAATGGCAATTTTTATGGTTTCAATGGCTTCCTGTCGTGTCATTTCCACTTCACCGCCTGTCCACACTCGTCACAGTATTTCTGCGGTGGCCACGAATACAATTCATTACCGCACGTTGGACAACATGTACAGCCATCATCTTGCACAGCAACCATCTTTGCATCCTGCTCTTTCAGCATGGAAACTGCTTTCCGAATTGTTGCACACCATCCGCCATAACCGTTGTTGTTCAGGATTTCGGAAATGTCATTCAAATCTGAAATTAGAATATCTTTATCTGTCATTTATTTCACCGACCTTCAGTCATGTCTTTAGATACGCATTCCCATCCAATAAGTTCAACCTCACCAAGAGGTTCAAAATCGAATAGGTTTTCCAGCCTTTCCTCCGCTTCTTCTTCTGTTTCACCTTCAACCCATAAATCAATATTGAATTTGTAATGTGCCATTCACTTCACCGACCTTCTATCATATCGTATGTTCCGATTCGCATTCTTCTCGCATACCACACCATGCACACATCATCCCCCCTGCACTTCCAACGGCACGGCAACGATTAAATAACGCTTTGCACATCTTCTTCCGTTTGGACATTTCCTCTTCGTACTGACTATTATCGACCTCTTTTAGAGGGCAATTTGGAAAACGTTTTGTTCGTCTATCGAACGCATACCCTCTGTTCTGATGTAGCACCCAACAATACGGATAATCTCCGCTGTCATCGGAAAACGGGCAATCGTAACAACAATTCGGCATTTTGATATCAATCTGAATCATTCACTTCATCGCCTTTCATGCGTTATCGTTTCCTTTAAGTTAGAATTCTCCCCACAAACCTTTTGTGTGCAAACAATTTTGTACTGCTCTAATCAGGTCTTCACCCTTGATAATAAAATCATTTTCCATTTCGCCTTTTCTGTTATTGATAATTACATGGACACATCCTAAGAATTTTGTGTCACTTGAAACAACAACCGTGTTTGCATTTCGTGCTACAAACTCTTCATCATCAAAAAAACATTTTGTTATCATTCCCACTTCACCTCTCTCCCACACTCCGGGCAGAAATTGCAGTATTTCTCAACTACTTTAGTTGTAAGATCATACCTTCCAACACATCCACACTCGTATCCTTGATTACCACAAATGAGGCTTCCGTGCCCATCATCAACAGGCTCAATGGGTTCCATTCTTGCAAGTTCCTTTAACTGCTCTTCCAACAGTTCAAGGGCGTTCTTTGCAATTTCCTGCACTTCGGAATCTGAATGGAACATAGGCCAATCATCCTGCGCCAAGCCTTCAAGCCAGCTCATGACATGTTTTTTATCTGTCATACTCGCAGTACAATCAATCTTTATGCTATCGCGCAATTTTGCAACGTACTTTGCCATATCCTCATCAGACATTTGAGCATCGTCTGGCCTTTCTTTGATCCGCTCGATCTGTTCTTCCTGCTCTTTCAGCAGGGCAAGAATCTCTTCGCCTCCGTCAACGGTTAAGTCAACAAAATCCTGATAGTTTCCCTTTGCTGCATTCAATAAATGCTCAAATTCTTTGATAACCTTATCCCTGTCAGGCATCGTCCGTACTCCTTTCCCCTCTATGATGATCTCTTTCATTCCAACTTCACCACCTGCTTTCGCTATCCGGGTCATCGTCCGTATGATCAAACTGTATTCCGCATCTCCAACAGAAATTGATCTGTTCTTCGTAAAACTCCTTTGGCATTTCGCTCATACAGTTTGAACAGACACGGAAATGTTTGTACGTATCCAAATTTGTGATATGAGCACATCCTGTTTCTTCATTTATCTTTTGTTTACCCATACTTCATCGCCCTTTTTTAATGTTCAAAATTGTATGCTTCAATCAAATCTTCGATTTCTTTGTCTTTTTGTTTTATTGTCTCCTCCTGCTCTTTCAGCATGGAAAGTATCGCATCCTTATATGGACAATTTCCGATCCTTCCACCGTTTAAATCGCACTCTTGCAACCCTTTGATAGCCTTCTCCCTTTCAGTCATCGTCCTATCCTCCGGTTTTTGTACTTCATGTCCTTCCACAGGATTTTGAGCTGTCTCCAGCAGAAATCTGGTGTGGAGGCCCTCTCCATCAGATTCGCCTCCACCTTCCGGTCCTGCTCTTCTCTCCAGCTCCTGTACTCATCGCACTTAGCATGGCAGCCAATGTGCCTCCGCTCGCAGTCCTTACATGGTGCTTTCCCCATCAGAATCCCCCCATCATGAGCATGCGTTGGAAGGCATCCTCGTCCTCTGTGGCATAGCTCCTCTGTTCATACTGCTGGGCAACAACCTTATTCGGCTGCTGAACAGGCGCCTGTTGCTGTGGCCGTGGTCTCTCCTGGTCCCTCCGGGCCCAGTTCCGGACCGTAGCCTTCCAGTCCTTCATGTGGCTCCTACCGATCATCCAGCCGTTCGCGTTGTAGTAGTCAACGAATCTCCCGGCATCCACTGACAGCCCCTGCTCCCGGCAGAAGGATTCGATCTCTTCCTGGGTGGGTGGCGTGAAGCGCTTTGCGCTCCTCTCCACCGTAGGTGGATCTATATTTCTATCTTCTTCTATCTGTTCTATATTTCTATACTTACTGACGTCCAGACTGTCATCTGCCTGCCGTTTGGCTGACGTTTCGCCTGTCATTTGCCTGTCATTCTGCCTGTCATTGCTCTGATAGTCATCGTACCGAACGATTGTAATTACACGGTATTTGGGGTACGCTTTGCTTGTCACTTCGCCTGTCATCTTGAGGTGTTCCAGACTGACGCGAACTTGACGTTCTGACAGCGCGGTGCCTGCCGCCAATTTCGGAAGACTCGTGACAAGCTGTCCCCTCCGGATCATATGACCTTCAAAGCTGGCGTCCTTATAGTTCGCCTTCAGCAGCAGGTGAATAAACAGACGAAACGTGTTGATGTCGCTGTACCACTCCCACTGGAGAATCTTGTCATACAGCTTGATGAACCGACCAGCCATGATCAGGCCCTCCCATACCGCATGTACCGATAGGTGTTGCCCAGCTCGTCCTTCTTGGATACCATCCGGTGAGTGAACTTGTGACCGGCTCCCTCCATATCATGGATACGGGCAGCAAGCCGTCCGATCCCAAGACGAGTCATCGCTTCGAGCTGAGAGATTTCTTCATGCTCCTCCAGATACCGGAGGATTCGCTCGCATTGTGTTGCTTTTCTCATGTCCGTTCTCCTTTCAGATATTCGATCAGAACTTTCCCGGTGCTCCGGCCATCGCAGAAGCGGAAGGCCACACCGTACTTGTCCTGCATAGTGATCAGCACTTTCCTCAGCACCGCAGGATCAAACCGGCAGACCGGGAGTCCGTCCCGGCCCATCGGGGAACGCCAGTAATCCAGCCTCCCCTTTGGCAGGGTCTCCTCCACCAGAATGATCAGCTTGATCCCGCAGCGCTGGGCTCGCTCGCACTCATCCCGGAAGCGCTCATGATCCTGGAAGCAGTCCATTGCCAGCTCCCGGACCCCGCTTTTTGTGTCTACAACGATGTCAGCTCTGTTGCTGATCTGGTAGTCACCTACAATGAGCGCCTGCCGGATGATCTCGATGCCCGCCTGCTTGCAGTAGGCCTCGATGTTTCTGTGCTTCCCTGGCTGCTGTCTTGTGTCTTCAAGCAGTACCATCAGAAAGGAAGATCGTCCGTTTCAACGGCAGTGTATGTCATCTGCTGTGCAACCGGAGGCTCATAGGCATCGCCCTTCCGCTCCCGGGGCTTCATCACGGATACAAGGCCGTTCCGGACATCGTCAGCAGTCTCCAGGCGTCCGATCTTCGTGAACTTGTTCCCGTTGTACTCGTCTTCCTGCATATTGATGCCCACGATCTTGCCTACAAGGCCGTGCTCGTTCCAATCCCAATGATAGCCCGGGTTGCTGTGTTCAATACGGTAAATGGCGTCATTAAACCGCCGTAAATCGCTCTCCGGATACATGGCATTCCGGTTGTCATCGTTCGGAATCCTCAACCTAAAATCGCCCTTGTACTTGGGCTCAAAGCGGGAGCTTTCTTTCTCAGCGTCATAGCGTTTCCGGAAATATCCGGCATGAGGGCCTTCCGCGACCTCCATGCGAAGGATCAGCGTCTGATCCGGCTCCACGCCGTCAATCTTCACGGCGATGATCTTGGCAACATAGGGGCCAGCAGGCAGGGGGCCAAACTTGCTGCCACCGGCAGCTTCACTCTTGAATCCGTTGAACTGTTTCATTGTTTCATTCCTCCTCGTTTTCTTGTTTTTCAATCTCGTACCATTCTTCTTCAGTCATCTCCGGAGGATCGGTGAATGGCAGCTCCTCCTCCGCTTTCATTTCCGCTCTGCTCAGATACACTGTAGGGTTGTGGATTCCAAGGAACGGATCATCATCATCGGTTTCCTGTTCCTCCGCGATATCTCTGGCATCCATGAGCCCGTCCTCGATCTTCCAGGCCATCGGGCAATCACTGCTGTCCAGCCTTTCCTCGCCTTTGAACTTTGGATATTCTTTCGCGCAGATCGATCTGTACTGGCAGTATTCCCGGCAATTCAATTCCACGGCACCTCCTCGACAGTCTCCGTTGTTGCCTTCCCTGCCGCAGGCCGTTTGAATTCCTTGAGCGGCGGCTGTTCAGGGATCTCCAGTTTCGCCGCTTCCGCTTCCTTCTCCGGGAGATCCTCACCTGCGTAGATGTAAAGGCCAAGCCCGTGCCGTGCAGCGGCCTTCGTCAGGGACCGCTGGATCGCCTTGTTGACGTCCGTGGACGTGATCCGCTCCAGCGGGATGCTTCTGTTGCTGAAATCCATAACCGGGAGGCACTCGATGTGCTCCAGGCCATTAATGGTGAGGCCGGTCTTTACCCAGCATGTGCGGCCATCAGTGAAATAATTAACAGGGCCGTACTGCGTTTCACGTTCGTAGATCGTATAGGTGGCATCCGGGAACGCCTTCTTGATTTCACCCCAGGCGAAAGCCCAGGACAAATACGTAAGGTTCCCCTTTTTCTCTGTCTTTCCGTTGACGTTGATGCTGTTTAACACATCGAATGTGCTCTGTTTTTTAGTTTCCATTTTCGTCCCTCCTGTGGTACAATAACCACGACATAGTATGTTCCTTTTCCGTCTGGGCCGGTTGATGCTGCAACATCACCGGTCTTTTTTTGCGTGTTTCGGACGATACCCGCCGTTCTCAGCGAACAGCCTGTCTATCTCCTGGGAGCTCATGATGTTCGGGGTAGGTTGCTGCGGATCAGCCAGGATGTATGTCCGCACCTTGCCATTACGGAATGGCACCTTCAGCGCCACCGGGAAACCACCGCCCTCTCCCCACATAGGATGAGGGGCAGGCATCGGCATATATCTGATTGCCATTTCCTCGCCCCCTCAGATCAATCCGGCAACCTTCGCCATGGTGAAGATAGCCAGCAGGGGAAGGAAGATCATCACGGCCCGGAACGCAACCCGCTCCGCAACCTCGTCCTCACAGAGCCTCATGCTGTACTTGTGCCCCATGGTGGTCTTATAGCTCTTGTACCGCATGCTCATCCTCCTATCAGCCGGATCACCGGCTCCTTCCAAATCCTCAAGTTCCTGCCACGCCAGATGTGCGGGAGTTCCAACTTCCCTTCCTTGGCAGCCAGGTTGTAGCTGTACGGGTCTCCTCCGGCCACCTTGGCGAGCTGTGCAGGGCTGATGGTTTCCTCCGGCAACGCCCGGAGCCAGTCAACCTTTTCCCGTGTTGTCATTAATCGCTCCACCTTTCGTCTTCGGCCCAGTCATAGGCATCTCTCGTTTTGATGCACTCCTCGCAGCCTACGATATTGCCGTACTTATCGAAATAAATCGTGTCGCACTCCTCACCGCAGATGGGGCAATGGACAGGATCATCCTCCGGCACACCGTTCATCTCCGCATCCCTGATCCAGGGAGCATCCGGCAGATCATTCATCGGCCTTTTCCTCCTCAACCCACTCGTTTACATTAAGGGTGTAGTTATCATCGTCATCCATTGAGAAAGCGCATATATGCGATTCGGAGATGGTGAGCGATACAATCTGTTTGCC
>ODAI011512737.1_pt1 | contig 15718 bp, 5 predicted proteins | sample 1539321 | NCBI WGS metagenome assembly ODAI01 (sample SAMN02144231, study PRJEB22623) | gut metagenome | biome: sheep rumen | host: Ovis aries | place: New Zealand
TGACGTTCCAATGGTCTTCGAGCCAAGTATCGACGATACAAAGGAATATATGGTACCTGCAACTCCTATGAACGAAGCATTGAAGATGCTCTCCGACGACCTTGAAAGTGTCAAGAATGATGCCGTTCTTCGCTATGTTGATGATAGCAAAATGACAAATTCAGAGGCTGCATCTCAGGCATACGAGAACTGTTCAAAGGTAACCCGCGTGGCAATATATGCTCTTCTTGCCGACATCTATCTCTGGCGTGGAGAATACGACAAGGCTATCTCCTGCTGTGACTATGTAATCAATTTCAAGAAAAATCAGTACGAAGAGAGGGTTTCCAATAAGGGACAGCAGAGCGATATGTTTGTCTTCGATGGTATTCCAATGATTCGTGAGAGCTATGCAAGTTCAAAACTCTGCGGTAATGCATATACAGAGATCTTTGGTGATGGTTTCTCATTTGAAAGTATCTTCGAACTTGGTTACAGCATGTGTTCCTACGATAACAAATATACAAGCGGTTCATATTTGAACGCTGATGGAAAGATGGGACGTTATTCTGCTCCAGAGGATTACTTCCAGAATGTATGGACGGGTAACAATGTATATTTCGATAAGAACGATTGCCGTGTATATGAGAATATCTACGAAAGTAACGGTAATTTCTTTATAACAAAGTATGGATTCGAACTGTCATCGCTTGACATTGACAATGTCACAGACTATAAGAGCCTAAAGTTTGGTTATTCTCTACGCTCAACAAATAGGTCTAACTGGATTTTCTACCGTCTTTCAGACGTTATGCTGATAAAGGCAGAGGCGTGTATTATGAAGAATGATGCCGATTTCCGTACAGCATTCACTCTCATCAACGCTATTAACAAGCGTGCTCGTAACTATACAGAGAATGTAAAGAGTGATTCTCTCGCATTCTCCACCTATAGCTCAAGTAGGGAGGAAATGGAAAAACTCCTCATGCTGGAGCGTAAGAGAGAGTTCATGTTTGAAGGAAAGCGTTGGTTCGACCTTGTCAGAAAGTCACTTCGTGATGGCAATACACACTATCTTGCCAATGAGGCTACTCAGAAGCAGAAGGAAAATGCCGTGGCTATCAAAATCCAGCTTGCCGATATCAATGCAATCTTCTGGCCATATAACAGAGATGAACTGAAGAAGAATTCTCTGCTCAAGCAGAATTCTGCTTATAGTGATACAGAGGATTTCAAGAAGTAAACAAAGAGATTAAGAAATTAAGATATTAATGAATTATGAAAAAGTTCATTCAAAAATATATAAGTAGGGGTAGAGTGCCGTTCTGCATTATACTATCCACTTTACTCTCTACACTAATTGGCTGCGTCGATAATGATGACATGGCTAATGATCAAGGCACGTTCTATTCTTCTACGAAACGCACTGCTGCCGAAATCATTACAGATGCCGCAGACAGGTGCAGTATGTTCCAGTCAATTCTCGAGAAGTCGAATTATTACTCGCTTCTCTCTGTATATGGTAACTATACTGTTTTCGTTCCTACCAACGAGGCAATAAATAAGTTTGTTGCAGAAAACAATTATTCTTCTTTCGACGCATTGTTGCAGGATGTAGAGCGTTGCGATACCATTGCACGTACCCATATTGTCAAGGACGGAGCTTTCTTTACTACCGATGTGAGCGACGGTGCCCTTCCACAGATGAATATGGACGATCGCTATCTTGTTATGACCTGTGACAGTGACGTGCAGAACAACAACCAGCTTCGTGTGTTTGTAAACAAGCGCTCATTGCTTGTTGAGAAGAACGACTCTGCTACCAATGGCGTTGTTCATTTCATTGACCGTGTCATTACCCCAAGTAATGATTTCCTTCCTGACCTTATGGCCGAGGACGCAACAATCAGTCTGTTTGTTGAGGCACTCAAATATACTCACATGGATGATTCTCTTACAAAGTACATAGATGATCATTACTCTGTTTCCGAGGACTCTATCAATGGTGATATTGCCAAGGTGAGATATGGTGGACGTGACAACAAGGTTACATACCCACGCAAGAGATATTTCAAGTTCACTGCTTTCGTAGAGCCTAACTCCGTATTCGCCAAGAGAGGAATCAATACACTTGATGATTTGAAGGCATACGCAAAGAAGGTTTACGACGCTACATATCCTGAGGATGCAGGTAAATATGACAATGATCCTACCAATCGCAAGAACCCACTCAACCGTTTTGTGAGCTATCACCTCATGGATCGTATTGGTAACTATAGTGACTGGGCACCTTCAGGCCGTTTCCTTACTGAGTGTACCGTAACATCAGCTATTGATGCAGAGGACTTCTGGGAGACAATGTGCCCTGGTACAATGCTCCGTTTCTGCCGTGCAGGTACAGGTAGTACTGGTGGTCTTTATGCTAACCGTAAGGGAGTAGGCAACAAGTACACGGTAAAGGGTGTCAAGGTACTCACAGCATCAGAGTCAGGTAAGTCTGAGCAGCAGGCACTCAATGGCACATACCTCTATCTTGATGACATTCTCGAGTACTCTACCAAGGTACGCGATGAGGTACTCAGCTGCCGTATGCGTATTGACGCAACAACTCTTAGCGCAGACTTCATGAATCAGGGTTGCCGCTTCAACGATGAGGCTGGGGCGCTGAACGACCGTCTGTATGCTCTCAAGCAAGGCAAAATCAAGGGATGGAAGATTTCCGACGACACATTCCTTGCCGTTCACCCAGCAGAGCTTTCATGGTCTTCATATCTCGGCAATGCCATCTGTATCAAGGGACAGTATGATGTTCAGTTCAAGTTGCCACCTGTACCATCAGGAACATACGAGATCCGTATGGGTTACGTTGCCGGTGAGGAGCGTGGCGTAGTTCAGGTATATCTCAACAATGAGCCATGTGGCATTCCTGTTGACCTTACATACGGTACATGGAATCTTCAGGACATCGTAGGCGATATCTCAGATACTGAGGACGATGAGCACAACACCGCTATGGACAAGACCCTTCATAACCTTGGATATATGAGAGGTATGGACTCTTACCGTAAGCCTGGTATGAACAGCTTCCGTCAGGACTCTCCTGAGCATCTCCGCCGAATCCTCGCAACTCAGAAACTTGATGAGGGCAAGGAATACTGGCTGAGATTCCGTCAGGTATCCAAGGGTGACAAGGAGTGGTCATTTGACTATATCGAGCTTTGTCCTAAGGATGTATATGCAAGTCCAGACGGAGAGGATAGACATTGATTCTAATTGATAATTAATTAATGAATAAATAATAGTTGAAATGAAAATACTATCAAAATATACAAAAAGTCCTCTGATGGCTTTGCTGTCTGTAATACTCCCCCTTGGGGGAGTGGGGGTCTTTCTTTCCTCCTGCTCAGACTGGGACGACCATTATGAGAATGAGGCTGCCAACGGTGCAAACCTCACTCTATGGGATGCTATCAAGCAGCGTAGTGACCTGAGTGACTTTGCCGAGGTTCTTGAGAAGACAATGGTATTCCGTCAGCATAAGAAGACACCTGTAAGCTATGCTGATGTATTGAAGGGCGGTCGCTCTTTCACCTTGTTTGCACCAGTTAATGGTACATTCAACAAGGACTCTATCCTTTCACTCGTCAACACAGCAAAGGGTGACTCTGCGGTAGAGCGTTTCTTTGTATGGAATCATCTTTCACAGAACCTTGTCTCTTCCGACGGCACGAACAAGAAGTTCCGTATGCTCAACTATAAGAATGTATCGTTTGCCGACAATAATACAGTTAACGAAGTTTCTGTAAAGGAGAGTAACATTCACAGCAAGAACGGTATCATGCACGTGATGAACAGTCAGTTGCCTTATAAGAAGACCATCTATGAGGCCTTGGTCGCTCTTCCACAGTTCAAGTCACACGGTGAATTCCTTGCTTCTTACAACGAGGATGTCTTCGATGAGGACGCAAGCGTAAGTAGCGGTGTGGTTGACGGTAAGAAGGTGTATGTTGATTCTGTTATGTATGAGCGCAACAAGCTTATCAATGCCATTGGCTTTATTGATGATGAGGATTCTATATATCATGTAGTAGTTCCTACAGAAGAAGGATGGAACAAGGCATGGAAAGAAGCAATGGAGTGCTTCGTATTCCCAAAGAACAATCCCAAGGCAGACTCTCTTCAGCGTTACTATGCATATCGTGCCCTTATGGATGATGCCGTTTTCAGTGAAACAACGCAGCCAAGCATGAATGATAGTGTAAGGTCACAATGGTATAACAGATTATATCCAGAGTATAGTGTCTTCTACAAGCCATTCAGCAGTGATGGTATTTTCGGTAAGGCTAAGGAGAGAATCAGTTGCAGCAATGGTATAATATATGCTACCGACGAATGGGTGTTCGACCCTGCCATGACATATCAGAGAAAAGTGGAGGTGGAAGCTGATTATTCAAGTAGGATTTCTTCATACGATGGCAAGACAACAACACTCATACCAATACAGGTAATAAACAAGGATGTGTCAGAAGGTAAGTTCATGCACATAAAGCCTACTGGCGGTAACAGTAACTGGTCTGTAACATACAGACTCGATGGCGTAATATCAGGCAAGTACGATATCGATGTGAAAGTTCTTCCAAAGTCAATTAATGGTGGTGAGAACAAGCGCCCATGCCGTTTCACAGCTACAATCAACTATTACGATGAGGATGGCAAGGAACAGCATTATGTATGCAACGATGGTTCTCCTATAAATACCAACCCAGATGAGATTGACGTTATAAGAGTTGCAACCTTCAAGTTCCCTACTTGCAATTACGGCGAAGGTACTATAGGCCAGCCATCAATAACACTGACCTGTAACATCCGTCCTAACGAGAATGCAAGGTATGACCGTAACTTCTATCTTGACACAATAGTGCTCAAGAGAGCGAAGGAGGAATAAAGTTGAAAGAGTAAAGAGTAAAGTGTAAAGTGTAAAGAAAATATGAATAATATAAACAAGAAATACAAGATGGCAGGTCGTACCCCATTCTTTGGTTTTCTCGCTTCCCTCCTCCTCTCTACTTCCATTGCCTCTGCAAAGGAGATAAAGGGACAGGTGACTGATGCTGCAACAGGCAAGCCATTACAGGGTGTGAGTATCGAGGCATACGGTAACAGCAAGTATGCTGCCATCACAGACGTTAACGGCAGATACTTCATCAGCGTGCCTGACGATGTGTCAAGCCTCTATATGCGTGTGGAGGGCTGTCTGTCGCAGCAGGTGGCAATAGGCAAGGACCTGACGAAGGTGGATGCAAAGATGTACAGCGATGTGTTCTCTGACACATATACCCGCTCAACTGAGGCCGTGAAGCTCGTTTCCGCTTCGGGATTCGGCAACAGTGCAGAGATGAGTATTGATCCGTTGATACAGCAGCGTCTCAACGCACAGATGCGCACCATTGACCGTAGCGGTATTGAAGGAGGCGGTAGTGTGATGCTCATCAACGGTATCAACTCCCTTTCGCGCAATGCCCAGCCACTCGTTGTTATCGACGGTGTGATTATGGATATGCAGTATGATCGCTCGCTTATCCATGAAGGATATTTCAACAATATTCTTGCAAATATCAACGTTAACGACATCGACAAAGTCGAGGTGCTGAAAAATGGTACGGCTATCTATGGCGCGAAGGGTGCTAATGGAGTACTCCTCATCACTACTAAGCGCTGTAAGAGTATGGCGACGAAAATTGACGTGACTCTCGGCGGAAAGTTTATGGTGCAGCCTACTACTGCCACAATGATGGATGCCAACGACTACCGCACTTATGCCACGGAACTGCTTAACAGCGTGACCACCTCGGTGAACGGTATGAAGTTCCTCGTGAACGACCCGAACTACTACTACTATAACCAGTATCACAACGAGACCGATTGGAAGAAGGAGGTGTATCGCAATGCCTTCACCCAGACATACGGCATTAATGTGCAGGGTGGTGACGATGTGGCAAGCTATAACGTGAGCGTGGGCTACAGCCTTGCAAACGAGACATTGAAGAAGAGTGACTTCTCGCGTTTCGACCTGCGCATCAACTCAGACATCGAGGTAATAAAGGACCTGAGCGTGCGCTTCGACGTATCGTTCAGCGATGTTGACCGCAGTCTGTTTGATATGGGTGTGAGCAGAAGTTTAGAAAGTGGTACTCCCACAGCACCAAGTTTCCTCGCACTCACCAAGTCACCGTTTATGTCGCCTTACGCCATCGACATCAATGGCAACATGAGCTCATATCTTGCAGAGGCTGACGACTATCTGTCGAGTGAGTTTGGTACAATATACCAATTACGATTTAATGACATCACGCTGGCAAACCCTACTGCAATACTGGAATATGGAGAAGGTGACAACCGCAATAGTTTAGGCAACCGCCTTGTGTCATTCTCGGTAAATCCTAAGTACAAGATAAACAAGTACCTCAGTGTGGAGGAGGCGTTCAATTTCTCACTCGTAAACACCAATGAGGATTATTATCTTCCTATTTCAGGTGTGCCTACATTCACTATGTTAGACTGGAGTCTAGATGGAGGATGGTATGTTGCGCATAATGTACGCCAATCGATGACATCGCGTCAGAATACCGTTCAGAGCGATACCCGCATGAAGTGGGAGAACGCATACGGTGCCAATGCGATAAAGCTGACCGCTGGAATGCGCTATATCAACAGCAAGTACAGGTATAACTTCCAGAAAGGTTATAACACAGGTAACGATAAGACCCCTAATATGTCAACAGGTCTTGCATACAAGTCAAAGAATGGTGCCGATGACAAGTTCGTTGATTTAATCAACTACCTTGTAGCCGACTACAACTATGCCCAGAAGATTTACGTTACGGCAGGGCTTTCAGCAATGGCTTCTTCACGTTTTGGTAAGGATGCCGTAGGTCTCAAGGCCCTGGGAACGGTATGGGGAGTATTCCCAAGCGTGCAGGCTTCATACGTTATCTCTAATGAGAACTGGCTTGCCAAGGTAAAGGGTATTGACTATCTCCGCTTCAATGGCGGTTTCGATATTACCGGTAACGATGACGTTGACTATACTGCCTCACGCACATACTTCATTGCAAAGACAATGCTCACCGAGAATGTAAACACAAAGAGCCTCGGCAACGTGGGTAACAGTAATCTGAAGTGGGAGACCACACGTCGTGTGAATCTCGGCTTTGAGGGTAACTTCATTGACAACCGTCTGCACATGAACTTCAACTGGTTCACAGGCTGGACATCGGGCTTGGTAACACTCCGTCATCTTGCATGGACAAGCGGTCTTGACGTGAACTATGCTAATGGCGGTAAGCTGAAGAATACGGGCTACAACCTCGATATGTCATACCGAGTGCTCAACACCAAAGACTGGCATTGGGAACTTGGTGCAAGTGTTGGTCACTACAAGAACAAGGTGACAGAGATAGGCACAGACAACAAGAGCATACTGACCGATATATGCAACGGTACGGTTATTACTGCAGTAGGTAATCCTGTAGGAATGTTCTACGGCTATAAGACCGACGGTGTGCTTACTACAGCATCACAGGCACAGGCTGCAAACCTTGGCTATGTGGATGGTACAGGCAAGAAAATAGCATTCGAGGCAGGCGACATGAAGTTTGTTGACCGAGATAACGACGGCATCATCTCTGAGGCTGACCGCATGGTTATAGGTGATCCGAATCCAGACATCTACGGTAACATCTACACACGTCTCAACTGGAAGCATTGGACACTCGATGCTACACTCACCTATTCTCTCGGCAACGACATCTACAACTATGAGCGTAGCATACTGGAGAGTGCAAAATACGTCTATAACCAGACCACGGCAATGAACAGTCGTTGGACAACAGAAGGCCAGGTTACGGATATTCCACGTGTTAGCTATCGTGATGCACAGGGTAATTCCCGTTTCTCAGATCGCTGGATAGAGGATGGTTCTTACCTCCGTCTGAGCAACGTGACTGTAAACTACTCAATCCCAATCAGCAATACATACATACAGGGCATTACTGTATGGGGTGCAGCATACAATCTCTTCACCCTCACCCACTATCTCGGTTCAAATCCCGACTGCTCATTCTCAAGCAACGTGCTCTATCAGGGTATCGACTGCGGTCTCCTCGGTTCGGGCAGAAGCTTCGCAATGGGTGTGAAGATTAATCTGTAATAAATGAAAAGTGAAAAATGAAAAATACAAGTCACACTTTTCTGGTAATGACCAGACACGAAAGTACTATATTGTATTTTTCATTAAAAAGTTGAAAGTTGAAAATTATGAATAAAAGATTTTTCAAAAATCCTCTGATAGCATTACTATCAATAATACTCCCCCTCGGGGGGGTAGGGGGTCTTACCTCTTGCTCCGACCTCCTCGATACGAAATCTGACATGATAGAGTTTTCTGAGGATAACAAGCTTAATTCAACAAGTGATACCCTTTACAGCGTAATGGGTATAGTACGTGGCATACAGACCATTGCCGACCGTACTCTCCTTCTTGGTGATATCCGTAGTGATCAGTTCACCGTGACAGAAGATGCTTCTACCGACCTAAAGAAGATAGCATCATTTCAGTTGGACACAGAGAACAAGTACAACAAGGTAAGCGATTTCTATGCTGTTATCAACAACTGTAACTACTTCATAGAGAATGCAGATACTGCTCTCTATAAGCTCGGTACTCAGGTGTTCGAGAAGGAGTTTGCCGCAGTAAAGACATTCCGTGCATGGACATACCTCCAGTTGGTGAAGAACTATGGCGAGGTACCTCTCGTTCTCAAGCCGGTTCTCACCGAGGCTGAGGCAAGTGCAGAGATGAACAAGCCATATTCTGACATCAATGCTATATGCAACTATTTCATTGAAGACATCAGACCATACGTTGATACACACCTTCCACAGTATAGCGGCATAAATGGTATGAACTCAAAGAATTTCTTCATTCCTGTCCGTGTGCTCCTCGGTGAGCTTTGTCTCTGGGCTGGTCGTTATGATGAAGCAGCTCATTATCTCTATGAGTATCTTACGTTTAAGGACGATCCTATAACTTCTTATTCTGGCCGCTCCCAAATGATAGTAGATAATAATGATTTCTCTAAAGCATCAATATCAAATGGGTATTATTCTTCCATTATTTCCCCAAGCGGCGGAGAGGTCATTTGCTTTATTCCTATGGAGGATAGAGCCTTTGACGGAGTTAAATCTGACCTTGCCAATATCTACGAGTCAACAGCACTAAATTTGGACAGATTTCAGGCTCGTCCTTCTGAGGCTTATCTGCAACTCTCAAAAGCACAGGACTATACCCTTTATACCGAGGTTTCTCTGACTGAAAAGGATACCGTCATAGCTCCAAAGACAGGACTACCAAAGGATATCTATGCAGGAGACCTTCGCTTAGGTTCAAGTTATTCTTGGCGAAAGCAAAATGTTTCAGAAACAAGTTTATATGGTCCAGAAGAAGTTTCTGTTAATAAATTAAGGGTAGATGTTTTTATACCTGTGTATCGCGCGCAACAAGTTTACCTCATGTTTGCAGAGGCACTCAACCGCCTTGGCTATCCTGAATCTGCATTCTGCGTGTTGAAATATGGACTTCGTAATCAGAACATAGAGAGATATGTTTCAGAGAAAGAACGTGAAAGGGCAGGCTCACTTCTGAACTTTGACGATGAAATCTTTATCAAGGCAATGACATTGGGAGTACATGCTCGTGGTAGTGGTGATGTTGAATACAACGATGCTTACTGCGTTCCACAGCCTACATCAAAACTTGCTTCCTACGAGGATACGGTCAACTATCAGATTCCTCTCGTAGAGCAGATGATTATTGATGAGTGCGCTCTTGAGTTTGCATACGAGGGAAAGCGTTTCTACGACCTTATGCGCATAGCTCTCAGAAGAAACGATCCTGCATATCTTGCCGACGCAGTTGCAAGACGTGATGGAAAGATAGATGAAACTCTTCGCTCTAAGCTCATGGATAAGAAGAACTGGTTCTTGCCACTCAGATAAAATTAAAAAATGCGGATTGCTCAAAATAGTAATCCGCATTTTTGTAATTAATATAGGCAATAAACCTTAGCCTATTCACGTTTTAAAGATTGTATAATACTAAAGGATAATTTATAATGAAAAAATTTGTAATCGTAAATACTATAAAACATCCTTCCCTTTGGGAAGGCTTGGTTAGGCTTTTCCTTCTTGTGGCCTTGCTTCCAGTCGGAATTGCTAATGCAGCTGTCAAGCTCCCTCAGCTCTTCCAGTCAGGAATGGTGCTTCAGCGTAACCAGATTGTTCCTATCTGGGGAACAGCAGATGCAAATGAGGCTGTGAAGATTACATTCCGTGGAAAGACCTATACCACAACAGCCTCTGCTGACGGCAAATGGCGCATCGACCTTCCAAAGCAGAAGCATGGAGGTCCTTTCGAGATGAAAATCAACGATATCACCCTTACAGATGTTCTTGTGGGTGATGTGTGGATTGTATCTGGACAATCTAATATCGACACAAATATTGAGCGTATATATCCTCGCTACAAGAAGGATCTTGATGCCTATACAAGCGACCAGATTCGCGTTTTCCAGGTACAGACGGATTTCTCTGTAGATCGCAAGAATGATGTTCTGCCAACCGCATGGAAACATGTCAATAAGGAGAATTGCTGGAAGTTCTCTGCTGTCGGATATTTCCTCGGACAGATAATGCTTAAGCGTACAGGCATCCCACAGGGTATAATCCAGAGCAGTAAGGGCGGTAGTCCGATCCAGTCATGGATTGATATCGACTCCCTCAAGCCTAATGCCAAGAACCCTATACCCAACACCTACTATGCCAAGTATCTTCTCTATACTGACAAGGACTATATTGCCGCTCAGTCAAAGGCTAATGTCATTGCAGGCAATCTCTGGACAAAGGTAATGGATGAATCAGACCCTGGGCTTAATGTCTATTCAAAGGCTGATTATGACGATTCTTCATGGAAGAAGGTAAACCAGTATAACAATCGCGAATGGGCTATGACCCTTGTTGAGGGCTCTCGTCCATCTACCCTCGGTTCTTTCTGGCTTCGTCAGCATATAAAGATAGATGCTGCTCATGCTGGAAAGCCTGCTACTCTCCACATGGGAACCCTTCACGATATGGACTATACCTATCTCAACGGACAGCATATCGGTACTACCTATTATCAGTATCCTCCTCGCCGCTACAAGATTCCGGCAGGACTTCTCAAGGAAGGTGACAACGTGATTTCCGTTCGCGTGATCTGCAAGAGCGGAATGGCATTCTTCTATAAGAAGAAACCGCATCAGATTGAATTTGATGATGAAAGCCTCTCTCCTGTCGAGATTTCTTACGAATGGCTCACAAAGCGCGGCTCTGTTATGCTCGAAGGTGCTCTTGGCGGAAAGCTCGATACTGAGAATCAGGCTTCTATGCTCTATGACGGTATGCTTCATCCGCTTGCTCCTTACGCATGCTCTGGAATAGTTTGGTATCAGGGAGAGTCAAATACAGGTACTCCTGACGACTATGGAATTCTCTTGAAGAAACTTACAGGCAACTGGAGAACTCTCTGGAAACGTCCTGACCTTCCTTTCAATATCGTTCAGCTTGCCAACCACATGGAGCCAAGCGACCAGCCACAGAACAGTTCTTGGGCAAAGGTTCGTGAGCTTCAACGTGAGTTTACCGATAACGATCCATATTCTACGCTTACCGTCAATATCGACCTTGGCGAGGCTTCGGATATTCATCCTCTGAGCAAGCGCGAGCTTACTGAGCGTATCGTCCTCGGACTTGAGAATAGCGTCTTTGGCAAGAAGAACGTGCTTTCCGCAGAGCCGGTAGAAGCACATGTGGATGGCGGTAAGATAATCCTCTCGATGAATCAGCCTCTCGAACCTTGCGATAACCTCATGGAGTTTGAGGTGAAAGGCGAGGATGGAAAGTTCCATAACGCTCAGGCTTCAACTGACGGAAAGACCGTTGTCATAACACCTGCAACTTCCATCAGTTCTCAGCCAGTTATCCGTTTTGCTTGGAAGGACAATCCGGAAAAGCATAACATGAAGGGCAAGAACGGACTTCCTGCAAGTCCATTCCAGTTGGATGTAAAGTAACGAAACATTTGATAATTCACTCTTCCTCCGCTCTTCTTTCGCTTCTCTTCCGCCCTTCCTTCGCTTCAGGAACTATAGGATCAACGGAGGAAGAGCGAAGGAAGAGCGGAGTTACATGGGAGGAAGACTTGCCACGTTTGCAAGTATGGTGACACTAAGATAAAACAGACAGACCTTCCGATACGTACATATAGGAAAAAAACTCTCACGAGAATAATTGATGTAATAAATACCATTTTTACAAAAGATGTAACGGAAATATCTTTTGTTCCAATAGAGCAAATGCGCAATATTAACCTTCTTTAACTTAAAAAAGACGAAATTAAGATAAAAAACGAGTACCTTTGCCAGAGAATTGCGTAGTTAAGACTCTAATGGGTTTTGCACGCGATAGCGAGATAATCATAAATATTGAGAATCTGCTATTTTTAACCTATTTTTGTCTTGTGATTAGAGGTTCAGAAACACTATTGTCCACTATATTGATAAAAGAGAAGTCATATCAAATCTTAATCAGAGAATCAAGCACTTATGATATGCGATTTGGAAACTAACTATGTGGTAAATTGTTTTTTTTAGTGGTAACTGGTGATTCGGAAGCAGTATGAATTTTTTATAATCGTAAATCATTAATTTTAAATAACTAACAAACATAATCTCTATGTCTGATAAAATTAAAAACGTACGCTATGCGCTTGTTGCAATACTATTGCTCTTCTGTGCGGTAGTACAGGCACAAACTGTGAAAGGTGTCGTTAAGGACGATGCTGGCGAAACCGTTATAGGTGCGACTGTACAGGAGCAGGGCACCAAGAATGGTGTTGTTACTGACATCGACGGAAAATTCTCAATCACTCTTAAGGGTAAGAGCCACAAGCTCGTAGTATCATACGTTGGTATGAAGACCAAGACTGTTGATGTGAAGGATCAGTCAAAGGTCACTATTAAGCTTGAGGATGACAACAATACCCTTGAGGATCTTGTTGTAGTAGGTTACGGTACTATGAAGAAGAAGGATCTTACTGGTTCTATCGCAACGGTAGGCAGTAAGGCTCTTGAGGCTGTTCCTGTTGCAAATGCTTCCGAGGCTCTCACAGGTAAGATGGCTGGTGTACAAGTTACTACTGTTGAGGGTTCACCTGATGCTGACGTAAAGATTCGTGTACGTGGTGGTGGTTCTATCACTCAGTCAAACGATCCTCTCTATATTGTTGACGGTTTCCCGGTTGAGAGCATTAACGATATTCCTGCCTCTGACATAGAGGATATCACAGTAATGAAGGATGCATCTTCTACAGCAATCTATGGTTCCCGTGGTGCTAATGGTGTAATCCTCGTTACTACCAAGAGCGGTAAGGCAGGTAAGGTGAATGTATCTTACAATGCTTACTATAGCTGGAAGAAACTTGCAAAGAAACTGGATGTTCTTGATGCATACGACTATACTAAGTGGCAGTATGAGCTTATTCTCCTAAAGAATCAAGGAGATCTTACCAAGATGTCTAACTACGAGGATCAATTCGGTGGTTATCAGGATCTGGATTTATATCAGAATATCCCAACAAATGATTGGATGGATATAGTATATGGTCGTACAGGTCACACATTCAATCAGAATATCAATATTAATGGTGGTTCTGATGAAATAAAGTATTCTTTCAGCTATGCTCACATGAATGACAAGGCAATCCAGATAGGTTCTTCATTCAAGCGTGATAACTTCAGTCTCAAACTTAACACAAAGCCAAGCAAGGTAACAACCCTTGATTTTCAGGCTCGCTATGTTGATACTGATGTCAGAGGTAGTGGTGCTAATGAAGCTACAAGTACATACGATTCTGACAAGCGTCTGAAATATGCTATGTTGTACCCTCCATTTCCTGTAAGGAACGTGAACTCAGCTGAAGCTTCTGGTGATGATGATTTTGGTAATCTTTTCAATCCAATAGATGCTCAGAAGGATAATGACCGTAAGAAAGAACGTAAGAACCTCAATATATCTGCTGCATTTGGTTGGAATATTATCAAGAACCTTAAGTTTAAGGCCGAGCTTGGTTATGATAGCTATACTCAGTTTGAACAGACATTTAAAGGTACGACAACATATTATGCAAAGAATATTCCTGCCATAGAGAATAAAGGATTGCCTTTAATTCGTAATATTGATACAAAGCGTCATAGATTCCGCAGTACAAACACGATAAACTATGATTTCAAGAAACTGTTTGATAAGAACAGCAAGCATTCATTGAACTTGCTTGCCGGTCATGAGTATGTTATTACAAAACAACATGACATAACCGATGAGGCTCACGGATTCCCTCGAGACTTCGATGCAGAAACTGCATGGAAGGTTTCAATCATCGGAAAGCCTTATTCTATAAATGATTTCTATAAGACAGAAGACAAACTTTTGTCTTATTTCAGTCGTATTAGCTATAATTATGACGAGAAGTACCTGTTCAATGCAACTTTCCGTGCTGATGGCTCGTCAAAGTTTAGTTCTAACAATCGGTGGGGCTACTTCCCTTCTGCTGCTCTTGCGTGGCGTATCTCTTCTGAGGACTTTATGAAGAGTGCAGAAAAGTGGCTTGATGACTTGAAATTGCGAGTGTCTTTTGGCACATCAGGGAACAATAATATTCCTGGTGACCAGCTCATCCAATCGTTTAACGTTAATAAAACTACATGGGTAAATAATGTTGATAACTATATTGCTGCAAGTAAGATTATGGCTAATCCTGATCTTAAATGGGAAACGACTATCACTCGTAATGTAGGTCTTGATTTCACTCTTTTCCATAGCAAGCTCTCAGGAACTTTAGAGGCATACCTCAGCAACACCAAGGATCTTCTCATTGAGTTCCCTGTTGGAGGTTCAGGTTATGACTACCAGTATCGTAACATGGGCGAGACAGAAAACAAGGGCTTTGAGGTTACCATCTCGTGGCATGCAGTAAATAAAAAGGACTTCGGGCTTGACTTCAATGCCAATATCGGTTTCAACAAGAATAAGATAAAATCTCTTGGCATAATGAATGATTTTGGTATGGACACACGTTGGGCTTCTACAGAGATAGGTAAAGACTATTGGATTGCTGTAGGTGGTCAGGTTGGAGAGATTCGAGGTTATAAAAATGCTGGTCGCTATGAGGTTGATGACTTTGTGGGCTATGATGAGTCAACAAACAGCTGGACTTTAAAGCCTGGTGTCGTAGAATCTTCATACGCTGTTGGTGATATTCGTCCAGGCACAATGAAGATTGCTTCTACCACACAACACTGGGATGAGGCTCAGGGCGCATGGGTATGGAACTCAACAGGTCAGACTACTGATGCTAACGGAAAGACAGCAACAGGAAAAATCTCTGACGATGACAATACTATTATTGGTAACGTTAACCCGGATTTCACAGGCGGTTTTGGCCTCAATATCCGTGCTTATGGTTTCGACCTCGCTGCAAACTTCAACTTCAGCGTAGGCAATGACATCTACAATGCAAATAAGATAGAATATACATCTACTTCTAAATACAGTTATCGTAACATGATAACGGATATGGCAGAAGGAA
>ODAI012393704.1_pt1 | contig 15716 bp, 18 predicted proteins | sample 1539321 | NCBI WGS metagenome assembly ODAI01 (sample SAMN02144231, study PRJEB22623) | gut metagenome | biome: sheep rumen | host: Ovis aries | place: New Zealand
CGCTCGGAAACATCAGCCAGAATCATGTTTCTGTTCCATGCGTTGATATCGGTCTTGCACAGTGGGCGATGCACTCACCCTATGAAAGTGCAGGTGCGGAAGATGTCGGAAGCATGATTAAGGCGGTGAAGTGCTTTTATTCTACGCGACCACCTGTAATGGATCGCTGATTTCAATTCCCTCATTATACAAAGTGTCGGGATCTAAATCCAAACAGTTATATGAGTCATACTTTCCGTCAACAAAATAGAGAACAACATCGTAATTATCCAATGGATAAACCTGAACAATTTCCATAATTTCTCCTATTCCAGCGGTTTAATTTTTTCCGGCATTTTATTGTCTTTGGCTTTATTCCAGCGGTCAATCAAATCATCCCTATGAAGCTCAGTCCATGCAAGAATGAGTTTGAGTTTATTTGTCTGAATAGCCACCAGCATAAGTGATTACACAGACAGCACCATAAGTCTTGTGTCTTTTGGTATAACCGATTCCAGTAGATGAAAAATCTTTGTTCATAATATTTTTACGATGTCCGCGGCTTGGAACACCATCATCTATCAAGAGACTTATGACAATCTCGCGACCAGAAGTTGCCCCATAATCAATATTTTCTCCGGCCGTTTTGAATGTTCCGTATCTTTTAATTCTAGTGAATGGATCGCTTCCGTCAACACCTGTATGACCAGTTTGATCAGTTTCACCTTGTGTGGAAGAGTGTTGCTGCGCTGCGAGAGAAAGCCCTTTTTCAGGAGTCAAAACAGAGAGCGATTTGGATTTTTTCATGAAAGAAACGCAGTCTTTTACGACAGTGACACCTTCATTTGTCATGATATTTCCATTGTAAACATTACCGCTAAACTTTTTAACACGAGGCTCTATATAAAGCTCTGCATATAAAGTAGGATTTGAGCGAGCCTTGTTCATTTCAAGAACAACATCTTTTTCAACCGTAGAAAGATAATCAACATTTCTTGCCGTATCAAGTTTTGGGATATCCCATTTGTCAGCATCCAGATTTTTCTGTGACGTAGATTCTTCGGCTTTTTGATTCATGGTTGCGGAGAAATCGTTGAGTTTGTCGAGTGTTGCACAGGAAAAAAAGAAAGTGTTAACAGCAACTGAAAATGCAATGATGAGAGATTTTTTCATAATAAGAGACTCCTTACAGTAAGATGTTATATCTTATATCCTATTGTTACTATTTAAAATGATTTTTGGAGATTGCAGTTCGGGCAATTTCTAACAAAAGAACTTAAATTTTTGTACAATTTAATTTGATTACAGCATCATAGCGTTTATAAGTTCCAGAATAATCAGTATATAACTGTGGATAACTGATTGTACATGAAAATGAATTACTGGTTATATCACCATCTATACAGATATTTCCGTTTTCATACTTTTTTTTGTTTGCAGTTCCGCGACATGATACCGCAATATCTCTTTTAATTTGCGAATTTGAAATTGGATTGTAATAATCCATTTTCAAATTCAAAGTATAGTCATTGTAATTACTTTTTTTATAGGTATTTTCTTCCCATGAAACATACATATCATTTGTTGTGATGGTTGTTTCGTAAGATTCTTCTCCAGCCGTCAATGTCATAGTTCCTGAAACTTTATACCAATAGGAATGCTTTTCCGCCAGTTCATCTTTATGCAAAGTGACGGTAATATTGTCCTTTTGTTCGTCATCTTGCTGGCATCCAGTAAACATAACTGTGCAAGAGATACAAAAAATCGCTGCAATAATTGAAAATACGTGTTTCATTTTTTTCTCCTCTATATGTATATAATTCATAAAGATCAATTTTTCTTAAAGATTTCTGTTTGACTGCTATATGAACCAAGTTGCGGATCAGAAACTAAATTAAAGAAAATTCTCAGTTCATTTTCTGTGAAAAAATTTGGAATGTTTAAAATATTGTTTTTCTTTTTTCTGTCCTGAAGTTTTTGGTCATATTCACGTTTACTTTTTATGTCATTTATATATAAGTCCAACGAATTTTTTAATTCTGTACTATAAAAATCATAATCTTTTATCAACGATTTTGATAATGCAGAAAGTGCATAGTCGCCTTTTTGTAGATTTTGGATGAAATAATATATGGCAGAATCTTTTTTATTTAGTCTTTGATTTTCAACTATATTGTTAATCGAAGTTGTTATTTCGTTATATTTAATAAAATCAGATTTAGTTGTTAATCCTAATTTCTCAGCAGCTTTGTATTCATCCTTATCAACAAATCCAGCTGCTGTTGCAGTTTTAAATTCTTCTGCTTGAGAAAAACCTTTTGACTTTGCAAGAATAGATTCATCCTTGGTGTTAAAACCTCTTGTTGTATAGTCTAGATATTCTTTGTAATCTACATAATTTACATAACCAAGTTTTTTTGCTTCGTAATATGCTTCAGATTCTTTATTTTTAGGATTTCCCTCAATCAAAATTTTTTGATTCTGAGCTGGAGCTTTCGGGAATAAGTTTTCAGGAACCGTCCTTTTTCTGAAACTCTCATACAATACAAATCCATTCTTGTAAGCATCTTCAGCATCTTCGAGCTTCGTAAATGAATTTCTTTCACAATAATAGAAAAATTCACCATTTTCGATTCCTAACTGTTTTGCTTTTTCAAAATCCGAAGAATTTTTGTATCCTTCACTTTTTCCTTTTTTGTAATCTGCCAAAGTCTTGTACCCTTCCAAGGGGAAGAGAAAATATGTATTTTCTGCGATTACGAATGCCTCTGAAGAATTTGAAGAACCTAATTTTGACAAGGAATCAGATTGAAGAAAAATCAAAGAAATATCATAGGTCTTTATTATCGCCTCAAAATCTTCAACCGTCTTTATCTGAATCATCGGAAGATTTTGCTTTGTGCCAATTTCAATATATTTTAGTTCAGAAAATGCATGAATTCCTAAAAGAATTGTTAAAAATATCAAAAGCTGTTTTTTCATTTTTTCCTTTCCTTAACTAAAAACTCCAGCATACACCGACCTTCGGACTGAAATGCATAGCGGTGGTTCCGCTGGAATTGATGTCTGCATAAGTTCCATTTGTTCCGTCTTTGCTGTACTCCCGGTCTCTTGTCATGGTAAAGAATGGGACTGAAATTGTAAAATCTGTGAGAAGAGAAAAAGTTTCCGTAAGATAATATTTTAAGCCAACCCCAAGATTCCAGAAAAACTGATAGTCAGTATGTGATTTTCGTTCTTTAGTTGACCTGGTTTTATACTCGTAATCGTATGAACTGATTCCAAAATCCAAGCCTGTTCCAACGATAAACCTTAAGTCATTTTTGGAGAATACAAGTTCCGGCTGCAATGAAAAATTGTGTGAGAATAAACTGTCATCAAGATACACATTTAAATCGCTGGAATTATATCCTGACCATAAAAAATCATAGGAAAAGCCAAGCGACAAGAAACAGTTTTCCTTGATATCCATGACAGGAAGATCTAATTTTACCTGAATATCAGGATTGTATACCGTCCAAATGTAAGTGTTTTTTTCATCGGAAAATTTTGCTTCATACCCACTTGCCCCAAACTTTAAGGCAACAGATTTTCCGTCCATTGAAAAAGCAGCATGAGTGCAAACTGCTACAAAAAAAACAAGAATAAAAAGGTTTCGGAATAATTTCAAATTTTGGAGTTCCAATTTCATGTTTGCTTCTCCTTTGCTTTTAACTTTTAGGGCTCAAAGTAGTCATGAAATAAATCTAATTCATTCAAGTGAATGATTCATCATTATTATATCATCTTTTCAGATGAAGTAAAGCTAAAATCGACATTCGATTGAAGTAAGATACATTTATGGGAAATTTATTTAAGGAAAATCTGAGAGAAGAATTAGAATTTAACGGAATTTCAATAAAAGATTTATCCGTGCAAACGAAAATTCCACGCCGCTCGATTGATAATTATCTGAATTCTCGTTCATCAATGCCACCTGCAGATTATGCCTGTCGAATTGCAAAAGTTCTTAACACAACGGTAGAAAAACTGGTTGGTGAAAATCAAGCTCCAGTCAAAAATGAAAAAGAATCCCAGAATGCAAAAATAATATATCTATTGAATCAGGCAAAATCAGAAGATAAAAAGGCAATTCTGCAGCTTTTAACGACAATCACATCAAAATAGGAAGTTTTTTCGGGCTAGGCTATGGAGTGGCTGCGAAGTTTTTCTTTAAGGTTCGTTTATTTGCCTTTGTGATAATGGGTTTTGCACTGAACGATATGTAAAACTCCGTTATCATCTATACGATAAACAAGACGGTCTTTTCCTGTAATTTCTCGACTCCAATAACCTGACATTTCATATTTGAGAGGTTCGGGCTTGCCAATTCCTTTATCCACGCCGTTTCGTTGAATGTCTTTTATAAGTTTGAAAATCTGCTTTATACTTTTTGCTTCGTGATTTTCAACAAACTCCGTGAAATCTTCCCATGCAATTGGAGTCCATATTATGTCCGTCATGCCTCAAACTCCTTGAGGGAATGTCTTTCACCTAGTCCGGCTTTATCCTGACTGATTGATTCCGAAAGAACTTTCATATTTTCGGCAGAATAAAACGGTGAGTCTCCAGCTTTTAAGGCGAAAGGAATGCCGTTTTCACGAATCGTGGCTTTTACGAAGGCTGTAACTGCACTCGTGATATTCAGTCCAATTGCCTTGCAGATTCTTTCAAAGTCAAGTTTCTCTTCATTATCAATTTTGATTGAAAGTGTAGTCATAATATACTCCTTGGTATTACCCTGTAAGTAAACAATAATACAAAATAGAGACAATGTCAATTTTTTGGCAAATTGAGCTGTGCGGGTCTCGGAAAAATCTATGATTTTTCCACGGGCTAGGGATAGTAGCAGCAGCCCGTGAGGGCTGTTCCGAAGCGTAGCGAAGGAATGGAGTGCGGTTAGCACGGAACTGCGGATAGCCCGACGGCTTTAGCCGGAGCCTCCGAACCAAAAATCATTCCGTGGATTTTTGGATTCGTACGAGAATTTGCAGGCAAATTCTCTCTTTGCTTTTGCCCGCCCTCCTGTCGGGATTTTTTTTGAAAAAAATGTTGTCGATTCTCCTTTTTTTTATTATTTTTATTGCATAAGAAATTAAATGACGGCTCGGATTTTTCAGAAATCTAGCTGATAAGGAGATATGGAAGGAAAACAGCCTAAAATATCGTCTGTTTTCCTTCCTGACAAGTTTTCGTTGAAAACTTGCTCCATTTACTGTCGCTCCTCATTTCATTGCGGAGCGACTTAAAAAGCCAGTTGAAAGTTGAAACTTTCTGCCTGACTTTTTATAGGAGTACAAAAAAAATGGCTAAACAGTTGATTTTCAATGAAGAAGCTCGCAAAAAGATGCTTTCTGGCGTTGAGCAGATTGCCCGCGCTGTAAAAGTAACTCTCGGACCTTGTGGCCGACTGGTTATGCTCGACAAAAAATTCGGCGCACCGACAATCACAAAAGACGGTGTTTCAGTTGCAAAGGAAGTTGAGCTCAAAGATCCTTATGAGAACATGGGTGCACAGCTTGTTCGTGAAGTTGCTTCAAAGACAAACGATGTCGCAGGTGACGGAACGACAACAGCTACAGTTTTGGCTTATGCTATCGTCCGCGAGGGCTTAAAGAGCGTTTCTGCCGGAATGACTCCAATTGAAATCAAACGCGGTATCGACAAGGCAACTGCAGTTGCAGTTGAGGCTATCAAAAAGAACAGCCGTGCAGTTAAAGGCAGCGAGGATATCACTCATGTCGCTACAATTTCTGCAAATAACGACCCTGAGATTGGTAAAATCCTTGCTGACGCTATCGAAAAGGTTGGCAAAGACGGCGTAATCACTGTTGAAGAGTCAAAGAACATGGACACAACCGTTAAGACTGTTGAAGGTATGCAGTTCGACCGTGGATATATCTCATCTTACTTCGTAACAGACCGTGAGCGCATGGAAGTAAACTACAACGACGCTTACATTTTGATTCACGACAAAAAAATCTCTACAATGAAAGACCTTCTCCCTGTTTTGGAGAAAGTTGCTCAGACAGGAAAACCGCTGGTAATCATCTGCGAGGACATGGACGGCGAGGCTTTGGCTACTCTCGTTCTCAACTCAATCCGCGGAACTTTGAAATGCGTTGCAGTTAAGGCTCCGGGATTTGGCGACCGCCGAAAGGAAATGCTTCAGGATATCGCTATTTTGACTGGCGGTACTGTAATTTCTGAGGAATTGGGACTCAAACTTGAGACAACAGAGCTCAATCAGCTTGGTCAGGTTAAGAGCGTTAAAATCGACAAAGACAACACAACTCTGGTTGACGGAGCAGGTGCAAAAGACGCAATCGCTGCCCGAGTCGCTGAAATCAAAGCTCAGGTTGAAAAATCAACTTCTGACTACGACAAAGAAAAGCTCAAGGAACGACTGGCTAAACTCTCTGGCGGTGTCGCTGTAATCAACATCGGCGCAATCACAGAGACAGAGATGAAGGAAAAGAAATTCCGCGTTGAGGATACTCTTGCCGCAACCCGCGCTGCTCTCGAAGAAGGTATCGTTTGCGGTGGTGGTATCGCTTTGATTGAGGCTGCAAAAGCCCTCACAGACGACGCTGCAAAAGATTTGACTGAAGAAGAGAAAGTCGGATTCCGAATCGTCCGCCGTGCTCTTGAAGAGCCAATCCGCCAGATTGCTGAGAACGCAGGTGTTGACGGTGCAGTTGTTGCAGAAAAAGCAAAGAACGAAAAGAAAGGCACTGGTTACAATGCCCGCACAGGCAAGTGGGTTGATATGATGGCTGACGGTATCATCGACCCGGCTAAGGTAACACGAAGCGCATTGCAGAATGCCGCAAGCGTCGCCGGAATGCTCCTCACGACAGAATGTGCAATCACAGATATTCCAGAGCCACCGGCACCAGCAGCCGCACCAAACCCTGGAATGGGAATGGATTATTAAGGTAAATCCCTCACAGAGTTTTGGAGTACACAGAGAGAATAATGAAAGGGAAAGACTTTCGTAATTCTGAAAGCTCTCTGTGGTCTCTGTCCCTCTGTGAGAAGTTTTATAATCAGCTAGATATTCAAGGCTCGCTCCTTTTGGGGCGAGTTTTTTTGATTTAGCTTTTAGTGACAGTTTTTTGTTTCAATGTTATACTATTTTTTGATGGAGGCGTGCTTATGTCTTTTGCGCTTTTAGAAAAACAAGTACAAAGTTTACCACAAGAATTACAGAACAGCATTGAAATGTACGCATTGTTCGTAATAAATCAGTTTAAAAATGCCTCTAAAAAAAACGAAAAAAAACGCTCTGCTTCGGAAATTATCGAAAATCTTACAGGAATATTGGAAGAGCATGCACCTTTAACAATGAAAGAAGTTCGTGCGGAACGATTAAAAGAAAGATACGGAGTCTGATGTGACAGTTTTCTTGGATTCAAATATTATTCTTGATATTTTCCTTAAAAATAAAGATTTTTACGCAGAGAATCAAGAACTTTTCAAACTCCTCGACACACATCACAACATAGATTATTTTGTATCAGCAGCTTCTGCCACAGATATTTTCTACATTGCAAGCAAACATCTAAAGGATAAAGAAAAAACAAAAGAATACTTAAAATCCCTGTTTGAAATTGTTTCTATTGCAGGCATAGACGAGGCTTGTATAAAAAATGCACTTAACTCTTCTTGGAGTGATTTTGAAGATTCCGTGCAGCATGAGTCCGCACTTCAAATTGGGGCTGATTTCCTCGTTACAAGAAATATAAATGATTTTAAGACAGCTTTCGTTGAGGTAATAACGCCGTCGGAATTTTTGAAGAAAGTCAGCCGATAAATATCGAACTTCAGTGGCTAAGTAAAAACTCAGCACAGCCCAATTCAGTGGATTCTGTCATACTCGCCCCGCAGGAAAGAAAGAGGTTTATAAATTCATCTAGTCGATTTGCAATTTTTAATCTTTCATCAAAAGAAGCTGAAAAAAAATTTTGTCGCTGACTGGTAATAAAAACAACTAATGGTATTACTTCAAAATTTCCCTTGTGCATTACCGTTTCGGCTTTTTCCTTGAATTCTGTCAAAAACATTTTTAATGTTTCCCAAGATTCATAATCTATGCAACGAAAGATAAAACTGTCTGGCATTTTCACAACATTGCCCTTTGCATCGCTACAAATCTCTACAAGCTCATTCACCTTTGTTATCGTCGCATCCCTTTGCAAGAGTTTTCGACAAGTTTTTACATCATTCGTTTCTGCTGCATAATATAAAGCCGTAATGCCGTTTTTGCTTGTAAAAGAATCTACATCTTTTGTGCGAGCAATAAAGTAATCGATGATCTCATCAAATGCGGGGAGCTGTAAATGTTTTGTTGCAAGACCAAATTCTAATTGCAGAAATTCAGGTATAGTTTTTTTGAAAAACTTTGCAAAATCTGAAGAGCCAGATTGATATTCTTGTTTGTACGCACGTTTTTCTTCTTCAGTAAATCCTGGTACCACAAGATTTTTCCAAACATAATTATTTTTGTTTTGAGGCATTTTTCTTATCATTTCCATTTTTTCAAGTCCCTGAATTAATGGGTGTCTGCGCGAAAGAACATAATACAATGGAGAAAGTTCGTCTGCAGAAATTCGATAGGTTTGGAAATCTTCGTCAGAGATTTTGTCTGCAATGCGTTTTACAAAGTCTACATCATAGCTATCGATTGCTTCCTGTAAGGTATGAACTTGTTTTTGAAACTTTGTCTCGCCGAGATATGTCGCTTTGTCGATTATCTTAGATGTAACAGAACGAAGCTTCTTCTGTTTTTCAGATATTTCTGTTGAATTCAACCGTAGATGTTTATATTGTGTCAAAGCCTCGTGCAATGCTGTAGAACCGTTAAAGCAAAGTTTGTCTACATCAACGGGATTTTCTGTGTCATCAAGCCAAGTGTCTGCCAAATCCCACAATTTTTCATCTCGACTTCCCAACTGCATACAAAGAGCGAGAGGCGCGTACATTTTGGGATTATTTGCATCGCTTTCATTATAGACTTTCCAACGAGAAATGAGTTTGTTTCTTTGGCTCGATGTTTTTAGAGCGGATAAAACTTCATAAGGTCTTTTATCAAATTCAACTAAATCACTTTCGTTTTTATACATAGTGGAATGAATACCCATTTCTGACATAAATTCTTTTGAATGACGAGTTTTTGCTTTTTCTTCATCAAAAAAACATTCGGTCGGAAAATATCCGTAAAAACTACGAATCGGCTTATATGCTTCAAGATATGTATCATCAGCCTTTTTGTCGAACAAGCCTATAGCATAGCCGAAGTTCCAGTAAGTTTTCGCATTTTCATTTACGGGAGATTTATGTTCGTCTTCGCTTATGGACTTGCGCACTTTTTCCCAATTCACAAAATAATTTTCAAACGCAAACGCCATTTTTATGAATCGAGAAAGATAGTCCCCTGCAAACTGATAATTGTCAAACGCCTTTTTGAACCAATCGCGGGCAGTTTCGTAATCTTCACGGGCAACACAGACAAAAGCCTTGAACCACGGAACAAAAAATGCACTTGCGTTCGGTGCAATTCGCTCAAGTTCTTCAATAGAGCGGTAGTATTCCTGCAAGTCCATTTTTTTATACTCAAAGTCAATGAGTGTCTTTTTACAATACTCGTTTATTTGCTGTTCTCCTCCGAATAAAAGGGTTGAATAAGATTGATAGGATTGTGAAATCCGCTCTGTAACTACAGAAAAATCATAAGTTGCATTTGCAAAAAAGTTCAAGTCGCTTTTTATCTTTTCAAAATCGCCCTCCTGCAGCTCGAAATGATTTTGAAGAGAAGTTCTTATATTGTTAAGAAAATATACAAGAACAAAATCTGCTTGCAGTTCTGTCGGGCAATATTTCAAAATAAAACAAAATCGCTTCCAGGTTGGATTTTTATTTTTCTTATAAGCCGATTCAATCGTATCTCGAAAAGAAGATATTTTTTGACCTTGTTTTTCATCATTACTATTTTCATTGTCAAAAGTCTGTTGTAAACCTTCGATATATTTTGTTAATGACGGTAAATGTGTTTTTTGAATCAGAATGTCAAATAAAGTTTTATATGACAAATCTTTTGAAAGATATGCGCGAAGTTTTGATTGAACATTTTTCTGTTCGAACTCTCTGCAATACTTAGGAATCGCAATCAGATTTATCGCTTGATTTATGCTGAACAAAGCATAATTTCTGCTTTCCAATTCTGCAACTAATCCGCCGAGTTTTTCTTTTTTCATTTCGTTGTAGAAATTATCGCAAAACTGAAACAGACATTTTTTTATAAATTTTGGAAAGCTGTAAATGTTTTCGAGTTTTTCAAGAAATTCTTTTGCATAGTTAAATATTTCATTTTCATCAGTTTTATAAACTTCATATAAATTTGAAGATTCTTTGCATAAGCGATTCCAACTTTTTTGAATCCGCTCTTTATCATTTTTATTGAAATCAGGGATTTTTGATGCGCTTATTTCTAACAATACATCATCGCCGACACAATCCCGAATAAATGCTGTTAATTCGCCAAGTTTCGCATATCCGTGCAACATTTTTATATGATTTTCTCCAAAATAAAAAGTGTCTGAAAAATCTCGGTGTTTTCAAATGACCTTTATTTTATCATAAAAAACGTAAATGGGAATTTATATTCTCAAATTTTAATTTCAAGGAGGGCACAAGATGCCAAACAACACCAAACCAATCACACCCGCGAACAACGCGGTCAACATGCAGAACGCCAACAAGGGAACAGCCGGCACGAACCGCCAGTACGACCAGAACCAGGGCAACCGCGGTAAGCAGCTGAATCCTAATCATAAAGGAAAATAACAGGCCGCAAAATCGGAGAGAATTTATCAAATTTCTTGCGGTAAAATGTCAATTTTTCTAAAGAAATCGCACTAATTATACAAGAGGAGAAAATTATGTCTCAAAAAGATTTTAGGAATGAACTCAAACGAATTTTCACAGACTACAAAAGGATTACACCGCAGATTGAATCGGGCTTACAGAAACTCGGAATTTTAATCGGGCGGAAGAAAAATCATGTAGTCCTGTTTGTCTCAAATGAAAGGGGAAGACATTCTGTTTCAATCAGCGCGACAGGCAGCGATAAAAGGGAAGGTCTGAACATTGTGAGTAAAATAGCTCGTCTGAAATTCTGTTAAGCCGGAGGAAAGCATGGAAATATCACAGATGAAAAACTTGAAAGTCAACTATCATCTTCTTGAAGCCTGTAATTTTGGATGTAAATTCTGTTTTGCGCGATATGCTCAAAAATCCTTTCTTTCTTTTGAACACATGAAAAATGTTGTTGAGAAAGTCGCCGCAAGCGGAATATTCAAAGGAATCAATTTTGCTGGTGGTGAGCCATTTTTGATTGAGCAATTGCCTGAACTGATTGACTTTGCGAAAAAAAGCGGGCTTGAAACGAGCGTAATCACGAACGGCTCTCTTCTTACGAATGAGATTTTGGATTTTGTTTTACCGAATCTTGACTGCATAGGAATTTCCTTTCATTCAATTTGTGACGAGACAAAGAAAAAAATCGGTTCATGCTCGAATAACGGCACTGTTCTCACGAACGAAAGGCTTTTTGATATCTGCCAATATATCCGTGAACATTCTGACTGCAAAATCAAGTTGAATACAGTTGTCAACTCGTACAACAAAAATGAGCTGATTTCAGGTTTTGTAAAAAATCTTTGCCTTGACCGATGGAAAATTCTTCGCTGCCAGTCTTTCGCTTGCAATGACGACATGCTCGTAAACGATAAAGAATGGAGCGATTTTTGTCTAAGAAACGGCGATGTTGATACAGCAGTTTTTGAAGACAACATGAAAGACACTTACATTATGATAAATCCTGCAGGCTTTTTGATAAAACAGAGTCCTGATGGAAAAAGTTATGCTCCCATCGGCTCTGTGCTTGAATCAGATATGAAAGAATTGCTTTTGCAGCATCCGCTTCATATTGATGAATACAAAATGCGTTACAAGAAAACGGCTTAGTGGGTGGAAGCCTCAAGTTAAAAACTAATCACTTCGGTGAAGCACTCTATTGCAAATTCGTCGGTGAAGCCTGAGATGAATTCAATCACGCACTTTTTGTAGCTTTCGTTGTCGAAGATGTCGAAGACGGCGGAAGTCTCGTAGTTCAGGGGCTTTTTCTGATTGGTTTTCTCGGCATAGTTGGTGTAGTGAAGAAGCCACTTTGAGAATTCCTCTCCAAGCCGGGGATAGCTGCTTAAATGAAGCTCCACCGTGCCTTTCTGCACATAGATTTGGGCGCGCATGAGGGTGTTGAAAATCGTTTCAAGGACATTCCGGGCGTATTTCTGGAATTCCACCAGTCGCCAGTGATTGTAAATGTTGGCATAACTGAACCGCTTAAGCTCTGTGATGAAGTGAAAGTAACTTTCAGAAAAGAAAAGGCCTTCACTGGGATTAGAATTTTCGCACAAATCAACAATCATGTCGTTTATAAGGACGCTGGGGTTCACAGCCCGCCCGCTCCTGTGAGAGAGAGTCTTGCCGTTTTTTGTCATTCCCAGAGTTTCGGTGACGATTTCCCTGAGCTGGCGGTAACTTCCCATGTCAAGAAGGTGATAAGCCCTGGCATCCTGAATGTCACGACCCAAAAAAGCGATTTTATCGCTGATTTTTACGACGCAGCCTTCCCAGGTAAAGGGCTGAACAAGGCCCGGCCGCTTGATGTCGTAAAGATTGATTGCCTCTTCCCGGGGCCTTACTCCCTGCTGGTCAATTTCACCGCAATGGCAGATAAGTCCGTCTCGAACTGCATAAGTGAGGTTGAGCGGCCGCTTGATTCCGTTGGGGTCGTCAAGGGTTTCGATAAAATCTGCGAAGAAAAGTGAATTGCGCTCGTGCCAGAATTTTTTGGGAGCGTTGGCTCCTTCTTTTTTTCCAAGAAAGTCGTTTAAGATGTCCTCGCCTGAGTGGCCGAAAGGAGCGTGGCCGATGTCATGCCCGATTGCGATTGCCTGAGTCAAATCCTGATTGAGGCCAAGATATTTTGCGATTGTGGAAGCCACCGAAGCTACATGAAGGACATGTTCCATCCTAGTGCAGACATGGTCATTGTGAGGAGCAAAAAAGACCTGAGTCTTATGTTTGAGGCGGCTGTAAGCCTGACAGTGAAGAAGGCGGGTGTAGTCGCGCTCAAACTCGGAGCGGATCCCGTTCCCGCGAGAATAAATTGGGATTTCACGGCTGATTGCCTTTTCGTACTTGCTGCTTAAACAATCGCATTTTACGGACTCGAAAGAATTCTGCATGAAAGGATTTTACCACAGTTTAAGTGAATTGAAAATGCGCCAGGCTATGGAGCAGCCGCGAAGCGGGCCACTGGACTGAACGAACGAAAGTGAGCGAGGGAAGCGGCTGACCGTTAGGGAACTGCGGAACAGCCGACCTGCTTCCCTGAGCGAAGCCGAAGGGAAGCAGGTGGCGCCCATCTTTTAACTTTTCAGCTTCCTAAAAAATCTCACCGTAAAGGGCACGGCAAAAAGGGCGGCGAGGAAATCACAGACCATTTGCGTCATCTGAACGCCGAGAATCGCCTCTGCTCCGAAAAATTTCACCACATGGGGAAGGATGAAAATGCAGGGAATGAACAAAAGCCCCTGCCGCATGGAAGAAAGGAAAGAGGCGCTCTTTTTTTCGCCCGCGACTTGAAGGAGCATGTTTGTTCCGAAAATCAGGGAGTGAAAGGGCATTACGGCCGACTGCATCCGCAGGGCCAAAGCACCCACCGCCACCACAGCGTCATCGTCACGGAAAAGGCGCACGATTTCTGGAGCAAAAATAAAGACCACGAGAGCCGAAAGAGTCATCACGCTGGCACTGACCTTCACCAAAAATGAATAAGCCTGCTTTACCCGCTCAAGTCTCCCCGCTCCGTAGTTGATTCCGCAAACCGGCTGAAAGCCCTGCCCCAGCCCGATTGCAATGGAAAGCAGCAATTTGTCCACACGGTTGGTAATTGCCATGCCAGCCACAGCCGCATCCGCCGCCAGAACAGAGGTCGCCGCAAGGGAAAGGGTAATGGCTCCGTAGCGGGCCGCCTGCTTGTTCAAAAAAATGCCTGAAAGGGCGCCCATGCCCTGGCGGAAAAATGAAGGCAGGCCCGTGGTGATGATGTCGCCGTAAGTCCTGGGATTTTTTGAGATGTGGCGAAGGGCAAGCTCGGCCAGGGATTTTTTTCTGATGAACATTGAAAGCAGGATGGAAAAGCTGACAATCTGGCTGATAAGGGTTGCAATGGCCGCCCCGGAAATTCCCATATTGAAGACAAAAATGAAAAGAGGGTCAAGAATCATGTTGAGGATTCCGCCGGAAATCATTCCAATCATGGAGACCGCCGCCCGTCCCTGAAAGCGGAGAAGATTGTTCATGGCAAAGGAAGTGATGATGAACGGCGCGCCGAAAAGGATGTATTTCGCATAATCCATGGCGTAGGGCAGAATCGTGGGAGTTGAGCCCAGGTGAAGGACTATGCTGCGCTTGAAAATCGTTCCCACGACGGTAAAAATCACGCCCACAGTAAAAGCCGTGAAAATCGCCGTGGAGCAAATCGAATTCGCCTTGCCAAAATCTTCTTTTCCAAGGGCACGGCTGGTGATGCTGCCGCTTCCCATGCCGATTGTAAATGCCACGGCCTGCATCAGGAACATAAGGGAAAAAATCACGCCCACAGCCCCGCTGGCCGAAGTTCCCAGCTGAGAGACAAAAAAAGTGTCGGCGGTGTTGTAAATTGCCGTCACCATCATGGTTATAATGGTAGGAATCGCGTTTTTGAGAATGAGCGGTCCCACCGGCTCCGTAAGCATTTTTTGAAGGCGGTCGTGATTTTGCATGAAGATTATTATAGAAGAAAACAGGATTTTTACCAATCGGGAAAGTAGGTGTAATAAAGATGAAAATTTGGCGGCTCCCCGCTTTTAGCGGGTCGGGCTTTTCGCCCTTCGCTCACGCTCATAGCCTTACGGCTACTTCGGGGCTACAATCCCTAGCCGACTATCGGTACGAAGCTGCCGAAGGCTCTGAACCAAGGCCTCCGGGGCCGCCTTTTCGCCTGACGGCGCGCTCACTCCGGAGATTGGTTCAAGGAATTGATTTCGGATGAATTTCTCGCAAATAAAAAAATCCTGTGTTTTCACAGGATTCTATAGCCGACTATCGGACTTGAACCAATCACCTGCGCGTTACGAGGGCGCTGCTCTACCGGATGAGCTAAGTCGGCAAATGAATTTTTCGACTTAGCGGAGAGACTCCAAACATCTGCGCGTTACGAGTGAGCGACCGCACGCTTGCTACGGTCGCATCTACCAGATGAGCTAAGTCGGCAAATGAATTTTTCGACTTAGCGGAGAGACTCCAATCACCTGCGCGTTACGAGTGAACGACCGCACGCTTGCTACGGTCGCATCTACCAGATGAGCTAAGTCGGCAGGACGGCTAGAAATAGCCGTCTTAATGAAGAAAATTATATCATTTTTTCTCGGTGATTGTAAAGACCATTGTCCGTTCCAAATACATTTAGGACACTCTATCACCTGTGGAAGAATTTAGATAAAACTTAGTTAAAAACTCGTCCGGTGTCAAGAAGCCCAAAGATTCGTGGGGGCGGTAGCCGTGATATTTTTTCAGCCATGAATTAA